>Ga0209941_1000690_pt1 | contig 34179 bp, 34 predicted proteins | sample ThiBiot_300_plan_FD_183945 | JGI IMG/M metagenome (GOLD analysis project Ga0209941, IMG submission 183945) | Wastewater bioreactor microbial communities from Cape Town, South Africa - Thiocy_solids_1 (SPAdes) | ecosystem: Engineered > Bioremediation > Thiocyanate > Unclassified | place: South...
CCGCCGGTCAGCACGACGATCGCGTCGGTCGTCTGGTCGCCCGCGGGCAGCGGCAAGAGCAGCGCGAACCACGCGAAGCCCAGCACCCAGGCCAGGAACAGGAGAGAGATCAGCCGTTTGATCATAAAATCTTCTTGAGCGCGGCGAGCAGGGTCTGCCGCGCCGTCAGTGCCGCGAGCGCGATAGCCAATAGCGGCAGCGCCAGCAAGAGCGCCCAGCCGATCGGCCCAAGCGACGCGGTCGCGGCAAGTCCCGATGTCACGCGCGACCATTGCCAGCCGATCAGCAGCAGGATGGCGGCGGCCACCGCGGTACCGAGCGCGACACCATAAGCCGTATCGATCGTGATGCGGCGCTGGAACAGGCGGGCGATCTGCTGGTCGGTGGCGCCGATCAGGTGCAGCATCTCGATCGTTGCATAATGGGTGCCCAGCGCGGCACGTGCCGTCATGATGACCACCGCGGCGCTGGCGAGCGTCATCAGGATAACGAGCCCGCCCGCGATCCAGGCGAGCGAGCGGATCAGCCGCGCGACGGGGCCGAGCCAGTCGGCATGCGGGATGACGCGCGCGCCCGGTGCCTCGCGGGCGACGAGCGCGCGCAACTGGCCCATATGGCCCGACCGATCCTCGCCGACGAAATCGACATCGACGAGCGCCGGCATCGGCAGCGAGCGCAGCACCGGATCGTCGCCGTCGGCGGTGCCGAACCATTGGCCGAGCGTCGCCTGCAACTCGGCCGGATCGACCGCGCGCGCCGATCGCACGAAGGGTTGTGCAGCAGCCGCGCGGCGCAGCGCCGCCGCCTGCTCTGCGCGCAGCACGGGATTGGCGGTAACGATCTGCACCGTGACGCGCCCCGCGATTGCCTCGCCGATCGCATCCGCCGACCGCGCAAGGCCGACGCCGCCCGCGGCGGCCAGCAGGGTAAGCATCATCAGGATCGCGATGACCCACGGTGTCGGGCCCGACAGGCGGCGATCGGGAAGCAGGCGGCGATGCTGGACGGGAACGCGCGCGAAGATCATCGGCCTTCCATCCTAGGCGCGGTTCGGCGGATAGCGCAGCGCGCCGGTGGGATCGGACAGCCGCCCCTTTTCGAGCCGCATCATCTGGGCATTGTCGATGCGGCTGATCAGATGGATGTCGTGGGTCGCGACGACGACCGTGGTGCCGAGGCGGTTGAGCGCCTCGAACAAGCCCAGCAGGCGCATCGCCATCTCGGGATCGACGTTACCCGTCGGCTCGTCGGCGACGAGCAGTTGCGGGCGGGCGATGACCGCGCGCGCGATCGCGACCCGCTGTTGCTCGCCACCCGACAGCGTCGGCGGAAAGGCGTGCGCGCGTTCGCTCAGCCCGATCCAGCTCAGCATCTCGCCCACCGGCCCCGACAGATCCTCCTCGCTGACCCCGGCGATGCGCAGCGGCAGCGCGATATTGTCGCGCGCGCTCAAATGCGGGATCAGCCGGAAGTCCTGGAACACGACGCCGATGCGACGACGAAAGCCGGGCAGGCGCTGGCGCGGCATCGTCCCCAGGTCCTCGCCGAACAGGCGCACGATGCCGCGGCTCGGCCGCTGCGCGAGGTAAAGCATCTTGAGCAGCGAGGTCTTGCCCGCGCCCGACGCGCCGGTCAGGAAATAGAAGCTGCCGGGCTGAAGGTTGAAACTGATGTCGGACAAAGTCTCGGCATCGGGCCCGTAGCGCAGGCCGACGCCGTCGAATTCGACCATTGCGCCGCCGGGTCGGCCGGGGGCGGTCGCCGTCATGACGCCACCATCGCGCGCCGCGATGCGCCTTGGTGCCGGTCGAAAAGGGGAGCCCCGCCGCTCATGTCGCTGCCTGTCGCACGGCTGTTTCGCGAGGACAAGCGCCAAGCGTCGGCTTTTCGACCGGCGCCCGCCATGCGTTGCCGGCAGGCCCGGCGCACGCGGCGCTTGCAACACCGCGAATCAGCGTGTTTAGAGAGACGCCATGATCCTGTCCTGCCCGTCCTGCCATACGCGCTATGTCGTCCCCGACACGGCGATCGGACCCAATGGCCGAACGGTGCGCTGTGCCAGTTGCCGCCATAGCTGGTTCCAGGAACCCGCTGCAGCGGCTCCGGCGGCGCCCGTGCCTGCAGCGCCGCCGGCCCCGGAGCCGGTTTCGGCGCCCGAGGCCGCGCCTTCCGCCGCCTCGTCTGTGTCCGCCGCGCCCGCAGTCGATCACGAACCGGCCGCGCCGCCCGTGGTTGAAGAGTCCGCGCCGCCGCCGCCGCAGGCCTTTGCGGTGCCCGAGGCCGAGCCGCGCGTCATTCCGGCCAGCGAGGCCGAGCCGCCGCTGCCCTTCCGCCGCGCCCGGCGCAATCCCGCCAAGCGCTGGACGATGATCGCCGCTGCCGCCGCGCTGCTGATGATCGGCGCGACCGGGGCGCTGTACTGGTTCGGCCTGCCGGGCTGGGCGCAGGGTCTGGGCCTTCCCGGAATGACGGGCGAGCCCGATCTGGTGATCGAGCTGCCGCCCAATCAGGATCACCGCGAACTGCCCGACGGCACCATCTATTTCGCGGCGAGCGGGGTCATCATCAACCCGACCGATCGCGAACAGCGCGTGCCGCCGATCCTCGCCGAACTGCGCGATGCGCAGGGGACGATCGTCTATAGCTGGACGATCAAGCCGCCGGTGCGGATGCTGCCGCCCAACGAAAAGGTCAATTTCAGCGAGGCGAAGCTCGATATTCCGCGCCGAGCGACGCAGTTGACCGTCAGCTGGGCGCTCCCGAAAGGCTGAGCCTCAGCTACACCGTCGTGACGTCACGGCGTCACAGGCTGACGGCGGCGGCAAGCGACAGAAGAAAGCTGGTCAGCGTCGCGACGATGATCGGCGCGAAGCTGCGCCACCCCTGATCGAGCAGCAGCGCAAGCCGTGCCTTCATCGCCGTCGCGACGATCGCGAGCAGCAGCAGCGCCTGCGCCCCGGTCGCCGCCGCGCCCTGCACCGGCTTCGGAATCGCGACGATCGAATTGATCGCGGCGATCAGCAGAAAGCCGGTGATGAACCACGGCAGGCGCAGCGGGATCTTGCGCTTTCCGGCGGGCGCATCGCCGGCGCGGCCGAGCCACATGGCGACCAGCATCAGCATCGGGGCGAGCAGTGCGACCCGCGTCAGCTTGACGATCGTCGCGACCTCGCCCGCCTGCGGCGAGAAGGAAAATCCGCCGCCGATCGCCTGCGCGACGTCATGGATCGACGCGCCGATCAGAAAGCCGGCCTGCGTGTCGGTCAGACCGATTTCGGCGGCGAGAATGGGATAGAGCGACATGGCCAGCGCGCTCGCGACCGTGATGCCGACCAGCGTCAGCGTGAAGCGCGCCTGGTCGATGCGCTTGTCACCGATCAGCGAATAGAGCGCGAGCGCCGCCGACGCGCCGCAGATGGCGGTCGCGCCGCCCGCGAGCAGCGCGGCGTGACTGTCCTGCCGGAACAGCCGCGCGCTCGCGACGGTGATCAGGATGACCGCGAGCATGATGACGACGAGCAGCGCAAAGGGAAGCGGCCCCAGTTCGACGAGCTGTTCGGCGGTAATCCGGGCGCCGACGAGGACAATGCCGATCCGCAGCGCGGTCTGCGACATCAGGTCGAGCCCGGCGTGGGTGCGCTTGTCCTGCGACAGAAAACTCATCGCGAGGCCGATGAGCAGCCCCATCAGAACAAGCGGGGCGCCATAATGATCGGCGAGCCACGCAGCGGCGAGCGCCGCGATCGCGGTCGCAAAGGCGCCGGGGAAATAATCGTGCCACCGCCGCGCGGCCGGCGGCGTTGTTTCGAGCTGCAGCTCGCCATAAAGATCGGCGGCCATCGGCCAGCCCTGGTTCGTATCCGCCATCACCGTTCCCGCACCGGCCGCCGCATCGCGGCCCCGACGCCGCTTCGCATATCCGCGCCGCGCGGTCGATAGGCCATTGCTGGCAAGCGAAGCTCTTGCTAGAGGCCGCGCTCTACCGGCACCCGTAGCTCAGCTGGATAGAGCGCTGCCCTCCGAAGGCAGAGGTCACAGGTTCGAATCCTGTCGGGTGCGCCAGCTTTCTCCAAGACCATGACCTCGACGAGCGTTTGCGTCGGCGCGCTGGACGCCCGCGCATTTTTTGGTCATGCTTGGCGACATCGGCCAAATGGGAGAGCGATGATGAAATTCCGGGGCATGACGGCAATCGCGCTGGGTGTCGGGCTGCTCTTGGCTGCCGCGCCTCTGCAGGGCTTCGCGGCGCTCAAGCCCGGCGTGAAGGCGCCCGATTTCACGCTGGATGCGGCACAGGGCGGGAAGCCCTTCAGCCTGTCGCTGAAGCAGGCGTTGAAGCAGGGTCCGGTCGTCCTCTATTTCTTTCCCGCGGCTTTCACGCCCGGCTGCACGATCGAGGCGCATCTTTTTGCCGAATCGACCGACGATTTCAAAAAGTTGGGCGCGCGCGTCATCGGCGTCACCGCGGGCAATATCGACCGCGTCGCCGAATTTTCGCGGTCGGAATGCCGCGACAAATTTGCCGTGGCGGCCGATCCGGGCGCGAAGGTCGCCGCCAAATATGACACGACGATGCGCACGGCGGACAACCGGATTCTCTCCGAACGCACATCCTATGTGATCGCGCCGAACGGGACGATCCTGCTCAGCTACACCGACAGCAAGCCGCAGGCGCATATCGAGAAGACGATGGCGGCGGTGCGGGCATGGAAGGCGCGGAAGCGCTGATCGCCGCCGCGTGCCCGCGTGATCCGCAAGAGATATGTTGACGACAGCGCGGTCATCGTGGCACTCGGACGCCGCATCGCGAGGGCAACTGCAAAACGCGCTTTAAAACAGCGCGGCAGGCAGGGGCCAAGTCGTTGAAATGCGGGTGTAGCTCAATGGTAGAGCAGAAGCTTCCCAAGCTTACGACAATCGCTGATTTCTGCGGACCTTACTGTAAACTTTATCCAAATCCTGCCCTTTTAAATCAATCGGTTACACCAGGACTGTAAACCATTCCGGTGGTGCGATTTGGAAAGGTCTTCCTCCGATAGTGCAGGCGAGGAGACCGATGATATCCGATGTGAATTTCGATAGGATCAGTGCATCGCTAGGATCCTTCCTGCTCGTGTGGGCGTCAGTCGAACGATCGGTCCGTAAGCAGGTCATCCGCGTTCGAGGTGTTGCTCCCCACGGTATGGGCGCCGTTTTGGCAAGGTGGGAAGAGACCGTGATCGAGCTCCAGCCAGCAACGTCGCTGTGCCCACTGCTAGCCTCGACGCTGCGTCATCAGATTGAGGGTCCGCTCCGCATGCGCAACGGAATATGCCACGGGCTGGAGGGAATTTCGGCGGCCAGTGGCGATGAGCCGGCCATGCTGCATTGGGAGCTTAACGGTCAAAAGCACGCTGTCACTTGGGAGGACTTGCAAGCGACGCTGAGATGGCTCTCGGGATTGCCGCGCGCGTTCTCGGTCATCGCCCAGCCATTGCTCGAAAAACCAGGCAGTCGCGGCATAGACACTGCGGAAAATCGAGAATGGTGGCGAACAGAGTTCGGCCTCAGTGTCTAAGCGTTCAGGAATACGCGGTGATCCGCCCATCGTTCGCAGAACCGCTCAGCACGCGACCGAATGTCAGGCGTCGGATTAACAATGAAGAAGGTCCGGCAGCTAAAGGCATTGGCCCTCACCGCGATTGTGTCGCCCCCGAGTTGCTCCCGCCAATGTCTCACTTCCAAGTCATGGCCTCCGGGGTATCTGGTATTGTGGTGATAAATGATCGCGGTTCGGTCTTTGGCGATGGCCAGAGCTTCCCCCAGCGGAATCTGCTTTCCAAACTTCTTTTGTCGACGTTTTCGGGGGTCATCGCAAACCAACCCGTTGTCTGGGTCTGCGAAGACGACCGAGCATTCGGCCAGAAAATTGATCGCTCGCGCAAACCATTCTTCTCGCCATTCGTCTCTCTCACCTGGGGCTATTTGTCCGCTATCGACACTTTCCCCGAAGAAGTGCGCGTCTAGGGTGGCAGATCTCTCGATAGATGTCACAGTCCGCACCGGTAATACCTGCTGCAAAGCGTCGAACAATGCTGGGTCAAGATGGCGCCAACGACCGGGCGAATCCAGATAAGTAGTATGTCGTCCGTCTCCGTTGTGGGTTTCGTCAGGATACAGATACCACAGGATTCCGAGCTGATGGTCAGGAGCGATGGCTCGAAGCAGCGCCAATTTCACATAGTCGCCAATATCTCCGGCATATCTGTCTTGCACAATTTGCTCCTAATACCGGTGCGTGTATGCCGAAACCGAAGCGACAGGCTTGGCCGTTTAGTTGGAACGGCGCCGGATAGGTAATCGACCGGGTCGGCGTATGACAGGCATCATTTTGGCTCGCATCCTTTCGGCCAAGGTTCGTCAACGCCCCAGACACCGCAAACGCCATAGCTTTGGGGCTTCTCCTCGGTCGATATCACCATGCGGCTGCGCCCGTCCACGATGTCCACGAGCGAGGCCGCGAGCATGCCGGCAGCATGATCGTCGCTCAGTTCGGGCATGGGGTGGCGACCGCGACCATTCTTGCCCTGCCGCATTGTCTTGATCTTGATGTAGAAGCTGTCCCGCAATTGCTGGCGATCGATCCGGCGCATGTCAGTCCTCGACCAGGCCGGCGCGGATATTGCCCGCCTCGACCTGCAGCGCATTGGCGCGGGTGCGCGCGTCACCGTTCCCGGTCTTTCGTGCATAGGCCAGAAAGCGGTCGGCGCGCTGATCGAGATAATCGGCGATGCGCTCGGCCTCCGACCGGCGGTTATGTCCGATTGTCGCTTCCATGATCACGCCGCGACCGACAGATCTTTGCCGGTGGCCCGCTCTTCGGCGAGCACGGCATCGGGGACGGTGACGCTTATGCCGCCCGCGCGCTGCCCGACGCCGCGCGTCGCGAACACGGCCACCGCCGCATCGACCGCTGCGCCATAGGCTTCGATATGCGCGGGATCGACGCCATGGTCGGCGAAGGCCGGTTCCTCGGCATCGAGCTTGCCCTGATCGTCCATGGCTTCGAGGCGCCCCTGCGCGAGACAGGCCTGCAGCGGCGACACGCCCAGAGTGTCGAGCCGGGCAAGCGCGGCGGTTGCGGCTTCGGCAACGACTTCGGGCGCGACATCATCCACGTCGCGCAGCTCGATCCGCTCTGAAATTGCCTTCACCATCACTCAACTCCGATTCGTCTCTTGCTCAAATGTTCCACCGATGTTCTCATTTGGCAAGATGAGTCGAGAGCTAGTGAACCCCATCCGCGACCTGTTCGATGCGGCCGTGCGGCATAGGACGATCAAGGTGTCGTGCCGATGCGGCAACGTCGGCATCTTCGATCCGCACGCGCTGTGGTGGCTGTTCGAGCGCCGCGGCTGGAACGACCGGCTGGGCGATGTCCAGCGCCGCATGCGGTGCTTGCAATGCTATGTCGCCAAGCGAAAGCGGACGCCCGCAGCGATCGAGCTGAGCAACGAGAACCACACGCGGCAACTGCCGATGCCCGATATCGGCGAGTGGAAGCGGCAACTTCGGCGGCGGAGGTGATGTCTGAAATGGGTTGAGATGAAGGCCGACAACCGAACGGGCGACCTGTTTGTTAGTGGTCAAAAGGAGCGCGCATCTCCTACACTTGAGCATCCACGAGCCAGACGAGACATGATGACATGCGTTACGCTGAAGGCTAAGGGGCGCGGATGTCTGGCTTTCGTGTCCACATTTTGAAGCATTCCCGGCTCACGCTTGTGTGGCTGGCGTTGGCACTGGCAGCGAAGGCGCTGGTGCCTGTAGGCTTCATGCTATCAGTTACCGGAGAACGGATTCTCACGGTGACGATCTGCGCCGATGCCAGCGGCGCGCTAAGGCAGATGCAGATTGCAATCCCGAACGAGGATGACACGTCCGGTGGTCAGCCGAACGCGGCTGACACCGGCCAACACTGCGCATTTTCCGGGCAAGGCCATGCCGCAGTCGACGGGGTTGATCCGGTGCTCCTGGCCGCCGCATTTGCCTTCCTCGTTCTCCTTGGCTTTGCGCCGCTACAGGCACTCCCGCCGCGCGATATTGCGTTCTTGCGCCCGCCTCTGCGCGGGCCGCCGTTCCCACACTTCTGAACGCTACTTGCTTCGCGCTGCGGGTTCAATTCGGCAGCGGGAAACCAAGGGCGCACGTAACCCGCCAAGGCAGAGCCCCGCCTCCGCCTTCGCGTCGCGGCGCTTGCCGCCAGACCCGTTTGGAATTGGACAAACCACCGATGAATATCACCCGACTGATCCGGGCAAGCCTGCTTGCCGGGTGCACTCTTGCCGTCGTGCCCACCGCGCTGGCCCAAGACGATACCACGCCGCACGCTCCCGAGGATAAGCTCACCGACACTATCATCGTGACCGCCAAGCGGCACGATACGATAGCGAGCGATGCCGTCGCCGCGTCGCGCCAAATCGCGCTTCCTGCTGATGCTGCGGCGATTGCCGCGCGTGTGGCCGGGGGCGACATCTATGGCAATGGCGCGCTCTCGGGCCAGCTCTCCTATCGCGGGTTGGCGGGCGAGCGCGTGCTTGGCCGCATCAACGGTCAGCGTTTCGCTACCGGGGGCCCCAACGCAATGGACCCGCCTCTGCACTACGCACCCTCGATTCTGATTGAGCGCATCGATATTGCCCGTGGGGTGGCGCCGGTGGCAGAGGGCCCCTCACTCGGCGGAGCGATCAATGCCAAACTGGTGCAGGCGCAGTTCACCGACAACGCCAGCATGAGCCCACAAGTGCGCATGGCGAGCCAGTATCGCAGCGTCGATGACAGCTATGCGGTGGGTGGTCTCGTCGCACTGGCGAGTGAGCAATGGCGCTTCGGCCTCATCGCCAGCCGCGAAAAGGGGCATGACTACCGCTTCCCGGGAGGCACCGCGGATGGCACCGCCTTCGAGCGCAACCTCTACGGCGTCCACGCGGGTTTCCGTGCCGGCGCGGGCGAACTCTTTGTCGAATATCGCCGCAGCGAGACCGACCCGTCCGGCAATCCTCCGTTTGCGCTCGACATGGTCTATTTCAATACCGACTTTGTGCAGGGCGGCTATCGGGGGCAGATTGCCGAAGATGTCGGCCTGACAGTGCGGCTAGGGCATGTCGCGGTGCGGCACTTGATGGACAACCAGACATTGCGCCAGCCCCCCGCTGCACCCCCACAAGCCCGGGCGACCTTTGCCGATGCCGATACGATCACGGCGGAATCGGCGCTGCGTTTCGGGGGTTCCCGTGCCTATTTGGAAGTGGGCGCAGATGTAGAGATCACCGATCGTTTCGTGACCATCACGAACCCGACCAATCCGGCCTTCTTCATCGACTCGCAACCCAATGTCCGCTCCGAACGGATAGGGGCCTACCTGCAATGGCGCGGCAGAGCGGGTGCAATGCAGTTCGAAATTGGTGGGCGATTCGACCGGACCGAGCAATCGGCGGGCACCCCGCAGCTAGGCGTTGCGGTGCCAATGGGGCCGCGGGGGCTGGCAACTGCGTTCATTGCGTCTGGCCGGACCGCCCGAGACACCACGGTCGATGTGGTGGCGCGGGCATGGATCGAGAGCGGCGCATTTGTCCCGCGCATCACCCTTGCGCGCAAAACCCGCGTGCCAAGCGTGCTTGAACGATTTGCCTGGCTGCCGACCGAGGCAAGCTTTGGGCTTGCCGATGGCAATATCTATGTTGGAAATCAGGCGCTAAAGCCTGAAGTCGCATGGATAGCCGAAGTGGGATTTGACTGGGAAACCGACTGGTTGACGCTGCGCCCGACGGTCTATTATCGCCGGGTGGACGATTTCATCCAAGGCACCCCCTTTGATGCCACGCCGGGAGTCATCAACAGCCCTGTCGAGATGGTCGCAAACATGAACGGCGATCCCACCCCGCTGATGTTCCGCAACACCGATGCCGAGCTTTACGGCGCCGACCTCGACTTTTTGGCGCGTCCGCTCGCCAGCATCGAACTAGCAGGCACGGTGAGCCTTGTGCGCGGGCAGCGGCGCGACATCGCCGATAATCTCTACCGCATCCCGCCTGCGAATCTCAGGCTTTCCGCCACCTGGCTCGCCGGCGCGCTGTCGCTGGGTGCCGAGGTGTTTGCTGCAGCGGATCAGAACCGGGTATCAGGGACCAACAGCGAGCTTCCCACCAAGGGCTATGCCACGCTCGGTCTGTTTGCCCGCTATGCCTTTACAGAGGGTCTCGCACTAGAGGCCGGGGTGGAGAACCTGCTCGACAAAAAATATGCCCCCCATCTTGCCGGGCGCAGTCGCGTGGGTGCCTCGGATGTTCCGGTGGGCGAGCGCCTGCCGGGAGCCGGGCGCGGGGTCTGGGCGCGGCTGAAGGCGCAGTTCTAAGGTCGCGCCCTGCGAATGCCGACTGCTTCCCTGCCTGGAGGGCAGGTAGGGGAGCAGTCGGCTGCGCTCGACCCAATGACCGAGGTGTTGACGTCAGTGCCCCGGCGGAGGAAGCCATGGCGCTGGTGCGGAAATATCCCGCCGATCGGCTGACGGTCGAGCGCGCCGCGGATCCTTGGTTCAAGAGGCAGAGTGCGCGCTCCAAGTTTCGGATCCTGACCAGGGCGCCGTGCTATATGCTCCGAACTGAAGCTTTGTATCGCCTTGTGACGGGTCACGCATGTGCTCCGTATGGAAAAGCTGCAGCGATGGCGCGCCCTGCAGCCGGGTGAAGAGGGGAGCCTCGCCTTCGCTCGGCGGTAAGCAAGCAGGAGAAAATCGATGACCAATCATCAGCGATACCACGAGAGCCTGCACAACGGCACTTTCGCCGACGCCTGCTTCGGCGGAGCCCAAACTATCATCAAACAACGAGAAAGGATCAAACGGAAGACCATCGATCATCGGCGCTTGCTGCACCGCAAACTCGCCGCCTGATATCAACCCCAAGACGAGGCCCGCACTCCGCCAATCTACGCTGCGATCTGCGCCAAATGTTCTGACGACGGACAGCCCATTTTATCTCACTCGAATACATAATTGTCCAATGTGCCGGCACAGGGCCACCGGACGCCGCCGCGCCCAGCAGGTGCTGGATGGCGTCGAGCTCCAGCAGCTTAGAGCTGGTTGAGCGGAAGCTTGAGGTAGCTGACCCCGTTTTTTTCGGGTTCCGGGAAATGACCACCGCGCATGTTGACCTGGATCGATGGCAGGATCAGGCGCGGCATGTCGAGCGTGGCGTCGCGTGCCTTGCGCATTGCCACGAAATCGCCTTCGCTGATGCCGTCATGGAGATGCACGTTGCTGCGGCGCTGCTCCGCGACCGTGGTTTCCCAGGCATAGGTGTCGCGGCCTGGCGCCTTGTAGTCATGGCACAGGAACAGGCGGCTGGCCTCAGGCAGGCTCAGCAATCGCCGCACAGACCGGTAGAGGATATGGGCATCCCCACCCGGAAAGTCGGCGCGGGCAGAGCCATAGTCCGGCATGAACAGGGTATCCCCGATGAAGACGGCATCGCCGATGACATAGGCCATGTCTGCGGGAGTGTGCCCGGGAACATGTAGCGCAATGGCTGGAATGGAGCCGACCGAGAAACGGTCGCCCTCGTCGAAGAGATGGTCGAACTGCGAACCATCGCGGGCAAAGCGCGTGCCCTCGTTGAAGATCTTGCCAAAGACGTTCTGCACGGTGAGAATGTGGCGACCGATCGCCAGCCTGCCGCCCAGTTGCTCCTGCAGATAGGGGGCGGCCGAGAGATGATCGGCATGGGCATGCGTTTCCAGCAGCCATTCGACCTCCAGCCCCTGTTCGCGGACATAGGCGATCACGGCATCGGCCGAAGTGGTGGAAGTGCGCCCCGATGCCGGATCGAAATCGAGCACGCTGTCGATGATCGCGGCCTTGCCGGTGGCAGGATCGGACAGCACGTGGGTTACAGTGAAGGTTGCTTCGTCGAAGAAGCTGCGAACCTGGACCGCCGCCGGGCCGGCCTGCCGCACGATCTCTGTTGCAACGGCAATGACGGGGTCTGCCATGAGAATTCCTTTCCTGGCTGGATCCCGGCGGCGCCTACGCGCCGCCGGTTGCCTGGCCTTGTTCAGAGGGTCTTGGTGCTGAAATACCAATCGACATAGTCGTAACCTTCACCGGCGCGGGCTTCGGCTGCCGGGGCCGTCTGCGGCGGAGGGATGATTACCTTGTCGCCGGGCTGCCAGCCTTCGGGCGTGGCGACCTTGTTGATGTCGGCCGTCTGCAAGGCCTGCATCAGGCGAACGAACTCGGCGATCGAGCGGCCGTTCGACATGGGGTAATAAACCATGGCGCGCAGCGTGCCTTCGGGGTCGATGAAGAAGGTAGCGCGCACGGCCTGAGTGTCGGATGCCCCGGGGTGAACCATGCCATAGGCGGTCGCCACCTTCATCGAGATGTCCTCGATGATCGGGAACGGGATCTCGACATCGAACTTCTCCTTGATCGACCGGACCCAGGCAATGTGGGCGTAGTTCGAGTCGATCGACAGGCCGAGCAGCTCGGTGTTCATTGCCTTGAATTCATCGGCATGGCGGGCAAAGCCCATGAACTCGGTCGTGCAGACCGGGGTGAAGTCGGCCGGATGGGAAAAGAGGACGAGCCACTTGCCCCGATAGTCGGCCAGTGTGCGCTGGCCATGCGTGGTCTTGGCGCTGAAGTCGGGTGCCGGCTCATTGATGCGCGGCATGGCGGGAGCGGTGATCGTGTCAGTCATGATGGCCTCCTTGTTGGCTGAGGACATCATTATCTCGATTTATTAAATTAGAGAATGCGAATATTTAGCACAGAGTAATCGACGCAGTCGATTTGATGGTGGCGTGCGCCGCCGTGCGGCACCGGACGATCAAGGTGTCGTGCCGGTGCGGCAATGTCGGCATCTTCGATCCGCATGCGCTGTGGTGGCTGTTTGAGCGCCGGGGCTGAAACGACCGGCTAGGCGACGTCCAGCGCAGCATGCGGTGCCTGCAATGCTATGTCGCCAAGCGAAAGCGGACGCCCGCAGCGATCGAGCTGAGCAACGAGAACCACACGCGGCGGCTGCCGATGCCCGATATCAGCGAGTGGAAGCGGCAGCTTCGGCGGCGGCGGTGATGTCCGAAATGGGGTGATGGGGTGGACGCCCCCCGGCGTCATCGCGCTCGGTGCCTCGCTGATCGTCACAATGGGCAGCGCGGTCGGCGAAGCGCCGGTGGTCGAGATCGACCGCGTCGCGCAATGGTACGGACTGACCCCGACCGAGGCGCGCCTCACGGTCTGGCTCGCCGGCGGCAAGTCGCTGCAGGACTGTGCCGCGCTCCGCGCCGTCAGCCTCAACGCCGCGCGCTTCATCCTGAAAGGCATCTTCCGCAAGACCGGCGCGACCAGCCAGGCGCAACTCGTCGCGATGCTCGCGCGGCTGCCAACGCTCCAGAGCGGAGAGAATTGAGCTTCTGCAATTGATCCCAATGATTTAGGGTTGGCTGCCCGACAGGAAGGAACCAGGCCGATGCTTTTCCCCAGCCTTCTGCTTGCCGCCGCGCTGTTCGCGCAGACACCCGCGGCCTTCGCCGAACCTGCCGCCGATCCAACGCTGCGCTCGCCCGACGACATCGTCGTCGAGGGCGAGCGGCTGACGCGCGAGGAAGCGAAGAAGCGCGCCAACGCCTTCATCCGCACCCTCGGCGTCGCGCCCGGCATCTATTCCCAGGACAGCGTTGCGCGCTGGACGGTCAGGCTCTGCCCGCGCGCGCTCGGTCTGTCGGATGAACATGCCGCGCTCGTCGAGGGCTGGTTCCGCGATACCGTCCGCTCGAGCGGCGCAAGAATCGCCGACGGCAAATGCGACACCAACGTCCTCCTCCTCTTCGTCGACGACGGCGCGAAATTCATCAAGCTGTTCAAGGCCCGCTATCCGGGCCAGTTCGCCGATATGAGCGGCCCCGACATCCGCGACCTCGTCGAGCTCGATAAGCCGGTGCGCTGGTGGTATTCGGTCCGCCGGACCAGCGGCGGCCTCAGCCTGATCGGGCCGCAAACCCTCCGCAGCATCGAAGGCGCGACGATCGTCATCGACGTCAACGACGCCGAGGGCGCCACGTTGCGCGCGGTGACCGACTATGCCGCCTTCGTCGCGCTGAGCGGCATCCGCATCCGCGCCGAGCCCCAGTCGCAATCGATCCTCGGCCTGTTCGACGACCGCCAGGGCAAGCGCGAACTGACCGAGTGGGACAAACGCTTCCTGACCGCGCTCTACACCATCCCGCACGAACGCAAGGGCCGCTACCAGCGCGGCAGGCTGGTAGGCGCGTTGCTCAAGCCGGACGATACGGAATAGCGTCTGTTTTGGGGTGGAAAGCGGACCGGCGGCTTAGGGTCGGGAAATTGGGCATGCTGGCGTTGCACTCTCGATAGATGACAGGCATTCTTACCTGATGATCGTTGCGTCCCTTTTGTTTTTGGCGTCCGTAAGCAGTCAGGCTGTGCCAATCTGGAGCGGCAGGTTGGCGCCGTCCGGCAGCGTTAAGGGCGAGTATTGCAATGTTGCGGTTATTCGCAGCCAACGGCCTCTCATAGTTCGCGCTGGCCCCGAACGCACCTTTGCGAAGATCACGAGCCTTCCAAGAGGTTCAGTCGTCTATAGTTGCGATGAGCGCGCTGACCGGAGGCTTGGCTACGATCGATTTTGGGTAGGCATAGCCTACAAAAGCAATGGCAAACCATGCGTTGGCGCTGAAACCCTTGGCCTTCCCATCCAGCTGTCAGCACAGTGTAAGACCGGATGGGTTGAGCGAAATTGGATTGAGACGCTCACCGGGTGAAGTCCAACGGCTGCTGTTGATGAGCAGGATGAAGTCGCCCAACCGTCCGCAACCGGTCGCTTGCTGCCGTTCGTCAGATTGACTCTTTGCACAGTGTCGCCACCATGTCGACATGTGCAACCTCTACACCAATAAGAGCACTGTTGCGGAGATGGCCGATCTCTTCCGCGCCAAGGCCCCCCACGGCTTTAACGCCCCCGCTGACGTCTATCCCGGCTACCCCGGCCTGGTCGTTCGCGACGATGGCGGCGGGCGCGTCATCGAGCAGATGAACTGGGGTTTCCCGGTGCGCCTGAAGGGCATGAAACCGACCAGCAAGCCGAAGCCCGTCAACAACGCCCGCGACGACAAGCTGCTTACCGGCTTCTGGAAGCACTGGTTCGTCACCCCGGCGCAGCGCTGCCTCATCCCGTTCACCGCCTTCGCCGAGGCCGAGGGCGAAAAGGGCAAGATGACGCGCACATGGATCAGCATCGCCGATCAGCCGCTCGCCGCATGGGCGGGCCTATGGCGCCCGACCGACGAATGGGGCAACGCCTATACCGGCGTCATGGTCGATGCGACCGAAGAGCTGTGGGATATCCACGATCGCATGCCGGTGATCCTGCATCCCGACGATCACGAGGCATGGCTAAATGCGCCGGCGGAGGAAGCCATGGCGCTGGTGCGGAAATATCCGGCCGATCGGCTGACGGTCGAGCGCACCGCGAATCCTTGGTTTAAACGCAAAGTGAACGGCATTGAAGGGCCGGTGCTAAGCTGATGGCGCGCCTTGGGCCAGATCCGCGCGATAATGCGCCAGATCCGAAATTCTTTCTATGGGCCATGGTGGCCGCCGGGGTCGGCTATTATCTGGTAACTTGGTGGTCGCGCTTATCCTAAGGGCGGGAACTTGAGATTACCCGACCACCAGCGCCATTCAACGCAACAACCGGTCGCCAGGCGTTAGGAATTGGTCAATCTGGACACGATATCGCGCAAACGCGCAGTGGCGTGTCGCTAGGCTACTTCCTGATCGCCTCGGCATCAGGGGTGCGCCCCAACCGTAAGGCGGGCGGAGGCACGCCACTCGCACCCACGAGAAACAGGCAAATCAGAAATCGATTGGTCGCTCAAACCGGCAATGCTGATCGATAGCAAGACTGCGCCTGTGGATGGCTTGAAACTGCGAAACGCCGCCTGATCGGCACCATCCGGGTGAGATGTCGTGGAGATTTCTAGGACTTCACGATTTCGGCATATATGTAATCGTTGCCGTATGTTGAAGTTGGCGCAAGTCGGGACGTCGTCATAGGCGCCCTGTGTGAGAGACCAAGCACGTTGCCGGCGATGACCGAGCGCTCGCCATGATTTATAGGAAGCCCGCGTCGCCGCGGCCGTGCCACAAGACCCTGCTGGCGCATGAGCTGCTCTATCCGGTGCAGGCCGCAGGATTTCCCGTCGGCGAGCAGGTCGTGCCAGACACGGCTCGAGACGGTCGAATTTCGCGGCGTCGAGGAGCCGGATGAGATATTGAATGGCGCGAAGAGTAAGTCACGTCGTTGCTCTGCGCCGGATCTGCTCAAGGAGAGCCAACAGGTCGCGACGAACAAGGGGGTCGTTCAGCTTGGCTAGAGGAAAGCCAGGGTAGCCGCTGATTTTCGAAGTTGAAAGCGCTCCTACGATCGACGTCAGCTGATCATATATCTGCCGTCGCACACCTTCATCGGCAAACGCGGGGCGGTTCATTAAATAGGCGAAGCAAAGCTGGACAGACCCCTTACCTTGTCGAGAGAGGGTGATGGGATAGATCGTGTCTCCTGGCAGATCGAATACAGCTATGAGCGACGCTTGCGCTCGCGTGACTTCGGCATGCCCACCGGCGGCGGCTATCAGGTCGACGTAGTGGTGTGCCGCTTCGATTGCCTCAGCCCCGAAGTCGCGCAAACTTCCTTCGATCCATTCGTCACGGCTGATCTTGGGAAGCGCCGACCGAGCAGCCTTCTCGTTCTGAGCGCGCTCGGTTTCGCCGATAATTCTTGGGGCGAGGGCGGTAATCCCTTCTCCCTCGAACCAAGTCAGTTCCACGGCGCGGACGTCGGCTTTCATCTGCTCGTTCAGAAACTCAACGATCCGTGCGAGTTCGCGGGGGATAGTGTCGGCAACGAATACCATTTTGATGCGACCGGCCGCAAAATTTGCATCGACCTGTTCCCAGAATTGCTCAGGATCGGTTCCTGACCCCAAGAACTGCTCTAACTCGACGTCCGGTTCGCGCCCTAACTCGGCGGAGGTCGCAGCGAAGTTCTCGGCAATCCGACCGCCTTGCCAGTATGCGGTCCCATTAGCGGCATAATCCAGCATCTGCCCCACCACCTCGCGGCGAAGGCGAGTGTCGACCGCTCGCTTCAGCTCAACGAGCACGGGGACACCGGTTCGAGTGACGAAAAGATGGTCGAGCGACCATCGTCCGCTGCCATCCTCCCGATCAGCGATAGGCTGTTCGCGTCGAATAAGCAGCAGCGCGCCATCTTGATCAGAGATGAGCTCAGGGTGCTTCGCTACGAGGCGCTGCATAAAGTCTTCACTCCGGGGTTCGGACGGGCGCATCGCGATGAGTGTCTCTGATCCATCGACCGTGTAAATGGTGCTGCGGGTCAAGCGATGCTCCAGTTATCGTTCATGTAAATCCTCGCACTGGTTCTATCGCGGCAACGTCTGAAGATCTTCAAGGAACTCGGATCCAGGTTTAACGCCGGAAAGCAGAAGGTGGTCGCGGGCTCGGGTGGCCGCGACGTAGAGCAAATGGCGCTCCGTGTCCTGGACAGCCTCCAAGTCATTGATGTCGCCTACCCCAGCCAAGCGCGCTGCGTCTGGCAGCACATCCTCGTCGAGCGCCATCACACCAACGGCCCGGAATTCAAGACCCTTGGCATCGTGCATTGTTAGAATAGCCGGATCAATTCCGGCCCGGTGGGCGGAAGCATTGGCACGGGCAATCTGCGCCTCGCCCCGAACAAGGATGGCGATCTGCTGCTCGGGAACGCCTGCGTCGACCAGATTGCGGAGCCATCGCGCCATGGCATCGACCTCCTCGTCCTCAGTGGCAACAAGCGTCACGATCGGTTCTGGGCCATCGAAGACCGACACCGTGCCCCGCCGGCTCTCCTCAATGCCGTCTTGATCGACGATTTCCGCGGCCAACAAATGATCGGCGGCCCGGCGTATCTGGTGCGAAGTTCGGTAGCAAACCTTAAGGATTTGCGCGCGCCCTCTCACATCCAGCCCTAATCGGGCCCAGGAGAAGGGCAGGTGAAAGATCCGCTGGCCGAGGTCGCCAGTGAAAAACAGGGCATCAGGCCTGCCCGCTCGACCAACCGCGGCAAGGAATTTGGCTTGCGCGACCGATAGATCCTGAGCTTCGTCGATCACGATATGACTGAACGGCAGCTCGCCGCTATCATCGACCCACTGAGTCAGGGCGCCATAAAGATCGGCAAGGGTCACCAAACTGCGCTCTGCAAGCCACTCTCGGACGAACGCAAATGCTGCCCAAGCATTTTCGCGCTGTCGTGGACCAAGCCGGGTGCGGCGGCCAATGCGCGGGACGGTGGCATAATTTTCGCCATCGCGCAGACCCCAAGCATCGACCAACTCAGTCCATTCCTCGATCAAAAATTTGGGGTCGAGATTGTCACCGAGCCCCGTCGCAATTGCTGCGGTCATGGCATCCGATATTTGCGCTTCGGTCGCCAGAATTGGGTCGCCGAAATGGGAGGCGAACAATTCGATCGCCGCCTGATCGATGGCGCGAACGGTAATCCGGTCCCGGCGGTCTGGATGCGCCTCGGTCAGCACTGCCGCCTTCGCAGCGAGATTGTCCGCCAACTTGCCCGAGAAAGTCGTCAGCAGAACATGCGATCCACTTTGTTCCGCCAGGCGCACGGCACGATGAAGCGCGACGATGGTTTTGCCGGTGCCTGCGGATCCCGAAACGCGCACTGGTCCGTTCCAGTCCCGCACTACGGGTGCGCGCTGCGCCGGGTGCAGAAATATGGCCCACTGCTCGAACGGAGCGTCAAGAGCGGCGCGCAGCTCATCGAGTCCATCCACAGCACGGAAGCGGCGCATTGCATCGGGGTGAAGAAACGGATCAGAGCCAAGCAGAGAGGTCACAGAGATATGATCCTCGAGCCGTCCACCCGTCGCGTAGTCGAGAAGCGCTTCGGCCGCCTCGTCGGGCAGAGCGCTAAAAAGACCATCAACGCTGGCCTCGTCGGCGCTTCTAACGGCGTCTAGCCAGTCGCGCGGAACACCGACGTTCAACAGGTCGTCGTCATTGAGACTGGCGAAGGGGCGACGGGCTGCGGTGGGCTCGACAAGGGCATCGTCGACCCTCTCGGCATAAACGAGACGCTCCTCCGTTCGCTCGACCACCTCGACGATCTGCATTGCGCCGGTGCGTTCGTGCGGCACGATCTTGCGCCGTTCGGCCCAGCGATAGGCGTCGTCATGATGATCCACCCACGCGAGTAAAGTATGATTGCCATCCTTGTGCAGGACGATGCGAATGTCCTGATTCACGCGCGCAGTCCAAAAGCCCGGCGAAGCTTCGACGCGGTGCAACTGTAAGCCGTTGCCTGCCTCTTCCTGTGCGAGATCGAAGGCCGTAATCTTGACCAGCTTTTGCTCGCTGGCCGTCAGGCGGCCGAGGGCTTTGGTAAAGGTAGAGGCATAAAGGAGCGTCATTTTTTGGTGAGTCTGTCTACAAGCTCTCGCAAATTGAGCTCGACCGAGGACAGTCGAATTTCGACTTCTTCATCTTCTTCCTCGTGCCACTGATAGAATTGCTGAGCCTTACCGAACTTGCCCCCTTGACGATTAAGCTTCGGTTCCGCTGCCGCGATCAATATAGCCTCAAGGTGGTTGAGAACTTCGTTCACTTGAGGCGCTTTGGGTTCACTTTCGACAAGGCAAAGCTCCTTGCCGACCTTCTTAACTGGGTCGATGCCGAACCATGAGAACCGCTGCCACCGTTCGCCCAAATGGTCTGACATGTGATTGTCGAGACGATCATATAAACGCTTATTGCCGTATCCGGCTTGCCCTACATAGAGGATTTCAAAGTTGTCATCATAGAGCGCGTAAACGCCACGCTGCTTCCTAAAATCAATCGGGCCAGCTCGCACGGCCTGATAGCCCAACAGCCTGCCTTGATTTCCCTTTCCTGGGCTCCCCCACTGTATTCGGTCGGCATGCCAGAATAAACCATAGTTCTGAAACAACATCCCGTGTGCCCCCGCCCAAGCCTTGGTTAGACCTCCACCACCTTCATCACTTCATCCCCCAGGTGATTGATCACCTTCACCGCCACCTTTCCGCCGGCAGGCCTCGGGAACGGCCGTGAGCGCGTGCGCTTCAGGCTTTCCCAGGCGTCGGCGTCGATCTCGGCCTTCAGCGTCGTTTTCAACGCCTTGTAGGGGTCGTTTGCGCCGGGGAAATAGGCGTGGCGGACGAAGAAGCTTTCGTAATTATAGTCAGTGTCGATGAACCACACCGCGATGTCGTCGGCGTCGCCGCTGACGATCTCGCCGCCCTTATACATATCGACGCCGGCGACCTCGATGCTGATGCATCCGTCGCCCTCGTCGTGGACCTGGATGTCGGGTTCGCCAAACACGGTGAACAAGTTGCCCGCGCCGGTGCTGGCGAGGTCGGGCATGTGGAGGTCGGGGTTGATCCGCGCCTGCAACACGGTCAGCGCGCCCATGCGATCGAATTCCGACGCATGTGCGTCGAAGTTGAACGAGGCGGCGATCAGCAGGTCGAAGCCCGCCTCCATCGCCTCGCGCGCGGCGGCGGTCAGGTCGGCGCGCGCGACGGTGCCATATTCGGGGCCGACGAAGATCGCAGCGCGCCGCGTCGGACTGTCGGACAACGTATCGCTCTCGCCCTCCGATGCTTGCCGCACCGCGCCCTCGGCGCAGATGAAGCGGCCGGGCCAGGGTTTCAGCGAGGCAAACACCAGCCGGTCGGCCTTATGCGCCTGTTGCACGCCCGACCGTTTGAGGTTGTCGAGCACCATTTCGGCGAAATCAACGCTCTCGGCCGCGGCGCCGGCCTGTCGCCGGCCTTCGGACGCTTCGAGTTCGTCGAACAGACTGTCGTCGGCATCGACCGCGGGGACGCGGTGCGGCGACAGGCTTTCGACCGTGAACGGCCCCGCGACGCGCACGCGGCTCTTGTCGTCATAGGGCTGGTCATGGAGATATTCGGTGTCGGCCTTGGCGGCGATCGAGGCGTCGATTTCCTTCTGCCGCCCGATCCGCGCCTCCCACCAGTCGGCGTGCGGCGTGACGGCCGCAGCCTGCGCCGCGGTCAGTTCGCGCGGGATTTCCCATTCCTGCCACGCGGTGCCCAGCGCGGCGTTGATCGCTTCGCGCAGCGGCTCCAGCTTCACCTGCCAGCTATCCCAGATCGTATCGATTTCGGCATTGTTGGCGATCGATTTCAGCGTGATGTGCGGGACGCGCTTGTAGACGAAGCCTTGGCGGATGCGCCCATAGGTCGGGGCGTCGGCGGGGACGCTACGCGTCACCTCGCCCTCCTTGATCTGCCCTTCGCGGCTGTCGGCGAGCAGATACCAAGGATAGCGCGCGCCCATGATCCGCGCGCGAGCGAGCGCAAGCGCGACACGGCTGGTGTCGATCGTGATCCAGCGGCGACCCCATTGCTCGGCAACATAGGCGGTGGTTCCCGATCCGCAGGTGGGGTCGAGGACAAGATCGCCGGGGTCGGTGGTCATGAGGATGCACCGCTGAACAGCCTTCTGGGCTGTTTGCACGACATAAACTTGATCTTCCGTGAAGCTACCTGTGCCGGTATCGAGCCAGATGTTATCCACCACCGTCGAAGGGTTATCATCGGCGAGGAGCGCTGTAGCAAGGCCGACCCCGGCCGAACGTATCCGATTTAGGCGGGCCAGCCGATCCATCTCAGCTCCTTCAGACGGATCGTAGCTCCAATGTCTGCCGGACGAGCATGGATAGTCTCGGCCGCGAAACCGATACGATCCACTTCGCTTTGCTTGGGGTCCCTGAGATGTCGTAGGCCCTGGTCGGCCAATTCTCCAGCCATCAGGAATTGAGGCGGCACCTGACAGCTGCTGAGGAGTCATGCGCACCATCTCCGAAAGATCGGGAGAGAACAAATACTGATATTGCTTGGCGCCGCGCTCGCCAGGTTCTTTCAGGCGCAGCGGCTTCCTAAATTTGTGGTGATCGATGCTTTTGGCGTAGAGAACCAGATAATCGACGATCCCCGGAATTGCGACGGTTGATTGGGAGCTCGTTTTAAAGAATGCGATTTGTGCGACAAAATTCTCCTCCCCAAACACCTCATCCATCAACGCCCGAACACGATGCACATTCTCGTCGCCGATCTGCACAAACACCGACCCGCTCTCGGTGAGCAGATCGCGCGCCACCGTCAACCGGTCGCGCAGATAGGTGAGATAGGAGTGGATGCCGTCGACCCAGGTGTCGCGGAAGGCCTTCACCTGCTCGGGCTCGCGGCTAAAATGGTCGGCCTTGCCGTCCTTCACGTCGCGGCTGGTGGTGCTCCACTGGAAGTTGGAGTTGAATTTGATCCCGTAAGGAGGGTCGATATAGATGCACTGCACCTGCCCCTTCAGCCCTTCGCGCTCGGCGAGGCTTGCCATGACCTTCAGGCCATCGCCCAGGATCATGCGGTTCGACCAATGCTGGTCATGCGCGTAAAATTCGGTGCGCTGTTCGGGTTCGATGCCGTTGAAGTCGGCGAACAGGTCGGGCGCGACCTCGGGCTCGGCGCGGCGCGCGCTGGCGCGTTTCAGATCCTCGATCAGCGCCTTGGGGTGGATTTTTTCCTGGATGTAGAGCGGCGGTGCCTCGACGATCAGGTCGGACCAGTCGGCGACATCCTTGCCGCGCCATACCAGCTGCGGGTCGAGGTCGGGATTGCGCCGTTCATACGCGGCGACGATCGGCGCCTTCACATCCTCAGGCACAAAGGCCTCGAGCTCGGCCGTCGGCGCATTGCGCCGCGACGCTTCGTCATGCGTGAGTGTGTCGACAGTGAGGGGTTTTTTGGCCATTCTTAGTGAGCTCGCTTCTCATTTAGATTTGCAGCGTAGTGTGTCCAAAAGCTGTTGTCGGGTAACACTTCGCATGCACGTTCGGCCAATCGGACCAAGGCATTCGCCATCTCTCTGCCGGCATTGTGCATCTCGCCTAGCTGGTCGACGAAATGGTCGAGGGACTGCAGGATTGATGATGCCGCTTCCGGCGATCCTTTCCAATAGATCCCGCGTAGCATCAGGAACTTGTCGATGATGCGCTCGCCGAACAAATTTCCCAGTCCGAATTGCGCGGCAATGTCATTCAGCTCCGCTGCTTTGATTGAAAAGTCGTGCTGCTCTAGCTCGTGATAGAACGCTTCTATGTCGGCCGGCCCCGAGAGGCCCAGTCGCGCGAAGCGGTCATACATCGTCCATCCGTGCGGACGCAAAAACCAGCAAAGCTTCGTCACCGCTGAATAGGGCGCCCCCTGCTTCCTGCCCCGGTTCTGACTGAGCGCTCGATCATCTTCTTCGGCACGCCGACGGCACCACTGTGCACGTTCAGCAAGGCTTTTGGGCCACGGTTCGGAACTTTCCATCACGCTCCGCGCCAATCTCGCCAAGCCGCCATTCCCCCAGATCGTTCGGGCTACGTTATAGTCCCTGAACATGCGGACGGCGGCATCCACGCTGCCGCGCTGAATGGCGCGAAGGTAGTGCCCGTCGGTTGTGAGCATCCACTGCGCGTGTTGAAGCGTCGCGTAGTAGGCTAATGGCTTTGACGGTTCACCCATCGGTCGAAGAGACTCCCAATTCATCCAGCCACGCTTCAACCTTCGCCGCGAACTCAGTCGCAATCGTCCACACGTCGGTGAACTCGGCATAGGCCCAGCGCCCGTGGTCGCCGAGCGCGTTGACGCCGGGCACCCAGAGCGTGCGCATCGTCTCGGCCTTGTCCTTGTCGTCCTCGTCACGCGCGCCCTTGATCTCGACTACGATCTTCAGCGGATCGTCAGCGCCGTTCCCGTCATCGAGGTGCAGGATGAAGTCGGGGCGATAGCGCCGCGCCTCGCCCGCCGCGCTATAGGGCACCTCGAAACCGAGATTGTGATTCTTGACCCAGGCGAGAACGCGCGGATGCTGGTCGGCAACGCGGCAGAACTCGGCCTCCCAGTCGCTGTCGATCACCGCGAAGTTGATGTGGCACCGATCGCCGGTCTCGTAGCGATCCTTGCTCGTCATGAAGCTGACGTGGCGGGTGCTGCCTTCGCGGTTGTATGGGTCAAGCATGGCCAGGACCCGGCCGCCCCCCTCCTGTCCGCGCGTGACGGCAGCCATTATGCGATCGGCGGCGCGATCGGCGATGCTGTAATACATGAGCTGTGCTGGCTGGGTGCCGCCGGCCAGAACGACATGCTCGGCGATCCAGCGGCGGACGATCGACTTCATTTGCAGGATCAGCGACACATTGGGGCGCTCGCCGGCACTGGTCATGCGGCGCTTTACGATCCAGTCGGCGAGCCGCAGATGGATCTCGGCGGCGCGCGTGGTCGACAGATGCTCGATGGTCAGGTCAGCGGTCTCACCAATGATACCTGAATTTACCGTCTCGGTCGCACCGACGAGTTCGGGGGTCAATTCGAGCGTCGAGTCGTCGGTGAACGCAGCGGTAAGCTTCTCGCTGGGCAATTCGGTGCGATAGCCATCGACGCGCGGATAGCGGATCTCCGCGCCGTCGCGCGCCGGGCTCACCGCGTGGACGCGCACCATGTTTTCGGGCGGCGAAGGCTTCGACACGACCGGCTGTGCGGTAAAGTCGAAGGGGATGCCCAGAACGTCGGCATATTCGACCGGGAAAAGACCGTCGGAATTGAGCTGGTAGGATTGCCGGCGGAGTGCGCGGCCGATCACCTGTTCGCAGAGAAGCTGTGTGCCAAATGCGCGCACGCCGAGGACGTGCGTGACGGTATTGGCGTCCCAACCCTCGGTCAGCATCGACACGGAGACGACGCAGCGGATGTCTTGACCAAGTTGACCCTTGCGGCCGACGGTGTTCATCACTTCGCGCAGGATTGATGCGTCGTCGATCTTATCGGCCGCCGCGCGATCACCGGTCCGCTGGACGAGCTCATCCTTGAACCGCGCAATCTCATCCTTTGCGGCGTCGCGGAAGTCGGCGCTGATCGCCTCGCCGCTCTCGAGTTGCAGGCTGTCGATCAACAGAGTGCGCATGCGCGGCAGCGCGGTGCCATCAGGGTCATAGTTACGGAACAGCTCGCACTTGCCCCGGATTGGGGTGATCGTGCCATTCTCGTCTTCGATTTCGTAGCCAGCGATATAGTCGTGGACGAGCTTCGAAGTCGCGGTGTTGTTGCAGACGACGATAAAGACCGGATCGACGCCTATCCCCGCCTCGCGCCACAGCTCATAGGTCTTTTCATAGTGGCCGTAGAGCGCGTCGATCGCCGCCAGAAGTTCGTTTGGTAGCTTCTGCGGGTCGAGCCCTTTGGCGTTGCCCCGGCCCTTTTTGGGGAGCTGCTTTCCAACATGCTCCCACAGGTTGCGGAACATCGGCGTGTCGCCGCCAGGGACATTGTCCATCACCGGCACGCGGGGAAGTTTCACAATGCCGCATTCGATCGCGTCCATCAGGCTGAAGTCGCTCATCACCCAGCCGAACAGCGATCCCTCGCGATACCCCGAACCGCGCAAGAAGAAGGGGGTGGCCGACAGATCGTAGACCATCGATACGCCGAGCTCGCGTTTCACCGCCTCGATGCCGGATATCCAAAGGCGCGCCGCTTCGTTGGCTTCCTTGGCCTCGGCGAGTTCGTGGCCTTTGAGGCTCTTCTGCTCCTCGTCCGTGAGCGGTCGCTCGCGATAGCAGTGATGCGCCTCGTCGTTGAGCACGACGATGTTCTTGAGGCCCATCAACTCGCCGGCCACACGACGGATCATCGCGCCGTCGCTCTCCTGCCTAGGCGTGGTGCGCAGGGCGGCTTGCTGCACCTTGTTGAGCGGGACTTCGTCCTTCTTCTTGAAAGCATGGTAGTTAGTAATGACGATCTTGGCGCGGCCCAAGTCCATAAGCATGTCCTCGGGCACGATCTCGCGGCTCTGGTAATAGCTCTCGGGATCGTTGGGCTGGAGGACGCGCAGGCGGTCCTTGATCGTGATCCCCGGCGCGACCACAAGGAAGCCCTTAGAGAAACGCTTCGCATTGGGGTGGCGAACCGCGTTGAGCGTCTGCCAGGCGATGAGCATCGCCATGACGGTCGTCTTGCCCGCACCGGTGGCGAGCTTGAGCGCGAGGCGCATCAAATCCGGGTTTGAGGCTGCATTGGCGGCTTCGAGGTGCGCCCAGAAGCGTCGACCCTGCGCTGAAGACCTCGGTGCCACCTCGGTCATCCAGATAACCGTCTCGACGGCTTCGACCTGGCAGAAGAAGGGACGCTGGTTCGCAAAGTCGTGGGTGCGCCAGTGGCGCAGGAGCCGCGCGGTTGTCGGCGTGACCTGCCACTGGCTTTCGGGCAGGCGGCGCCAGCTCTCGACCGCCGACCGGATGCCGTTGATAACCTCGACCGGATTATATTCCTGACCGGTTTCGTCGGCCAGGAAGTCAGCCTGAACAGCCTTGCCACGGACCTTTTTAGCCTTGGGGATTGGCGAGACGAGAGCGCTCTGACGCCGCCGAGGGACGACGACGGCCGTCGGTTGCCCCTGCTCATCGAGCTCCCAATGACGCTCTGGTTCAGCGTATGGTGAGTTAAGAATAGGAGAGTTGAAGAAGGCTTCGCTCATGCACCCCGCCCCGCGGCACTCTGTTAACCGAGTAGCGCCGCTGCCACATCGTTACGCCGAACCTATGGGGGAGAATTGTTCAGGATTGCAACCACCTGATCCGTCCGCCCAAGGGGCAATTGCGCCACAACGGCATGAATCGGATCCAACCCTCAGTATTCTGAGGATTTCGGCGCATGCCTGTGTTGGGCCTGGGGCTTTCGAAACTACGAATCCGGTCGATCGTGACAAGAACGCGTAAAGAAGTTGACCAACGAAGCCTGAGAAGGGTGGGGGTAAGGCCAGCCCTCGGCGCCGTTGGTCAATGCTTCGTCAATTGTCGCCGGCGCATTCATCCCACGGCGGGAGAATGTCCCACCCGGCCAGCCGCTTAGATGCTACCCCGGTGATCCCGAGCTCCATTCCTTGCATGAGGCGTTTGCTGCGCAAGATGCCCACGCCGGGGGAAAGCCCCTCGAAGCGGAGCACGCGCTCATGGCTGCGCCCATGAAGGTCCGCCCATATCCGGTAGAGTGACCACGCATCGCCGGCGTTCGACGCGAAGATGATAGTTTGACCATCTTCGCGCGACCCTGAGAAACGATATGCATGAACGGGTTGAGGCGCTCGGTAGACGGGACCAGGCGCGTCCATATCTTCAGGGACAACAACCCACCCCTCCGGTGTCCAGTAAGCAACGCCGCGGCGGCCTAGGTCGGAGAGTGCGAGAATATCGGATCGGTCGCGTTCCCAGGAAGCATAGGCTCCGTCCAGATGGAGTTCATATGGTTCGAGCGCTCGCGCGAAACGCATCCGATACCATTTTCTGGCCATGTGGGATGCGTCGTGACCATCCTCTGCGAGAAAGATGACGTAACCGGGGAGATTCGGGAAAGTAGCAAGATATGGCGTCATGTGATCCTCATGTCGTGGTTGACATGAAGACCATGCATTCGCTGGTATCTGGAGTCGGGTGGGAAATGTCGGGTTCGTCGTAATCCGTGTGAACGTTGCCGTTGATTTCAGGCTCTTGCGTTCCGCTCGATCACGGCTTTCCGATATCCTGGAGCTAAGCATGCCATCTCTAATGCCGGCCAGATTCTGGTCAGCTGACAGCGATCGAATGCTGTTTAAGGAGGGGCGACCGGCGGCCGCTTCCTTGGTCCGTGTGAGGCTCGCACGGATATGGGGCAGGGGCGTCAGGAAGGGTGAAAGTCGGTCGAGATCCAATAGGTCGGATCAGTCCAGTCGGCTTTCTTAGTTATATAAGACGCCCATCCCCTGTCGGGTCTAGGCTTGCAGTGCGCCGATCCAGACCCCCTCGTGGCCTTCTTCCAGATCAGTTCGAGCTGGCGCTCGAGTTCATGCTCACCATTGAGCTTGCGGGCGAGCCGATCAAGATCGACAACCGCATGAAGGTGAGCGTTTGTTGTCAGGTTTTCTGGAAATGCGATGGCAAGAAGGCGCTCTGACGAGGGGATACCGCGCACGTTGAGCTTGCCATGTGCAACTCGATCCACGTTCATGCAGAAGTTTTTGAATATGTCGCGCAGGCGCGTCGCGCTCATCTCGCGGTCTGTGTTTAACGTCAGAGCGTGGGTGAATTCGCTGCTTGAGAGCAGCTCCCTATATGCATCGCGGAGACGGCAGCGCGCGTGTGGAAAATCGTATAGCATCGGAGTAGTGTATGTGGTTTAACACACATAGTCAACCTCTTCCGCTTAGCGCCTTCTCGATCGCTATCATTTCGTCTGGTGACAGTCCCTTCCGATCAAGTCCGGGCTTCAGGCGACGCAGGTGCTGCATGATGGCCACTTCGCTTGGGCTTAGCCAGCGACGGCGAGGATTCTGGTCCAGCATTACTTCTCGGAGTATTTCCTTTTGCTCGTCACCGATGTCCTCAAGTGAACTGCCTGCTAAGTCGACGAGCTGCGCGACGAAGCTGGTCGACGTCACTCCATCGCCCTCGCTACCCTCGCGATTTGGCGCCATTATTTCAAACGCATAAGGGCTCTTCTGCCCCACGACCGCTTGAAAAAATTCCGCTCGCGGGAGTCCCACGACGTCCGCGATGTCGACTGCTCTCTCCAGGGGGATCGGGACGCGCCCTTTGGACATATGGCTCAAGACGGTGGCCTGCTTGTAGCCGAGGTCCTTTGCTATGTTGCGTAGAGATAGGCCCCGCTCATCGCTGGCACGCCGAAGACCTGACCTCAGCATGAGCGCCGCTCGCGTGTCGACAAACGGAAATTCGTTGTCCGGGATGTCTTTCATCCGATCATTCATATCTTGATCTCGTCAAAATGTGTGGTATATAACACGCATGAGTGTTAATAAAGACTATGCCACGATGGCGACCGTGCGTCGAGCGATATCGGCGGTAAAGTCCGCCGGAATGCAAATCGGAAGCGTGGAGTTGATGCCTGGAGGCACCATCCGCATCGTGCCAGCCAAGCAATTGCCGCCTAGCCCGGTGAATGAATTTGATCGGTGGGAGGCTTCCGGCCTCCTGTGATCGAGAAGCTACACATTGTCAAAAAGCCCCGGCGAAGGGGGCCTCCGTGCTGGTATGTTTATGCAACCCGCGGCGGCCCACAAATTGCTAGGCATGTGGGTTGGGAGCGTCCCAAGTTAGGTGCAGCGGAGATACGCCGGCTCGTCGCAGCGCAGGAGGCGGCCGTAACGAAGGTCGATAACACGCTCGCAGCCTTGATAAGGAAATGGCGGCCAACGAGCCCCGAATGGGCCAGCTTGGCAGACACTACGAAGAAGACCTGGGGGTCTGCGCTTGACCGCATTGATGAGAAATGGGGTGGGACGCCATTATCGATATGGTCTGATCCTCGCATGGTCGCCAAGGTCATCGCGTGGCGCGATTCACGCTCGAATACGCCGCGCGGAGCCGATATCGGCGTGACCGTTCTCAGAGCGTTACTCGAATTCGGTAGGCTTCGCGGCAAGGTTGCCATCAATGTCGCCGACGGAATACCGAAGCTATACCGGAACGGCGCCCGTGCCGAGATAATTTGGCTTGAAGATGACATGGCGCGATTTCGAGAGGCGTGCGATGAGCTCGGGGCCGAGCATATCGCGGACGGAATGCGCCTTGCCGCTCTTACAGGTCTGCGGCGTGCCGACCTCGTGTCGCTCAAATGGAGTGAGGTGTTCGAATCCTTCATTAAGAAAAAGGCGGCTAAGATCAGCCGCGGCAAGCGACGTCTTGCAACGATTCCGCGCGTCCCGGCACTCGACGATTTGCTCGACGAGCTTAGGCAACGCTTCCGTCAGCCAGGCGTGGACACAGTGCTGGTCAACAGCCGCGGTCTGCCCTGGTCGGGCGATGGGTTTGGGACGAGCTTCAATCGGATTCGTGATCATGCCAAGATCCTTCACGTTGATCCTGAGACTGGCAAAGCAACGGCCAAACATGTCCATGATCTTCGCGGGACGTTTTGCACTGCATTGATCAAAGCCGGTGTCAGCGACGAAGAGACCGCTGACATCATGGGATGGTCGCGCGAGCAGGTCAGCGGCATCCGCAAGACTTACGTTGACCAGTCGGCAGTGATTGTGGCAATCGGCGAGCGCATCAGGCAGGCGGCTGTAAACCAACCTGTAAACCTGTTGCCTGACGATTTTGATTAACGCATATATTTCAATGCGTTGCGGGTGTAGCTCAATGGTAGAGCAGAAGCTTCCCAAGCTTACGACGAGGGTTCGATTCCCTTCACCCGCTCCAGCCCTGCCGTAAGAGGCCCGGCGCAGGCCTCCCGCTTCCGACATTCAGGATCTTCTTGTGACGGCAAAGCGCACCATTCCGTTCATCGTGGCGACCATCTTCATCGATGCGATCGGGTTCGGCATCATCATGCCGGTGCTGCCGCAGCTCGTGATGGAGGTGGGGCGCATCGACCTGCCGCATGCGATCGAGATCGGGGCGTGGATCGGGCTCGTCATGGCGGTGGCGACCTTCCTCGCTTCGCCGGTGCTCGGCAATCTGTCGGACCGGTTCGGGCGGCGGCGCGTGCTGCTGTTGTCGCTTGCGGGGCTCACTGCCGACTATGCACTGCTGACGATCGTCGACACGCTGCCCTGGCTGTTCGTCGCGCGCGCGCTGTCGGGGATTTTCGGGGGTAGCTATGCCGCCGCGATGGCGGCGATCGCCGATGTCACGCGGCCGCAGGAGCGCGCGCGCAACTTCGGTTTCGTCGGCGCCGCCTTCGGTGTCGGCTTCGTCGTCGGCCCCGCGATCGGCGGCTTTCTGGGCGAGTTGTCGCCGCGCGCGCCCTTTGTGGCGGCGGCGCTGCTCGCGGCGGCGAACATGATCTACGGCGCCTTCATCTTTCCAGAGACGCTGGCCCCCGACAAGCGGCGCGGCTTCGACTGGCGCCGCGCCAATCCGCTCGGCGCTTTTCGCACGATGCGCGCGCTTCCGGGGATGAGCGGCGCGGCGGCGGTGCTGCTGCTGTGGCAGATCGCCAGCCTCGTCTATCCGATGACGTGGAGCTTTTATTGCATCGCGCAGCTCGGCTGGACGCCGGGGATGATCGGCGCGAGCCTTGCCGCGGTCGGCGTCGCCATCGCGCTCGGGCAAAGCTTCGTCGTCGGGCCGATGGTCGCGCGTTTCGGCGAACGCGATGCGGCGACGATCGGCATCGCCGTCGCGGTCGCGGTGTTCGTCGGCTATGCGTTCGTCACAACGACCTGGGGCGCCTTCCTGCTGATCGTGCCGATCATGTTCCAGGCGCCGGTGCAGCCATCGCTGAGCGCGATCTTGTCGCGCCGCGCCGATGCCGGCGCGCAGGGCGAGGTGCAGGGGATTTCGGCAATGGCGATGGGGCTGGGACAGATCGTCGCGCCCCTGCTGCTCACTGGCACCATGGCTTGGTTCACGGGCGCGAACGCGCCGGTGCATTTCCCCGGCGCCGCCTTTCTAGTGGCGGCGCTGTTCGGACTGTTCGCGATCGCGATGCTGCGCCGCCTGCCGCGCGCGACGCGGACCAGCGACGCCGACGCGGCCGATCAGATGCCGCCGTCGGTCACCGCATAGCCCGCCGCCTCGAGCGCCGTGCGCACGGTGGCAACGCAGGCGGCGACCCGCTCCGCGTCGGTCGAGCGAAAGACGAAATTGGCGCCGACGCGGCCGTCGCGAAAGAAGGGATAGCTGCCGATCGCGACGCCGGGATGATCCTTTTCGCCCGCGCGGAGCAGATCGGCGACCTCGCTTTCGGGCGCCCATGCGCCGATCGTGTGCGCGACGAGCGGCGCCCCGCCTTCCAGCGCGCCGGTCAGCGCATCGAGCATGCCCGCGGTGATGTGCGGCACGCCCGCCATCACGAACAGATTGCCGATGCGGATGCCGGGCGCGCCCGACATGCGGTTGGGGATCAGCTCGGCGCCCTCCGGGGTACGCGCCATGCGCAGCCGCGCCTCGGTCAGTTCGCCGCCGCGCGCCGTGTAATAGCGTTCGAGGATCGCGCGCGCATCGGGGTGGACGATAACCCCGACGCCGAGCGCCTTCGCCACCGCATCGACGGTGATGTCGTCGTGGGTCGGGCCGATGCCGCCGGTGGTGAAGACATAGTCGTAGCGTGCGCGCAGCGCATTCAGCGCATCGACGATCTCGTCCTCGACATCGGGGACGATGCGCACTTCGCGCAGGCGAATCCCCTGCACGTCGAGCCAGGTCGCGATCTGCGCGACATTCTTGTCCTGCGTGCGGCCCGAGAGAATCTCGTCGCCGATCACCAGCACGGCGGCGGTCCAGATGCGTTCGTCGCTCATCCTCTTGCCTTACCGCGCCCGCATGACAAAACAAGGCTTCTGGATCGCAGACAATGTTCCTGATATGTTCTTTGCGACTCGCAGCAAGGGAGAGCAACCATGGCCGACGATCTGATTTTCTATACCAACCCCATGTCGCGCGGACAGATCGTCCGCTGGATGCTCGAAGAGGTGGGCGCGCCCTATCAGACGCAAATCCTGGGCTATGACGACAGCATGAAGGGCGCCGACTATCTGGCGATCAACCCGATGGGCAAGGTGCCCGCGATCGTCCACCGGGGCAAGGTCGTCACCGAATGCGCCGCGATCTGCGCCTATCTGGCCGATGCTTTTCCCGATGCGGGGCTCGCGCCGCCGCTGGAGGCGCGCGCCGACTATTATCGGTGGCTGTTCTTTGCCGCCGGGCCGCTCGAAACCGCGGTGACCAACACCCACGCCGGCTGGGTGCCGAGCGCCGAGCAGCAGCGCATGGTGGGATATGGCTCGTTCGAAAAGGCGCTCGACGCGCTCGAAACGGCGGTGGCGGGCAAGGCCTTCGTTGCGGAGGGGCGCTTCAGCGCCGCCGACGTCTATGTCGGCAGCCAGCTCGACTGGGGTCTGCAATTCGGGACGATCCCGACGCGCCCCGCCTTCGAAGCCTATGTCGCGCCGCTGCGCGAGCGCGCGGAATACCGGCGGGCCAAGGAAATCGACAACGGGCTGATCGCCGAGATGCAGGCGGCGAGCCCGGCCTGACGGCATCCGGCCCCAGGGTTCTGGTCCTAGAAAATTCCCGCCGTCAGCCCTTCCGCGAGCGCCGCGCCCAGATTGCGCGCTTCGGCGAGACGGTCCGGCGCAATCGTCTTGGGGGCGAGGATCGCCTCGGCCGTCTGGGCATCGGTGTTGACGATGACCGGGTCTGCGACACGCCGCAGGCGCCAGCCGGTCGCGATGCGATCGAGCTGGCGCTGGGCGTTTTCGCCGTCGGAGCCGGCGCAGATGATCGTCGCATAGGGGCGCCCTTCGATCCGGCCGAGACAGGGATAATAGCAGCGGTCGAACATCTCCTTCATCGCGCCCGACAGCGCCGCGAGATTTTCGGGGCCGACGAACAGATAGCCCGCCGCCGCTCTAATCATCTCCGGCGTCACATCGCCCGCCGCGACGCGGCGCGCGGCGTCGCCGGCGCCTGCCTCCGCCGCCTCGGCGAGCGCGGCGCTGCCGCCGGTGCGGCTGTACCAAATGATAAGCAATTTGCATTTCATCGCCGCAATATCCTCTAGCGTCGCGCGAAGCCCGCACCGCCGGGCATCGGCTTGCCAAGCCATGCCACAAGGCGCAAGCAGGACCAAAAGGGGAGAATGCGATGAAGCGTGCGATCTGTCTGATTCCGATCATGCTGTGGGCGAGCGGCGCGGCGGCGCAGGATGAGGCCAGCGAGGCGACCCGCGCCGCGCAGGCCGAACTCGCGCAGCGCCTGCCGCTCGACGACCCGCGCGACGAGGCGAATGTGCTGCGCGGCAAGATCGCCGAGATTCCCGACGGCGTCATCACGGGCAAGGATGGCCGGATCGTCTGGGATCGCCGACCCTATGACTTTCTGAACGGGGCGAAGGCCCCCGACACGGTCAACCCGTCGCTGTGGCGGCAGGCGCGGCTCAATGCGGTGCACGGGCTGTTCGAGGTTGTGCCGGACAAGATCTGGCAATTGCGCGGCTATGACCTGTCGGTGATGACGA
>Ga0209941_1000696_pt1 | contig 33708 bp, 32 predicted proteins | sample ThiBiot_300_plan_FD_183945 | JGI IMG/M metagenome (GOLD analysis project Ga0209941, IMG submission 183945) | Wastewater bioreactor microbial communities from Cape Town, South Africa - Thiocy_solids_1 (SPAdes) | ecosystem: Engineered > Bioremediation > Thiocyanate > Unclassified | place: South...
ACACCCGACCGCGAAAGCGTCACCAGTTCCGCACCCCGCTGGAGGTCTACAACGACCACCTCAGGCTCGCCGAAGCGAGCGCCGGGACGATTCACTGATCATGTTGCACGTGGACCTTGAAACCGCCCAGCTTATTCCCGGACACGCTAATACGGAAAAGGTGTCGGGGACAAATGGCCACAGGTGTCGATGCTTTGGCTTCTGGCGCGCAGGATGCGCGTCTGCCTTTCGGGGCTTAAAAAACCGACCGCAACCCCAAGTGCATCACGAACGGCTCGAAATCCCGATCGCTGTGCAGCAGCGTCAGCCCATCCATGATGCAGCGGGTGGCGATGACGCAGTCGATGGTCTTGCGGACGGTGACGCCTTTCTCGCGCAAGGCGCGGAAGTTCCGGGCTGCCTGCACCGCCACGGCCTGACCGCCTAGCTGCACGACGTCGAGGCTGCCGAGCAGGCGCAGGACGTCGCGGAACTCCTTGTCGCTGGTGGTTCCCTGCAGCACCTCGGTCAGGATCAGGTCGCCGATGGTCAGTGGCTCCACGCCCAGCAGGGCGTGCAGGCGATCCGTTTGCCGGGTTTCGGTGCCGCGCAGGTAGTCGATCCAGACGCTGGAATCGACCAGGATCACGCATCCGTCCGCAATTTTTCGAGATTGCCCTGCCACTGCACCTTGCCGCGCAGGGTCTTGATCTGCTGCTGCCGCTTGAGCCGCACCAGCGTCTGCAAGCCGAGTTCCACGGCCTCGCGCTTGGTCTTGAGCCCCGAGGCCTTCATGGCGTCGCGCATGAGCGCGTCGTCGATCACGATGTTGGTACGCATGTGTATGTTCCTCCAGTTTCATACACACACTAGCGCAGGCGGCGGCGGGCGTTCAAGCTGCAGACGTCGCGCCGTACCAGAAGGGTTCACCATCAAGGGGCTCGCTGACGCCGGAGGCAGGCCTTTCGACTTCGGCCCTGTGGGCCTACGCTCGGGGTGAATGGTGTGGGTGGATGTAAAACATCAGGGTCAGAGCGCACATTCTAGCGTCCGTTTTTGGCCGATAGCAGACTTCCTCCCCACTCGAACAATCGTCCGCCGCTGCTTGCATTTTGCTCTCGCAACCGCGGAGCGGTTGCGTATTGAGTGCGGGCCAGGATGGCCCGCTGCTCTACCGGGGCCCCTGTGCGGCGGTGAGTCGGGGTCGACAGGCCGCGTAGCGGGCATCGGCATGGATGCCGATGCCTTTTCGCCAGCACATGGATGTGCTGTCGAAAAGCCCGGCCCCGGCTCACGGACTTGTTGGGCAGGATGCCCAACAAGCGCCAAGCGGGGTGCTCTTTCTCTTTGGTTACTTTCTCTTTGAGCACGCAAAGAGAAAGTAACTCGGCTGCCGAAGGCAGACGAAAGCTCTTGCTCTCAAATGCCGGCGCGCCAAGCAAAAGCGCGTGAAAAAGGCCCGGCAGTCGCCTGCCGGGCCCTTGATTCACACCGCGCAAATCAGCCCTTCTTGGCCTTCGTCAGCAACTGATCCAGCAGCGCGATCGCCAGATCAATCTCCTCGTGGGTGATGTCCAGCGACGGCGCGAAGGTGATCACGTTCTTGTACCAGCCGCCCACGTCGAGCACGAGGCCGATCTTCTTGCCGTTGTGCGTGAGGTCGCCGGCCAGGCCGATATCGACCATCTTGTCGAGCAGCGCCTTGTTCGGGGTGAAGCCGTCGTCGGTGCAGATCTCGGCGCGCAGCGCCAACCCCAGGCCGTCGACGTCGCCGATTTCCTTGTGCTTCTTCTGCAGCTCGCGCAGGCCGTCGAGGAAGTGCGCGCCCTTCTTCGGCACGCTGGTCTCGTAGTCGAGCTCGTAGCCCATCTTGATGACTTCGAGGCCGAGCGAGGTGCCCAGCGGATTGGAGTTGAAGGTGGAGTGGGTGGAGCCGGGCGGGAAGATGGTGGGGTTGATCAGTTCCTCGCGCGCCCACAGGCCGGACAGCGGGTTGAGGCCGTTGGTGAGCGCCTTGCCGAACACCACGATGTCGGGCGTCACGCCGAAGTGCTCGATCGACCACAGCTTGCCGGTGCGCCAGAAGCCCATCTGGATTTCGTCGGACACCAGCAGGATGCCGTACTGGTCGAGCACCTTCTTCAGGCCCTTGAAGAAGCCCATCGGCGGGACGACGTAGCCGCCGGTGCCCTGGATCGGCTCGACGTAGAACGCGGCGTATTCGCACTGGTTGGTCTTCGGGTCCCACACGCCGTTGTATTCGGTCTCGAACAGGCGCGCGAACTGGTTCACGCAGCTGTCGGAATATTCTTCGGCCGTCATGCCCTTGGGGCGGCGGAACGGGTACGGGAACGGCAGGAACATCGCGCGCTCGCCGAAGTGGCCGAAGCGGCGGCGGTAGCGGTAGCTGGAGGTGATCGACGAGGCGCCCAGGGTGCGGCCGTGGTAGCCGCCCTCGAAGGCGAACATCAGGCTCTTGCCGTTGCGCGCGTTGCGCACGATCTTCAGCGAATCCTCGATCGCCTGCGCGCCGCCGACGTTGAAATGCACGCGCCCGTCCAGGCCGAACTTCTTCTTCGCGTCCAGCGCCACCGCCTTGGCCAGCTCGATGCGGCTCTGGTGCAGGTACTGGCTGGCCACCTGCGGCAGCAGGTCGATCTGCTGCTTCAGCACGTTGTTGAGGCGCTTGTTGCCGTAGCCGAAGTTGACCGCCGAGTACCACATCTGCAGGTCGAGGAACGGCACGCCGGCGCTGTCGAACATGTAGCTGCCTTCGCAGCTGCGGAAGATCTTCGGCGGGTCGACGTAGTGCACGGTGTCGCCGAAGGAGCTGTATTTCGCCTCGTCGGCGAGCAGCTGGGCGTCGTCGATCACGACGGCAGCGTTCTTGTCGAAAACATTCATCGGAAGTCCGGGGTCGGTAAAGGAGTGGATCGCGTGGGCCGGCCGGTCAGGCCGTGGTCGCCGGCGCAGGGGTGGCGGGCTGGCCGGACAGGCTGCCGTCGAGCAGTTGCGGCAGCAGGTCGAGCGCATCCTCGAAGCCGGTGATCGGCACGTAGGGGATGCCGGCGGTGCGGCAGTGCTCGATCAGGCGGTGCTTGGCGAACACGAAGTCGACGCGGTCGGCGGCGCAGAAGTCCGAGGCGCCGTCGCCGATCAGCAGGGTCTTCGCGCCGCCTGCGCGGGCCTGCGCCACGCCGGCGCACTTGCAGGTGCCGCTGCGGCAGCCGTCGGCCTGGAACGGCGAGGTGAGCTGCCACTGTTGCGGCGGCGCGGCTGGCGCCAGGTGGTTCGCCGCCAGCGGCAGGTCGTCCAGGCCGTAGCGCTCGAGAATCTGCCGGATCGCGACATCGAGGCCGTCGCTGACCACGCGGATCGGCACGCCCAGTTCGCGCGCCTTCGCCACGAAGCCGGGGAAGGCGTGGTCGATCCACATCCCGGCCAGGTGCGCGTCGAGTTCGGCGCGGCTCATCTGCAGCAGCGCGACCTGGCCGGCCATGCACTCGCGCGAACCGATCCGGCCGGCCCGCCAGTCCTGCTCCAGCACTTCCCAGCCGGGGCGGCCGAAACGGTCGAGCAGCGAGTCGATCACGTCCTCGACCGAAATGGTGCCGTCGAAATCGCACAGGATGGTCCAGCCGGAAACGGGCATCACGAACTCACGTCGGCAACGATGGGGCGGCAGCTTAGGCAGCCTGCCTTTCCATCGCCTTTCCTGGCATGGCGCGGCCGGCGCCCGCGGAAACCGGCGCCCCCGTAAGCAAAAGGAAAGCTGGGCCGCGTAGCGTGGCAAGGCACGGACCAGCCGGCTTGCCTGGTCGGGGAGAGGACCATGCGTGCACCATCGTTCCTGCTGCTGTGCCTTGCGTTGTTCGCCTCGTCCGGTGTGATGGCCGCGAGTGGCCCGCTGGGCATCGACCATCGCCTCCACTACGACAACCGCGGCATCTGGAACCGCGCCGATCAGGACGCGCTGGTCTACGGCACGGTCATCACGGTGGTCGGTGGCGCGCTGGCCTTCGGCGACCACGACAAGCTGGGCGACACCTTCTGGCGCTCGGTGGATGCGATCGCGGTGACTGCGGTGGCCACCGAGGGGTTGAAGCTCACCTTCCAGCGCGAACGCCCCTCACAGACCAGCGACCCGAACCGCTGGTTCGCCGGCAGCCACGCGCAGAGTTTTCCCAGCGGCGAGGTGGCGGCGATCTCGGCGGCGGTCACGCCGTTCATGGTGAACTACGGACCCGACCATCCTGCGGTCTACGCGCTGGCCGTGCTGCCGGTCTACGACGCGGTGGCGCGGATGAAGACGCACGGCCACTGGCAGAGCGACGTGCTGGTCGGCGCGGCGATCGGCACCGGCGTGGGCCTGTGGGCGGCGCACCGGAATTCGCCGCTGATCATCGGCTGGCTGCCGGGCGGTTTCCAGGTCGGCTTCGTCCATCGCTTCAAGTGATGTGCCCCGGCTTCACATCGACGCACCGACGGTGCGCGCCATGGTGTTGCCCATGATCGGGCGCCCACGCGGCAGAGAGATCGGCCTGCTGCTGGCCACCCTGCTGGGCGTGGCCGGCTGCGCCACGTATGCGGATCGTCCGCTGGGCGACGGTCGCGGCGCGGCCAGCGTGGCGGCGCTTGCCGCGCCCACCGCGTCGATGCCGGCGCCGCTGCCGGCGACGCATCGTTTCGATCCGTCGGACGGGCTGGACGTCACCGAGGTGGCGATGCTGGCGGTGGTCAACAGTCCGCAGCTGCGGGCCAAGCGCGACGAGCTGGGCATCGCCCGCGCGCAGGCGTTTGCCGCCGGCCTGCTGCCCGATCCGCAGCTGGCGCTGTCGGCCGACTTTCCGCATCCGCGCGCCAGTGGCCTGACCACGGGGTACAGCCTGGGCCTCAGCGAGGACATCGGCGCGCTGTTGACGCGCTCCTCACGCAAGGCCGCGGCACGCGCGCAGGTCCGCCAGGTGAACCTCGACCTGCTGTGGGCCGAGTGGCAGACGGTGGCGCAGGCGCGGCTGCTGTTCGACCAGCTGCACGACCTGCGCGCGCAGCGCGCGCTGCTCGCGCGCGAACAACCGGCTCTGGCCGAGGTGGCCGGTTTCATCCGCGCCGCGCTGCAGGCGGACAACCTCAGCTACGACGGCGCCAGCGCCGGCTTGAATGCACAGGCCGACCTGCGCAAGCGGCTGGCCGACAACGCGGTCGCGCTGCATCAGGCCGACGCCGAGCTGCACCTGCTGCTGGGGCTGGCGCCGGGGGCGCCGCTGGCGCTGGTCGGCGCGCCGTACCAGGCCGCACCGACGGCGGCCGAACTGCATGCCGCGCTCGACGCGCTGCCGCAGCGCCGCCCCGACCTGCTGGCGCTGCAGGCCGGCTACGCCGCGCAGCAGGAGAAACTGCGCGCGGCGATCCTGGCCCAGTTCCCCGCGTTGAACATCGGCTTCAACACCGCGCGCGACACCAGCGACGTGCGCACGCGCGGCTTCAGCATCGGCATCACGCTGCCGCTGTTCGACCGCAACCGCGGCAACATCGCGATCGAGCGCGCCACGCGGGCGCAACTGCACGACGACTACGCCGCGCGCGTGCTGACCACGCGCAGCGACATCCGGCGCATCGACGCCGACCTCGCCACGCTGGACACCGAAGTCGATCAGCTGCAAACGCACGTGCACGAGCTGGACCAGGCGCGCGACGCCGCCGACCGGGCGTGGCGCACCGGCGCGCTGGACTGGCCGACGTGGCTCGCGATCCGCAGCAACGCGCTCGCCGCCGACCTCGACCTGCTCGCGACGCGGCAGGAACGCGCGCGGCAGTCGATCGCGCTGGAAACCCTGCTCGGGCGCAGCGACCTGGTCGCGCCCGATCCTTCCACCGCCAAGGCCGCCACCCGATGACGCGTTCCCTGCTCCTGCCCGCTGCCTGTGCGCTGCTGCTCGCCGCGCTGCTGGCCGCTTGCGGCCATGCCGCGCCGGACGACGACGAGGCCGCTGCACCGGCCGGCCAGGTCGCGGTGACCACCGCCACGCCGACGCGGCAGACCTTCCACGACACGGTGCAGGCGTGGGGCAGCGTCGCCGGCGATCCGCAGCGCGCGCGCACGATCAGCCTCGGCCACGGCGGCCAGGTCAGCGCGCTGCAGGTGGCGGCGGGGCAAACCGTGAAGCGCGGCCAGGCGCTGCTGACGATCACCCCCGACCCCGCCGCGCACAGCGCCTGGCTGCAGGCACAGACCGCGCTGACGGTGGCGCGCGGCGAGCTGCAGCGCACCGAACAACTGGCCGCGCAGCGGCTGGCCACGCAGTCGCAGCTGGCCGCGGCGCGCAAGGCGCTGGCCGATGCGCAGTCGGCGTTCGACGCGCAGCGCGCGCTCGGCGGCGGGGCGGCGAACGAGACCGTCACGGCGCCGGCCGACGGCGTGGTCACCGCGCTGCAGGTCGGCCTGGGCGAGCGCGTGGCGGCCAACGCTCCGCTGCTCAGCTTCGCGCCGAGCCGGGCGCTGCTCGGCGTGTTCGGCGTGCAACCGCAGGACGGCGCGCGGCTGCACCCCGGCGTGGCGGTGCAGGTGCGGCCGGTGTACGGCGGGGCGGATGCCTTCGTCGGCAAGCTGCGCATGGTCGGCCAGTCGGTCGACGCGCAGACCCACCTGCTCGGCGCGCAAGTGGAGCTGCCAGCCGACGCCAGCGCCAGCCTCGTCGTCGGCGCGCCGCTGGAGGCGCAGATCCGCACCGACGATTTCCAGGCCTGGGCGGTGCCGCGCGACGCCGTGCTGCACGACGTGCAAGGCGATTACCTGTTCCAGGTCGAACGCGGCCACGCCAGGCGCATCGCGGTGAAACTGCGCAGTCCCGACGGCGATACCGTCGGCGTCGAGGGGCCGCTGGACGCGCACGCGCCGGTGGTGGTGCTGGGCGTCTACGAGCTGCATGACGGCGACGCGGTGCGGGAGTCGGCACGGTGAGCATGAGCGCATGGATGCAGCGGCATCGTCGTTCGCTGCTGTTCCTGGCGCTGATGCTGGCGCTCGGCGGCGTCGCCAGCGCGTTCCTGATGCCGGTGGCGCTGTTCCCCAACGTTGCCTTTCCGCGGGTGCAGCTGACCCTGGACGCGGGCGATCGCCCGGCCGACCAGATGGCGATCGAGGTGACCACGCCGGTCGAGGAGGCCGTGCGGCGCGTGCGCGGCGTGCGCGAGGTGCGCTCCACCACCAGCCGCGGCAGCGCGGACATCGCGATCAGTTTCGACTGGGGCGCGGACATGGCCGCCGCGCTGCAGGAGGTCAACGGCGCCGCCGGGCAGGTGTTGGCGCAGCTGCCGGCCGGCACGCGGCTGTCGAGCCGGCGGATGGACCCGACCACCTTCCCGGTGCTGGCCTACAGCCTGCGCTCGCACACCGTGTCGCCCGCCGCGTTGCACGACCTGGCCGAATACCAGCTGCGCCCGCTGCTCAGCGGCATCGACGGCGTCGCCCACGTCGACGTGCAGGGCGGCGAGGTGGCCGAGTTCCACGTCGACGTCGACCCGGGCAAGTTGCGCGCGCTGGACCTGAGCATGGCCGAGGTCACCGCGGCGGTGGCCGACGCCGCCACCATCCAGGCCATGGGTCGCGTCGCCGACCACTACAAGCTCTACCTGCTGCTGGCCGACAACCAGCCGCGCAGCGTGGCGGCGCTGGCCGGCATCGTGCTGCGCGCGGGGCCGCGCGGCGTGGTGCGGCTGGGCGACGTGGCACGCGTCGGCATCGGCCACGTGCCGCAGTGGATCAAGGTCAACGCCGACGGCCAGGACGCGGTGCTGCTGCAGGTCTTCCAGCAACCGGCCGGCAACAGCGTGCAGATCGCCGCGGCGGTGAAGCAGCGCCTGGCCGATTTCGCACCGCAGATGCCGGCCGGGGTGAAGGTGGCCAACTGGTACGACCAGACCCAGCTGGTCACCGGCGCCGCCGGCAGCGTGCGCGACGCGATCCTGATCGGCATCGTGCTGGCCGGGCTGGTGCTGTTCGGCTTCCTGCGCAACACGCGGGTGATCCTGATCGCGCTGATCGTGGTGCCCGCGGTGCTGGCGATCACCGTGCTGCTGCTGCGCGTGCTCGGCATGAGCTTCAACATGATGACGCTCGGCGGCATGGCCGCGGCGGTCGGGCTGATCATCGACGACGTGGTGGTGATGCTCGAACACATCATGCGTCGGCTGCATCAGGGCGACGGCGAGCTGCACCGGCGCATCGCCGGCGCGGCGGCGGAGTTCACCCGTCCGCTCGCCGGCTCCAGCGCCGCGACGGTGGTGATCTTCCTGCCGCTGGCGTTCCTCTCCGGCGTCACCGGGGCGTTCTTCAAGGCGCTGTCGCTGACCATGGCCAGCGCGCTGGTGATCTCCTGGCTGTTGACCTGGGTCGCGGTGCCGCTGCTGGCCGAACGCCTGCTCGACCGCCGCCACCTCGTCGAACCTGCGCCGTCGCGTTTCACCACGCGGATGATGGACGGCTATCACCGCGTGCTGGCGCGCTGGCTCGCGCGCCCTGTGCTGGTGCTGTGGCTGATCGTGCCGCTGCTGCTGGCCGGCGGCTTCGCCTATGCCCGCGTCGGCACCGGCTTCATGCCGCGGATGGACGAGGGCGGCTTCATCCTCGATTACCTGTCCCGGCCCGGTACTTCGCTTCAAGAAACCAACCGCCTGCTCAACCAGGTCGAGGCGATCATCCGCGCCAATCCCTACGTGGACACCTATTCGCGGCGCACCGGCCTGCAGCTGGGCGGCGGCCTCACCGAGGCCAACCAGGGCGACTTCTTCGTGCGCCTGAAGAATGGCTCGCGACCCTCGACCGAAGAGGTGATGGCGCAGGTACGCACGGCGGTCGAGGCACAGGTGCCGGGGCTGGACATCGACCTGGCACAGTTGATGGAAGACCTGATCGGCGACCTGGTGGCGGTGCCGCAGCCGATCGAGGTGCAGCTCTACGGCGACGACGAGAAACAGCTGGACGCCACTGCCGTGAAGGTCGCCGCGGCGATCGGCAGGATCCCCGGCGTGGTCGGCGTGCTCGACGGCATCAACCCCGCCGGCGATGCACTGACGGTGCAGGTCGATCCGGCCAGGGCCGCGCTGCAGGGACTGGACCCGGTCGCGGTCACCGACCAGGTGGCGGCGGCCATCGACGGCACGGTCGCCGCGCGGTTTCCGCTGGACGGCAGGCTGGTCGGCGTGCGCGTGCGCCTGCCCGAAGACGCGCACCAGCGGCTCGACCAGGTGGCGGCGTTGCCGATCCGCGCCGCGGACGGCCATCGGTTTCCGCTGTCGCAGGTGGCCACGCTGCGCCAGGTGCAAGGCCAGCCCGAAATCACCCGCAACAACCTCAAGCGCATGGTGGCGGTGACCGCGCGCATCAGCGGGCGCAGCCTCGGCGCCGCCATCGCCGACGTGAAGCAGGTGCTGGCCGGCCCGGGGCTGTTGCCCAAGGGCATGTTCCACCAGCTCGGCGGCGTCTATCAGCAGCAGCAGGCGGCATTCCGCGGGCTCACCATCGTGCTGCTGGCGGCGATCGCGCTGGTGTTCACCCTGCTGCTGTTCCTGTACGAGAGTTTCCGCGTGGCGCTGGCGATCCTGGCAATGCCGCTGCTGGCGCTGCCCGGCGTGTTCATCGGGCTGTGGCTGACCGGCATCGAATTGAACATCTCCTCGATGATGGGCATGACCATGATCGTGGGCATCGTCACCGAGGTGGCGATCTTCTATTTCTCCGAGTTCGAGGACGCGCAGCGCCGCGTCGCGCTGCACGATGCCCTGCACGACGCCGGCACGCACCGCACGCGGCCGATCCTGATGTCGACCCTCGCCGCGATCCTGACCCTGTTGCCGCTGGCGCTGGCGCTCGGCCAGGGCTCGCAGATGCAGCAGCCGCTGGCGGTGGCGATCATCGCCGGCATGCTGCTGCAGCTGCCGCTGGTGCTGCTGGTGATGCCGGTGCTGTACGCGCTGCTGCGCCGTCGCGACACGCCAGGTGCCGCATCCGCCGAATGAGGTTCTCCGCCCCCACGCCAAGGTGACCGCCATGCCGACGCCACGACTGCTCCGCTCCCTTGTGCCGGCCGCGCTGGCGCTGCTGCTCGCGCCGATGGCGAGCCAGGCCGCCGCGCCGGCACCGGCCATGCGCGTGCTGTCGAGCCTGCCGCTGGGCGGCGCGGGCGGCTGGGATTACCTCAGCTTCGACGCGGCGCGGCGGCACCTGTTCGTCAGCCGCGGCGATCGCGTGCTGGTGATCGACGTCGACGGCAACCGCCAGATCGGCACGCTTGCCGACACGCCCGGCGTGCACGGCGTCGCGATCGCCGAGGACTTGCAGCGCGGCTTCACCAGCAACGGCAAGAGCGCCTCGGTGACCGCGTTCGACCTGCGCACGCTCAAGCCCGTGGCGACCATCACCGGCACCGGCGAGAACCCCGACGCCATCGTCTACGACGCGCCCTCGCAGCACGTGCTCACCTTCAACGGCAAGAGCCATTCGGCCAGCGTGATCGACCCGGCCAGGGGCGCCGTGATCGCCACCATCGCGCTGCCCGGCAAGCCGGAGTTCGCGGTGTCCGATGGCGCCGGCCACGTCTACGACAACATCGAGGACAAGTCCGAGCTGGTGGAGATCGACACCGCCGCCAATACGGTGCTGCACACCTGGCCGCTGGCCCCGTGCGAGTCGCCCAGCGGGCTGGCCATCGACGTCGCGCACCACCGCCTGTTCTCGGTCTGCGACAACCGCCTGATGGTCGTCACCGATGCGCGCGACGGCCACCAGGTCGCCCGCGTGCCGATCGGCGACGGTCCGGATGCGGTGGTATTCGACGCCGCCCAGTCGACGATCTACAGCTCCAACGGCGAGAGCGGCACGATCACCGCGGTGCACCAGCATGATGCGGATCACTATCGCGTCGACGCCACCATCGCCACTCAAGTCAGCGCGCGCACGCTGACGCTGGACCCGAAGCTGCACCGGCTCTATCTCTCCGCCGCGCGCTTCGGCAGCACGCGGCAGCCGAATGGCCGGCACACGATCGTGCCGGACAGCTTCGCCGTGCTGACGGTGGGTGAGCCCTGAGGCGCGCCTGATCCACACGCGTCGCCAGGCCGGCGGCCGCGGCAGGAGCCGGCCGCCGAAGTCGCAGCGAACCGCGCTCAGCCAGGCAGCTGCCGCTTGCGGCGGTGCCGGAGGAAGCCTCCCGCGCGGGTGGCCGGGACGGCGCTGGTGGTCAGCAGGTGCACGAAGCGCGCCGCGATCACGCCGGTACTGAAGCGCTCGCGGACGAAGGCCTCGGCCGCCGCGCCCATCGGCCGTCGGCGCGCCGGATCGCACATGGCCACGATGGCGGCACGCCATGCTTCGACGTCGCCGGGCGGCAGCAGCACGCCGGTGACGCCGGGCTGCAGCGTTTCCGGGATACCGCCGATGTCGCTGGCCAGCACCGGCAGGCCGGCGGCCTGCGCCTCCACCGAGACGCGCCCGAAGGTCTCCGTCGCGATCGACGGAAAGGCCAGCATCGACATGGCGCTGTAGTACGGGTGGATGTCGTTGACCCAACCCGGAAAATGGTGACGGCTGCCCAGCGGATGCGCGGCGGCGCGCTCGCGCAGCGCCGGCGCATCCGGCCCGTCGCCCAGCCACAGGCAATGCAGCTGCGGCTGCTGCGCCATCGCCGCGGTGGCGGCGTCGAACAGGGTGAAGATGCCCTTGCCCCGCTGCATCCGGCCGCAGTAGCCGAGCACGACCGGGTCGCCGAAGATGTCCAGGCTGCGCAGGATCGCGCTGCGCTGCACCGGGTCGTGCCGGCACAGCGCCATGTTCACCGGGTTGTACAGCACCTGCACCAGGCCCGGCGGCACGCCGCGCTCGAGATAGGCGCGGCGCGCATGGCGGGACACGGCGAAAAAGCGGTGCGCCAGCCGCGGCAGCAACCAGGCCGAGGCGCGCTTCATCGGCGGCACGCGATGGCGGAACAGCACGACCGGGATGCGCAGCAACCGCCCGATCACGATCAGCGGCCAGTACTCCTTGCCGAAGTTGCCGACCAGCCAGTGCGGCCGCCGCTGCCGCGCCGTGCGCAGCACCGCGGCGTAGCCGCGCAGGTCCAGCGCGTTGCGGAAGGTGGCGCGGTGCAGCTGCACCGCGCTGTCGGCAAGCTGCTGTTCGATCAGTCCGTCGGCGGCCGTGACCACGCCGACCTCGTGGCCGGCCCCGGCCAGCGCCTGCGCCAGCGCGACGAAATGAGTGGCCGCGCCGGTGTGCTCCGGGTTGGTGCCGACCAGCAGGAACTTCATGCGCGGCGATCCTCGTAGCGGGTCAGCACGCGCGCGGCGAACTGCGGCAGCAGGTGGTGCCGCGCCACCTGGATCCGCGGCAGTCGCCAGAGGTCGGCGCCGGCCACGGCACGCCCCCGTCGCGTGGTGGTGGCCGCTGCGTAGCCGGCTTCGCGGGCCATCGCCACCACCCGCTCGTCCGCATCGCCGTAGGGATAGCAGAACTGGGTCACGGCGCAGCCGAGGCGATCCTCCAGGTCGGCCTTGCAGCCGTGGATCTCGCCGTGCAGGGCGGCGTCCGTGCATTGGCTGAGTCGCGGGTGGCTGCGCGTGTGTGCGCCGATCTCCATGCCGGCGTCGTTCCAGCGGCGCATGTCCGCGGCGGACATCAGCGGCTTGCGGATGCCGAGCCGTTCGGCGTCCCACGTGTTGAAGCGGCCGATGCTGCCGCTGACCATGTAGATCGTGGCGCTGAAGCCGAACGACTGCAGCACCGGCAGCGCCGCGTCGAGGTTGTCGACGTAGCCGTCGTCCAGCGTGATGGCGACGACCCGCCCGCGGCGTTCGCCGCGCAGGTACGGCAGCGCCGCCGACATCGACAGGCCGGTGTAGCCCAGCTGCTGCAGCAGCCACATCTGTCGCGCGAATTTCGCGGGGCTGACATACAGACTGCGGTAACTGCGCAAGCCTGCGGGGGCCACCGCGATGTTGTGATACATGAGCACGGGCACGATCTGGCCGCCCGCCTTTCCCGCCTTGTCCATGCCTGTTCCGCCGCACCCGGGTTGGCCCACCGGCACGCATCGGCCGGTGGCATCGGCCGGCATTCTCGGGGCGGGCGGCTTTCAGCCGGCTTACGCAGGCGCAGGCTGGCGTTTCAGTGTCGTCGCGGGCGCTTCGCTCAGCCGTTGCGCGGGATGCTCACGTGCACGCGCAGGCCGTGGCCGAACGGCGAGTCGAGCAGCTCGATGCTGGCGCCATGCAGCTCGGCGGCGCGCTGCACGATCGACAGGCCGAGGCCGTAGCCTTCGCCGCGGCTGCTCGATTCGCGGTGGAAGCGGGCGAACACCGCGGCGCGCCGTTCGGGCGGGATGCCGGGGCCGTCGTCGGCCACGTCGATGGTAGTGGTGACCACCCCTTGCGTGATCGACAGCTGCACCTGGCCGCCGGCCGGCACGTGGCGCATGGCGTTCTCGATCAGGTTGCGCAGCAGCGCAGCCAGCGCAACCTCGTGGCCTTGCACCTGCAGCGGCTGGTCGTCGTGGCTGAAGCCCAGCTCGGCGCCGCTTTCGGCAATCACCGGAGTCAGCTCCTCGATCACGTCGCTGGCCACGCGCACCAGGTCGACCGGCTGGCGCTGCTCCGGCGCGGTGCCGGATTCCAGCCGCGCCAGCGCCAGCAACTGCTCGACGCGCCGCGCCAGCGCGGCCACGTTGTGGCGCGCGCCGACCAGGCTGGCCTCCGCTTCGGCAGGGTCGCGGGTGGCCATGGCGCTCTCGATGTTGAGCATGATCGAGGCCAGCGGCGTGCGCAGTTCATGCGCCACGTCGGCGCTGAAACGGTGCTCGCGCTCCAGCGCATCGGCAAGCCGCCGCAGCTGCCCGTTCAGCGCATCGAGCACGGGCTGCAGCTCCAGCGGCGCGCGTTCCAGCACGATCGCCTCGCGACTGCCCAGCGCGCGCGAGGCCAGTGCGCCGGTCAGCGACTGCAGCGGACGCAGGCCGCGCCGCACCGCCCACCCGACCAGCAGGCCGAGCAGCGGCAGCCCGATCAGCAGCGGCAGGGCATGGTCGAACCACAGCGCGCGCAGGATGTCGTGGCGGCTGTCGTAGCGCTCGCCGGTGCGGATCACCAGGCCGTCGCGCGGGTCGGGCAGGGTGAACAGGCGCCAGCGGTAGCCGTTGGCGCGGATGTCGCGGTACTCGCCGTCGCCGGCCTGCGGCGCGGGCAAGCCGGCGAGGTTGGTGGTGGCCATCACCAGGCGGCCGGCGGTGTCGAACACCTGAAAGCCGACCTCGGACTCGAACGTGTGGCCGCGCCGGCGCATGGCCTGCGCCTGGGGCGTCTCGATCGGCACCAGCTGGCCGTTCCGGTTGTGGCTGCGCAACGCGTCGGGGCCTTCCTGGTCGAGGATCACCTGCAGCGTGCGGGCCGACTGCGCCAGGCGGCCGTCGGACAATTCGTTGACCTCCTGCATGGTGCGCCGGAAGCTGAGCACCGCCAGCGGCAGCAGCACCATCAGCATCACGCCGATGATCAGCCAGCGCAGCCGGCCGCGCAGGCTGGGCTGGTTCATTCGGGCTCCCGCGGGACCATGTAGCCGAAGCCGCGCACGGTGCGCACGGTGTCGTAGCCGAGTTTCTTGCGCAGCGTATGCACCAGCACCTCCAGCGCGTTGTCGCCGACCACGGTGTCCAGACCATACAGCGAGTTGACCAGGCTTTCGCGGCGCACCAGCTTGCCGGCGCGCTCCAGCAGGATCTGCAGCAGGGCGAATTCGCGCCGGGTCAGTTCGACCGCCTCGCCGCGACAGGTCACCTGCGAGGTGGCCAGGTCCAGCGCCAGCGCGCCGACCTCGATGCGGTTGACCGCCAGGCCCTGCGCGCGCCGGCTCAGCGAGCGGATGCGCGCGCACAGCTCGTCCAGGTGGAACGGCTTGATCAGGTAATCGTCGGCGCCGGCATCGAGCCCGTGCACGCGCGCCTGCAGGCCGTCGCGCGCGGTCATCACGATCACCGGCGTTGTGACGTGGCTGCGGCGCGCCTCGACCAGCACGTCGAGACCGTCCTTGCCGGGCAGGCCGAGATCGAGCAGCACCAGGTCGGCGGTTTCGTCGCGCAGCGCGATCAGTGCCTCGCGACCGTCGCGCAGCCAGCTCACCGTATAGGCGAGGCGTTCCAGCGCGCGCTGGATCGCGGCGCCGAGCTGGGCGTCGTCCTCGACCAGGATGATGTGCACGAACAGGCTCCGGTGTGGCGGCGGCCCGGGGGATTATCCGTGTGCCGGCTTAAGAAGTGCTTATGGCGCAGTCGACGCTTCCACGGCATGCGGGCTGCGAGATCCGGACGAAGCGTTCGACCGCGTGTCGCCGGCGATCAGCCGGGCTCGGCCGGGCGCAGCAGCTCGTCCAGCGGTTGCGCCTTGCCGAACAGCCAGCCCTGGGCAAGCGCCACGCCCTGCCGGTGCAGGAAATCGGCCTGTTCCCGGGTCTCCACGCCCTCGCTGATCAGGGTCAGCTTCAGCGAACGGGCCATCTCGATGATGTGCAGCGCCACCTCGCTGGTAACCGAACCGGTGCCGATGGCGTCGACGAAGACCTTGTCGATCTTCAGGTAATCGGCGTGCAGCTGGGTAAGCTGCGACAGGTTGGAGAAGCCGGTGCCGAAGTCGTCGATCGCCACCCGGATGCCCAGCGCGTGGATGCGCGCGATCGTGCGGTTGGCGCTGGCCGGGTCGATGAAGGAGCTCTCGGTCACCTCCACCACGATGTTGTGCACGCCGATGCCGGGCGTGGTCAGCAGGCGCTGCAGATGTTCGACGACGGTGCCGGACAGCAGGTCGCTCGGCGCCAGGTTGACGCTGATGTAGCAGCCCGGATGCTGGCTGAAGAAGCGTGGCCCGTCGATGGCGAGGCGGGCGAGCACGTACTCGGTGAAGCGGGCGGTCAGTCCGCAATCCGCCGCCGCCTGCACGAACAGCGCCGGGCGCATGCCGATCTGCTTGTTGGCGGGCCAGCGCAAGAGTGCCTCGGCCCCGGCCATGGTGTGGGAGCCCAGTTCGACGATCGGCTGGTAGTACAGCACGAACTCCTGCCGGTTCAGTGCCGCCCGCAGCAGCGCCGGCAGCGACGCGCGCTGGCGCGCCAACAGCACGATGGCACCGACCATCGCCGCACCCAGCACCAGCCCGACGGGAAGCAGCACCAGGGCAAGGTCGCGCAGGCGGGCAATCAGCCAGGCGCGCGGAATCGCCGCGTAGGCACCCACGTCGAAACGTTGCGAGTCTTCGATGGCTACCAGGTAGTGGCCGTCGTAGAAGATCGTGCGCCGCGCCTTGCCGTGCTGCTGCAGCCACGCCGGGTCAAAGTGGCCGTGATGGGCCCAGACCTTGCCGGCGCTGCGCCCGAACACGCCCTGCGCAAGGTCCGGCACGGAAGGGCTTTCGACCAGCAGGCTGTCCGGGGAAACGGCCGTGGCGTAATGGCCATCGCCGAGCACCACGAACGGGCGGCTGCCGTCGATGGAGACCGGGAAATGCACCCGTGTCCCTTTCGGACTCACGTACGCCGGTGGTCCCATCTGCATGCCGTCGACCTGCGGGCCGATGGCCGAGCAGGCGATGCGGTCGCCGGAGACGTAGGCAGCCGTCTGCACATGGTCGTAATCGAGCAGAATCCGGCGCAGCTGCGCGCGCTTCGCCTCGGAGCACGTGCCGGAGGGGTCCAGACCGGTCAAGCGCTGATAGGCGGCCGCGGACTGTTCGCCCACCGCTTCCGTGCGATGGATGATCGTGCGGGCAATGTTCGATGCCTGGGCGCCGGCTTCCTCCATCGACTGGTGGCGGGCGATCAGCAGTGCCGCCACCAGCGGCACGACGATGGCCACGATGCACAGCGTCAATGCAATGGTGGTGGCAAAACGCCTTGGCACCGTTCCCCCTTGCCGCGCCCGTGTCCGGACGGCTCGTCGGAGTCGTGATGATGCATCAACGCCGCGGTCGTGCCTATCCGCTCATGCGCCGGCGGCGCGCCTCAGAAGCGCAGGTGCACGAACAGCGAGGGACCGTCCAGTTTCATGTCGAGGTTGGCATGGTAGGCCTGTTTGCGCTGGTGCAGCACTACGCGGCTGTAGCCGTATTCGGCGCCGAAGCCCAGGTGCGGCAAGGGCAGCCACTCCACGCCCAGCGCGGCATTGACGATGTGGCCGCTGAGCCGGCGGCCGTTCTTCTTCACCCCGGCGGCGTCGGCGTACATGCGCCACTGGTCGTTGAACGCATGGCGCCAGCCGAGCTGCAGCATCGGTGCCCAGGCGCCGTCGCTGGTGCTGGAGGAGGCCTGCCCCACCGGCTCGCCGTTGACGCTGGCCTGACCGCTGATGCCGGCGTGCACGCGGTAGTAGGCGCCGCCCAGACCCAGCCCGAACACGTTGTTGCCGTGGCCGAACCACCAGCGCCAGGAGGCGCTGCCGAAGTCGAAGTTCAGCTTGCCGCGCACCGTGGCGGCGGCCTCGTAATCGTTGCCGGCGTAGCTGATCGAGCGCGCCAGGCTTCGGCGGCGCGAGCGGTTGACGCTGTAGTAGTCCAGCGAGAAACCCTGGCTGTCGCCGACCAGGAAATCCAGTCGCGCGCGCGGCACGCGCTTGCGGTCGTTGAAGCCGAGGTCGTTCTCCAGGCTGAAGTTGCCGCCGTACCGGCCGCCCGCATCGCTGGCGCCGAGGGTGGTGTCGACGTGCGCGTCGTAGCCGCCCAGCCACAGGCTGACCCGATCGAGTGCGGGCGACTGCTGCGCGCAGGCCAGCCCGCTGGCCAGTGCCAGCGGGAGCAAGGCGGCGGCGCGCCGCGCATGCCGGCGGATCGGGGGATGGATCATCTGCCGTGTCTCCGGGTGGTGATGAATGCTGCGGGGCATTCATGGCCATCCTGATTCCCGCGGACATGGTAGGAACAGCGCGTGTGCAAGCGCCGTGCAGGCTCGTTGCCGCTGGCGCGCGGCGAACGATAGAATCGGGCGAGGAGTCCGGACGGTTCTGGCCGCCACGCTCCCAGTCCAGGGTGAGCGCATGCGGGCGATCGCGACGATGGCCTGCCATGCCGCGCGCCTGCATGACAGCTGGTTCGAGGCGGTTGTCGTGCGTGATGCACCGGGGTGCCGGTCCGGTGACGGGCGACACCGACGATGTTTCCATCGAACGCAGTGAGCGATGCCCGACAACCTCATCCCAGGCGCCATCCTCTGCCTGCCTTTCGCGGCGGCGGTGGTGACGTGGCTGATGCGCGAGCGCGGGCACAATCGCGCCGCCTGGTTGATGACCGCCACCGCGCTGCTCGGCCTGGCCCTTTCGTTGTGGCTGGCCCCGGCGATCCTCACCGGCGCGGTGCTGCGCCAGACCATCCCGTGGGCGGGCTCGCTGGGGCTGGACCTGGTGCTGCGGATCGACGGCTTCGCCTGGCTGTTCATGCTGCTGATCTGCGGCATCGGCGCGCTGGTGGGCGTGTATGCGCGTTACTACATGTCGCCGGACGATCCGCTGGCGCGCTTCTTCGCGCTGCTGCTGGCGTTCATGGGTTCGATGCTGGGCATCGTGATGTCCGGCAACGTGATCCAGCTGGTGTTCTTCTGGGAGCTGACCAGCCTGTTCTCGTTCCTGCTGATCGGCTACTGGTACAACGGCGCCTCGGCGCGCGACGGCGCGCGGATGGCGCTGATCGTCACCTCCGGCGGCGGCTTCTGCCTGCTCGCCGGCATGCTGTTGCTGGGCCACATCGCGGGCAGCTACGAGCTGGACGCGATCCTCGCTGCGGGCGACGCGGTGCGCGCGCACCCGTGGTACACGCCGACCCTGCTGCTGGTGCTGCTCGGCGCCTTTACCAAGAGCGCGCAGTTCCCGTTCCACTTCTGGCTGCCGCAGGCGATGTCGGCGCCGACGCCGGCGTCGGCCTACCTGCATTCGGCGACGATGGTGAAGGCCGGCGTGTTCCTGCTGGTGCGCTTCTGGCCGGTGCTGGGCGGCACCGACGAGTGGTCCTGGATCGTCGGTGGCACGGGCATGATCACGCTTATCCTGGGCGCGTACGCGGCGATGTTCGAGCAGGACATGAAAGGCGTGCTGGCCTATTCGACGATCAGCCACCTCGGCCTGATCACCATGCTGGTGGGCCTGGGCAGCACGCTGGGCGTGGTGGCGGCGATTTTCCACATCGTCAACCACGCCACGTTCAAGTCCTCGCTGTTCATGGCCGCCGGCGCGGTCGACCACGAAACCGGCACGCGCGACCTGCGCAAGCTCGGCGGCCTGTACCGGGTGATGCCGGTCACCGCCACGCTGGCGCTGGTGGCCGGCGCGGCGATGGCCGGCGTGCCGCTGTTGAACGGTTTCCTGTCCAAGGAGATGTTCTTCGCCGAGACGCTGGCGGTGCGGCAGGGTCCGTTGCTGGACACGATCTCGGTGGTGATCGCGGTGGCGGCCAGCGCGTTCGGCGTGACCTACTCGGTCCGTTTCGTGCGCGGCGTGTTCTTCGGCCGCATGCCCACCGACCTGCCGCGCGAACCGCACGAGCCACCGTTGTGGATGCGCTTCCCGATCGGCTTCCTGGCGCTGGCCTGCCTGCTGGTGGGCGTGTTGCCGGGGCGGGTGATCGGGCCCGTGCTGCAGGCGGCCGCCGGTTCGGTGCTCGGCGCGGAGCTGCCGGCGTACAGCCTGGTGGTGTGGCACGGGCTGACCACGCCGCTGCTGATGAGTGTGGTCGCGTTCGTTGCCGGCTGCCTGTTGTACATCAGCCTGCGGCGGCGTTTCGACCAGACCGAGACGGCGCCGCTGACCAGCCGGTACAGCGGCAAGCGGCTGTTCGAGCGCGCGCTGGCGACGTTCGCGGCGGACTGGCCGCAGCGCATCGAACGGCTGTACCCGAGCCGGCGACTGCAGTCGCAGCTGCTGTGGATCGTGCTGCTGGCCATGCTGGCCGGCGGGCTGGCAGCGACCACGGCGCCGTTCGACTTCCGCCCGCACTGGTCCAGCATCGATCCGGCGTTCGCGCTGCTGTGGCTGATCGGCGCGGCCTGCGCGATCGGAGCGGCGACCCAGGCCAAGTTCCACCGTCTCGCCGCGCTGGTGCTCAGCGGCGGCGCCGGACTGGTGTCGTGCGTGAGCTTCGTGTGGCTGTCGGCGCCGGACTTGGCGGCCACGCAGCTGCTGGTGGAGGTGGTCACCACGATCCTGATCCTGCTCGGCCTGCGCTGGCTGCCCAAGCGTATCGCCGGGGTCGCGCCCGAGGGCTGGCGCCAGCGCTTCCGCCGTCGCCGCGACATCGTGATCGCGCTGGCGGTGGGCGTGGGCGTGGCCAGCCTGGCCTATGCGGCGATGACGCATCCGGTGTCCGATTCGGTCTCGCGCTTCTTCCTCGAGCGCGCCTACACCGAGGGTGGCGGGCACAACGTGGTCAACGTGATCCTGGTCGACTTCCGCGGCTTCGACACGCTGGGCGAGATCAGCGTGCTGGCGATCGTGGCGCTGACCGTGTTCGCCCTGCTGCGCCGCTTCCGCCCGGCGGCCGAAAGCATCAGCGCGCCGGAGCAGCAGCGCCAGCAGAGGGTGCTGGAGACGGACGAGCCCGGCCGCGCGGCGGACCATTCGCTGACCGACTACCTGATGATCCCGGGCCTGATCATCCAGCTGATGGCGCCGGTGATCCTGCTGTTCGGGCTGCACCTGTTCCTGCGCGGGCATGACCTGCCGGGCGGCGGCTTCGTCGCCGGCATCACCGTGGCGGTGGCGCTGATCCTGCTGTACATGGCGCGCGGCGCGCGCTGGGTGGAGGCGCACCTGCGCGTGCTGCCGCTGCGCTGGATCGGCGCCGGCCTGCTGCTGGCGGTGTGCACCGGCCTGGGCTCGCTGGCGTTTGGACGTCCATTCCTGACCAGCGCCTTCCAGTACCTGGAGCTGCCGCTGCTGGGCCGCGTGCCGCTGGCCACGGCGATGCTGTTCGACCTGGGCGTGTTCGCCACGGTGGTGGGCGCCACGGTGCTGATGCTGATCGCGTTGGCGCACCAGTCGCTGCGCCGGCCGCGCCAGACGCCCGTGGCTGCCGCCGCCGCGGAAGGGGAGGGCTGATGGAACTGGTCCTTGCCGCCGCGATCGGCATCCTCGCCGCCTCCGGCACCTGGCTGCTGCTGCGCCCGCGCACGTTCCAGGTGATCATCGGGCTAACCCTGATCTCCTACGCGGTGAACCTTTTCATCTTCTCCATCGGCGGCTTGCGCACCGGCGCCGACCCGGTGCTGCGCGACGCGGCCGGCAACCTTGCGCAGTACGCCGACCCGCTGCCGCAGGCGCTGGTGCTCACCGCGATCGTCATCGGTTTCGCCACCACCGCCCTGTTCCTGGTGGTGCTGCTGACCTCGCGCGGGCTGACCGGCAACGATCACGTCGACGGCGAGGACGGCACGCCGTGAGCCAGCATCTGATCATCGTGCCGATCCTGCTGCCGCTGCTGGTGGCTGCGCTGCAGCTGCTGATCGGCGAGAAGCGCCGACGCACCACGCTGGTGCTGAGCGTCGTCGCCTGCGCCGGGCTGGTGCTGGCCGGCACCGCGCTAATGCAGGCCGTGTCCGTCGAGGGCGCGCAGGCGGCGGTGTATCGCATCGGCGACTGGCCGGCGCGCTTCGGCATCGTGCTGGTGGCCGATCGGCTCTCCGCGTTGATGGTGTTGCTCACCAGCGTGCTGGCGCTGGCGCTGCTGCCGTACGCGCTGAGCCGCTGGCAGCATCGTGGCGGCCACTTCCAGGCGCTGTGGCTGTTCCTGCTGATGGGGTTGAACGGCGCCTTCCTCACCGGCGACCTGTTCAACCTGTTCGTGTTCTTCGAGGTGTTGCTCGCCGCGTCGTACGGTCTGGCGCTGCACGGCTCGGGCGCGCGGCGGGTCAGCGCGGGACTGCATTACATCGCGGTCAACCTGACCGCCTCGATGCTGTTCCTGCTCGGCGTCAGCCTGATCTTCGGCGTCACCGGCACGCTCAACATGGCGGCGCTGGCCGAGCTGATCCCGCACGTGCCGGAGCGCACCCGCGCGTTGCTGCACGCGGGCGCGGCGATCCTCGGCGTGGCGTTCCTGATCAAGACCGCGATGTGGCCGCTGGGCTTCTGGCTGCCGCGCACCTACGCGGCCGCGGCGCCGGCGGTGGCGGCGATGTTCGCGCTGATGACCAAGGTCGGCATCTACGTGCTGCTGCGCCTGGGCCTGCTACTGTTCGGCGACGGCGCGAGCCCCGCCTCGGCGCATTTCGGCAGCCAGTGGATGGTATGGGGCGGCGTGGCCACGCTGGTCGCCGGCACCATCGGCATGCTCGGCGCGCGCGACCTCGGCAAGCTGGCCGGCTACAACGTGGTGATTTCCGCCGGCACCCTGCTCGGTGCGATCGGCCTGCAGCAACCGGCGGTGACCGTCGGTGCGCTGGCCTACCTGGTGATCTCCACGCTGGCGATCGCCGCCTTCTTCCTGGTGGCCGGCCTGCTTGCTTCGGACGGCGACGACGAGACCGATGACACCCTGCTGCTGGAGCCGTACGAACAGGCCGGCGAGCCTTCGGCGAACGAAAGCCTGTACGCGCAGGAGGACGAAAGCCGCGTGGTGATCCCCGCGCCGATCGCCATGCTGGGCTTGAGCTTTTCCGCCTGCGCGGTGCTGCTGGCGGGGCTGCCGCCGCTGTCCGGGTTCCTGGCCAAGTTCGCGTTGCTGGCACCGATGCTCGATGACGCCGCGCGCGGCGGCGCGGACGCGCTGTTCACACTGATCGTCGCGGCCGGTTTCAGCACGGTGATCGCGCTGTGCCGCGCCGGCATCCAGATCTTCTGGGTCGAGCCGGAGCGGATCTTTCCGAAGGTACGGCTCGTCGAAAGCGTGTCCATCGCGCTGTTGCTCGGCCTGTGCGTGGTGCTGACGGTGTGGGTCGAGCGGCCGCTGCACTACCTGCGCGACGCCGCCGCGCAGTTGCATGCGCCCGCCAACTACATCCACGCCGTGCTGCCGGATGCGAGGGTCGCGCCATGATCCGCCGCTGGTTGCCACATCCATTGCTGTCCGCGCTGCTGGTGCTGATCTGGCTGATCTTCAACCAGAGCGTGGCGCTCGGCACCGTGTTGCTCGGCGTGGTGTTCGCCATCGTGCTGGGCCGGCTGTTCGACCTGCTGGATCCCCCGAAGGCGCGGCTGCGCCACTATCCGTTGCTGCTGCGCCTGTTCGTGCGGGTGGTGCGCGACATCGTGCGCTCCAACATCGCAGTGGCGCGCATCGTGCTGTTCAACAAGCGTCCGGTGCATTCGGGTTTCGTCGCGATCCCGCTGGAGCTGACCGACCGTTATGGCCTGGCCGTGCTGTCGTGCATCATCACCTCCACCCCCGGCACGATCTGGGTCAGCTACGACTCCAGCGCCAACGTGCTGCTGATCCACGTGCTGGACCTGGTCGACGAGGCCGGCTGGATCGACTCGATCAAGCGGCGCTACGAGCGCCCCCTGCTGGAGATCTTCCAATGAGCCACGCACTGCTCGACGCGGCGATCGGCGCGGCGCAGATCCTGCTGCTGCTGGCGATGGCCTTCTCGCTGATCCGCATGGTGCGCGGCCCGCGCGCGCAGGACCGCGTGCTGGCGCTGGACGCGCTGTACGTCAACGCGATGATCCTGCTGCTCACCATCGGCATCCGCAGCGGCAGCATGCTCTACGTCGAGGCCGGCCTGGTCATCGCCCTGCTCGGCTTCGCCAGCACGGTGGCGTTGTCGAAATTCCTGATGCGCGGGCAGGTGATCGAATGAACCACCTCGACGCCCTGCCACCGTGGGCGGCCGTCACCGTCGCCGTGCTGATGCTGCTGGGCGCGCTGTTCGCCTTCGTCGGCTCGCTCGGCCTGCTGCGCCTGAAGAACTTCTACCAGCGCGTGCATGCGCCCACCCTGGGCACCACGCTGGGCACGTTCTTCATGCTGGCCGCCTCGATCACCTGCTTCTCGGTGCTGCATGGCCGGCCGATCTTCAACGAGGTGTTGATCGGCGTGTTCCTCACCCTGACCACCCCGATCACCCTGATGCTGCTGGTGCGCGCCGCGCTGTACCGCGACCGCGAGGAAGGCTCGCAGGACGTGCCGCAGCTGACGCCGAAGGACTGACGCGCGGAGCCGCTGCAAACGCAGCGACCCCGCGCGCAGCCGGTACGTCTACAGCGTCCGCTCGAAATCCTGCACCTGGCGCTTCGCCTCGTCGCGCGCGATGCCGTAACGCTCCTGCACCTTGCCGACCAGGTATTCGGTGTTGCCCTCGGCCTGGGTCAGGTCATCGTCGGTCAAGTCGCCCCACTTGGCCTTGATCTTCCCGGTGAGCTGTTTCCAGTTGCCCTGGATGCGGTCGTCGTTCATGTCATGTCACTCCGTTTGCGAAGGGATGACAGGCGTGCCGTTGCAACCCGTCGCGAACCACTATCCGCATGGCGGCGTTAGGGCGAGGTGGTGGCGGCGTGGAGGGCTGGGGTGGGTGTTCAGGGAGACGCAGGCCGTGCGCCGCGCGCACCGGATGGTGGGCCCACCAGGACTCGAACCTGGAACCAAGGGATTATGAGTCCCCTGCTCTAACCATTGAGCTATAGGCCCGCGAGCGTGGAAGTTTACCGTAGGGTGCGGCGCGTCCACGAGATCGGGCCTTTGCCGGAACGACGAAGCCCCGCGTTGGCGGGGCTTCCTGGCAGGCGCGGCGGGTTGTCCGGTCATTGCCGGGCTTGCTGGGGCACCTTGCGCACCTTGTCCATCGGGTAGCCCAGCGCCTTCACCCGCGCGAGCAGCGCGTCGTAGTCGGATTGCGCGATGGTCGGCGTGCGCGCCATCACCCACATGTAGTCGCGGGCGTCGCGGGCCACGATGACCTGGCTGTAGTCGTCCTTCAGCCACGCCACGATGTACTGCGCCTTGAGCGGCCAGAACACTTGCACGCCCCACACCGCGTTGCCGGTGCCGGGCTTGACGAAGCCGGTGGAGTGGATCTCCTTGCGTTCGCCGTCGAAGCTGCCGTTGCGGAAGTGGAACGAGGTGGCGACGTTGCCATCGGGCCTCAGCGTGTAGACCTCGACCGCGTTGTACGCGTGCTTCTCGAAGCGGGTGGGGATGGTGGCGATCACGTACCAGTCGCCCATGAAGCGGGGCAGGTCGACATGGGCCACCGGCGTGATCGGCGGCAGCTCCCTGGCGAAAGTGTTGACGTTGAAAAGCATGAGGCAGGCCAGCAACAGGGTCGTCAGGATTTTCATGGCGTCTCCGCGGCGATCGAGGGGCGGGTGTCGACCGCGGGGCGAACGAAGCGGTAGTGCGCGACCAGCCACTGCTGGCCGTCGGCGTAACCGAACAGCTCGGCGCAGGACATCCAGAACATGCGCCAGCGCTGGAACCACAGCGGCGCGGCCTTGCTGCCGTAGGCCTGCGCCAGCACCTTCATCACCTCGTCGCGGTGCGCATCCTGGTTGGCCAGCCAGTGGTTGGCGGTGCGCTGGTAGTGGGTGCCGTCGACGTGCCAGCGCTGCTCGATGTGCAGCGCGGACTGGAACCACAGCAAGGTGTCCGACGCCGGCATCAGCCCGCCGGTGAAGAAGTGCCGGCCCATCCAGTTGTCGTCGCCCTCGGTCTCGAACGGATACATCGCCGTGCGGTGCGCGAAGATGTGCACGAACAGCTTGCCGCCGGGTTTCAGCCAGCCGCCGATGCGGTTCAGCAGGGTCTCGTAGTTGCGCATGTGCTCGAACATCTCGATCGACACGCAGCGGTCGAACTGCGCCGGATCGAGTTGCAGCGCGTTGACGTCGCAGGTGATCACCTGCACGTTGAACAGGCCACGTCGGCGGCATTGCGCCTCGATGTGCCGGCGCTGCGGGGTGGAGTTGGATACCGCGGTGATCCGCGCGCTCGGAAAATGCTCGGCCATCCACAGGGTCAGCGAGCCCCAGCCGCAGCCCAGTTCCAGTATCGACTGACCATCGGCGAGCTGGGCGCGCTCGCCGTACAGCTTGAGCATCGCCTCCTCGGCCTGGTCCAGCGACTCGTCGCCGCGCGGGTAGTAGCAGGACGAATACTTGAGGCGCCGGCCCAGGCAGAGCTCGAAGAACGCCGGCGGCAGCTCGTAGTGCTGCGCGTTGGCCGCGTCGGTGTGGATCGCCACCGGGCTGTGGCGCAGCATCTCGATGCGCTGCGCATATCGCTCGGCCTGCGCGTCCAGGCCGCCGGCCTGTTCCTCGCGCAGGCGTTGCGCACACAGTCGGCGGATGCCCTGGCGCAACAGCGCGTCGGGGATGCGGCCGCGTTCGGCCATGCCCAGCAGGCCTGGCGCCGGCCGCTCGCTGGCCAGTTCGGTGGAAGCGGGGGTGGTCATCGCGGGGTCCTCCTGGGGAACCATGGAATAAGCATCGCCGTGGTGCGCTGGTAGTCGCGGTAATCCTCGCCGCGCGTGCGCAGCGCCTGTGCCTCGGTGTATGGCACGCCGCTGATCCAGCGCAGGAACACGTACATGACCAACGGCCCGGACCACGCCAGCCAGCCGATCGGCGAACCGACCGCCAGGCAGACGTAGGCGAACCAGTGCAGCCATTCGAAGAAGTAGTTCGGGTGGCGCGAATGCCGCCACAGGCCATCGCGACAGGTCTTGCCACGGTTGGCCGGGTCGTTGCGGAAGCGCGCCAGTTGCGCATCGGCGAGCGATTCGCCCAGCACGCCAAGCAGCCAGATGGCAACGGCCGCGGCCAGCCACGGCGCGGACGCCCGCGGGTTGCGCGCGACCGCCGCGAACGGCAGCGCGAACAACACGATCAGGAAGGCCTGGAACTGGAAGAAGGCGAAGAACTTCCACTGCGCGCCCTGCCAGTGCGCGCGCAGGTTGCGATAGCGACCGTCCTCCGCTTCGCCACGCACGCGCCGCCAGAGGTGCAGGGACAAGCGCAGGCCCCACGCGCCGCCGAGGCATGCCAGCATCGCGCGTGTCCACGGCGCGCCGCTGCCGGTGAACGCCAGCAGGACGGCGCTGCCGCCCACGCCCGCCGCCCACAGCACGTCGACGATGCCCGCATTGCTGTGCCTGCGCTGCCATTGCCAGCCCAGCGTCATCATCAGCGCGGCCAGCAGCCACACGATCAGAAGTTGCCACCAGGGATTCATGCGCGGGCTCCTCGCGTTGCCGACCGCGGCTGCGTCGAGGCGCTGCCGAGGCGCGCCAGCCACGCCAGCGCCGGTGTCGCCAGCGCCCAGCCGAGCGCCAGGGCCAGCAGCGCGCGCCACGTCGGTTCGGCAAACGTCACCACCTGCCAGCCGCGCGCCGCACCCAGATAGGCCAGCGGACCGCCGACCAGCCCCAGCAGCGCCGCCAGCCACAGCCGCGTCTGCAGGTAGCGCAGGGACTGGCTGAAGGTCAGCGCGAAGGTCGCCCACAGCGCGAGAATCCAGCCCGGTGCCAGCGCCGGGTTCGGCCAGCCGGCCGCGTAATCGACCAGCCCGCTGCGGCTGAGCGTGCCGTCCAGCAGGAAACCCATCATCAGCCCGGCGGCCATCAGGGCGAGATCGACGCGGACGTTGCGGGCGCAGGCCAGCTGCACCAGCGCGTAGACCAGCATGCCGAGCACGCCCGGCCACGCCAGCCCGTGACCTGCGCCGATCACCGCGACAAACCACACGGCCTGGTAGCCGATCAGGCTGAGCCAGAAACTCATGCCGGCCGGTCCGGCGACGAGGCGGCAGGGCGGTGGCCCGGCCTAGCCATCAGCAGGTGCGCCACGCCGATCGAGCGCTCGCGGAAGCCGCCTTCGCAATAGGCGAGGTAGAACTCCCACAGGCGCACGAAACGTTCATCGAAACCCTGCGCGCGCACTTGCGCCAGGTGGGCCATGAAGCGCTCGCGCCACGCCTTGAGCGTCAGCGCGTACGAACTGCCGAAGTCCTCCAGCCGGATCAGGCCGAGGTCGCTGGCGCGCGTCTTGGCCGCGAGCAGCGCGCTGATGGAGGGGATGAAACTGCCGGGAAACACGTGGCGCTTGATGAAGTCGACCGACTTCAGCGCCTGCGCATAGCGGTGATCCTCGATGGTGATCGCCTGCACCAGCGCCAGGCCGTCCGCTTTCAGCAGGCTGCCGAGCTTGCCGAAATAGACGTCCAGGTACGGTGCCCCGATCGCCTCGACCATCTCGATCGAGACCAGCTTGTCGTACTGCCCTTCGAGGTCGCGGTAATCCTCAAGCAGCAAGGTGACATGTCCTTGCATGCCGGCCTCGGCGACGCGCTGGCTGGCCAGCGCATGCTGCTCGCGCGAGATCGTGGTGGTGGTGACATGGCAGCCATAGTGCTGCGCCGCGTACAGCGCGAAGCCACCCCAGCCGGTGCCGATCTCGATCACCTGGTCGGTGGGCTTGAGGTCGAGCTGGCGGCAGATCCGCTCCAGCTTGCGCGCGGAAGCGGTTTCCAGCGTGTCGGCGGGGTCGCTCCAGATCGCCGAGGAATACATCAGGTCCGCCGAGAGGAACAGGCTGAAGAAATCGTTGCCCAGGTCATAGTGCGCGGCGATGTTGCGGCGACTACCGTCGCGGGTGTTTCGACGCAGTGCGTGCCACCATCGCATCGCCAGCCCGCCGAGCCGGGCCAGTCCGCTTTCCATGCCGTCGAGCAGGTCGCGGTTGCGCACCAGCAACTGGATCAGGCCGACCAGGTTGTCGCAGCGCCACTGGCCATCCATGTACGACTCGCCGGCGCCGACGCTGCCATGGCGCGCCACTGCGCGGTAGAAGCTCGGGTCCAGCACCTGCAGGTGGATCTGCAGCGTGGGCTTTGCGCTGGCGGGTTCGCCCAGCTCGGCCGTGCCGCAGGCGTCGCTCAGCACCAGGCGGCCGTGGCGCAGGCCGCGCATCCGCTCGAGCAGTTGCCGGCGCAGGTAGCGATCGAGCCCGCCGAAGGCGGCGTCGTCGCGGGTACGGGTGCTGGCGATATCGTTCATGGCAAACCTCGGGAGCGGTGGTTTCAGTCGGCAGGGTGCGCGGGCGGCGCCGGATGGTCGTGCACCGGATTGCGCTTCAGCCACAGCCGCAGTGCATGCCAGTGAATCGCCCCGACCACCTGGGCGGTCATCAGCGGATAGCGCCAGAGCACGCGCGCCAGCGACGCGCCGGTCAGCGGCAGGCGCTGCAGGTTCAGCGTGGCGTCGAACGTGCGCCGGCCTTCGCGCATCACGTTCATGTGCACGCGAAGGTCGTCGGCCGGCACGGTGAAGCGCCAGTCGTAGGTGCAGTCCATCGGCATGAACGGCGACACGTGGAAAGTCTTGGCGAAGTTCCAGTGCAGTGCGCGGCCATGCACCTGTGCGCCCTCGACCGGCAGCACATAGACGTGGCGCTGCTTCCATGGCGTGTTGGTGATTTCGGCCAGCACCGCGAGCAGGGTTTCGCCGTCCTCGGCGTAGCAGTAGTAGAAGCTGACCGGGTTGAACACCATGCCGGCGTAACGCAGGTGGGTGAGCAGGCGGATCGGACCGCTCAGCCGCGTGCCGGTGGCTTGCTGCACCCGCTGGCGCACCGCATCGGTCAGCGACAGGGTCGCCGGTCCCAGGTAGTCGCTGCGGCGGAACTGCGCCAGGTTGCGATGCGTGGTCGACCACAGCCAGCGCTCGGCGAAGAGCGCCTCGACCTCGTCCAGGTCCAGGTACAACTGGGCCATGCGATAGCTGAAAGCGTGCGCGTGCGGCTCGTGCCGGCGATGGCGCACCACGCCCTCGTACACGGCGCTGGCCAAGGGCGGCGTCGAGCTGGCCGGCTTCGTCGTCACGCGACCAGCTCCACCGGATGCGATGGATGCGTTGCCACCGGCGCGCCGTCCAGCGGCCAGTGCACACCGAGCGCCGCGGCCACCTCGACCGCGCTGCGCATGCCGTCCTCGTGGAAGCCCCAGCCCCAGTACGCGCCGGCGAACCACGTGCGGCGCCAGCCCTGGATTTCGGCCTTGCGCGCCTGCGCCTGCACCGAAGCCTGCGTGTAGACCGGATGGTGATAGCGCATGCGCGCCAGCACCTTGGCCGGATCGATCGCCTCGTTGCGATTCAGGGTCACCACGAACGGCTCGGGCGAAGCGATCCCCTGCAGCAGGTTCATGCAGTAGCTGACCGTGCACGGCGCGGCGGGATCGCGCGGCAGCCATGCATTCCAGGCCGCCCACGCCTTGCGCCGGCGCGGCAGCACGCTGGCGTCGGTGTGCAGCACGGTGTCGTTGGCCTGATAGGTCATCGCGCCCAGGATCGAATGCTCGCGCTCGTTCGCGTCGCCCAGCAGGCGCAGCGCCTGGTCGCTGTGGCAGGCCAGCACCAGCTGATCGAAAGGCTCCACCCCCGCCGCGCTGCATACCTCGACGCCGCCGGCGTGGCGCAGGATCGACTGCACCGGACAGTTCAGCCGCTCGCGCACCGGCCACTGCGCGCGCAACGCCGCCACGTAGGTCGACGAGCCGCCCTTCACCACGCGCCACTGCGGACGTCCGGCCAGTTGCAGCATCTGGTGATTGGCCATGAACTGCACCAGGTAACGCGCGGGAAACTGCAGGATCTGCGTGGGCGGCGACGACCACAGTGCCGAGGCCATCGGAATCAGGTGCTCGTCGCGGAACGCGGCGCCGTAACCGTGCTGCAGCAGGTAATCGCCGAGGCTGGTGGTGTCCTCGGGCGTGAGCAACAGCGCGGGCGCCTCGCGATAGAAGCGGGCGAGGTCGCGCACCATGCCGAGGAAGCGCGGCGACAGCAGGTTGCGGCGCTGGCAGAACAGCGTGTCCAGCGTGGTGGCGTTGTACTCCAGCCCGCTCGCCTCGCTGTGTACCGAAAAGCTCATCGTGGTCGGCTGCGAGGCCACGCCAAGCTGCGCGAACATCCGCGTCAGCAGCGGATAGTGCGCCGGGTTGTGCACGATGAAGCCGCTGTCGACGCGGTAACTCTTTCCCGCCTGCTCCACCTCGTGCGTATGGGTGTGGCCGCCGAAATAGCTGTTTGCCTCGAACAGCGTGACGTCGTGCCGGCGCGACAGCAGCCACGCCGACGCCAGCCCCGCGATGCCCGACCCGACCACGGCGACGCGCATCACTCAGCTCCCCGCCCTGGCCAGCACCCACGCCGGCACCGGTTTCAGCCCGCGCACCAGGCCCAGCAGCGCCATCAGCTTCAACCCGTACCAGGTCACGTCGACTTCCCACCAGCGGAAGCCCTGGCGGCTGGAGCCGGGGAAGAAGTGGTGGTTGTTGTGCCAGCCCTCGCCGAACGTCAGCAGCGCCAGCCACAGGTTGTTGCGGCTGTCATCCTTGGTGGCGTAACGGCGCTTGCCGAACCGGTGCGCCAGCGAGTTGATCGTCACCGTGGCGTGGAACAGCACGATGGTCGAGACGAAGAAGCCCCACACCAGCATCTGCCCGCCGTCGGTGCCGAGCTGCGGCGCGACGTGATGCAACAGGACGCCGAGCGCGTAAAGGCCAACCGCCAGCGCGACCGGTACGGCGATGTCGAAGCGGTCCAGCCAGCGCAGCTCCGGGTACTTCGCCAGGTCCGGCACGCGCGCCAGGTCCGTGCGGAAGTTGCGCGGGGTCAGGAACCAGCCGACGTGGCTCCACAAGAAGCCGCGCTCGCGCGGCGAATGCGGGTCGGCCGACGTATCGGCCGCCCGGTGGTGCTGCCGATGATGCGCCGCCCACCACAAGGGTCCGCGCTGCACGCAGGAGGCGCCGATCACGGCGAACACGAATTGCACGCTGCGCGAGGTCTGGAAGGTGCGGTGCGAGAAGTAGCGGTGATAGAAGCCGGTGATGGCGAACATGCGCAGCGCGTAGAGCGCGCCGGCCACGCTCAACGCGACCGGCGACACGCCCACCCAGATCACGCCCAGGCAGGCCAGGTGCATCGCCACGAACGGCGCCGCGCGCAGCCAGTCGATGCGATCCTCGCGCGCCTCGTCCACCTCCACCGCGGCACTGGTGTCGAACCAGCGCCGCACGCTGCGCATCAGCCACGAACGCCGCGGGCCGGCACGATCGGCCAAGCCGATGGTCGAGGTGTCGACCCGCTCAGGCGGTGCAGTCACGGGTGGAGCGGGGAGGGCCATGGCAACCTGCCTGTCAACGGTTCAGTGACAGATACGCAGGAAGCGCCCCGCTGGATGCATGCGCTGGCAGCGTGCCGGTTTCACGTCGAGTCACCGTCGCCCATGCGATGAAGCGGATCCGGAACGCCGCCGTCCACGTATCCGGTCACACCAGCAGGAGATACGCATGTCAGGCACGAAACAGATCATCGGACTGCTCGGCTGGCTGCTGCTCAGCTTCGCCGCCGCCGCGATCGGCGCGGCCGCCTCGATACAGGCCGCCGCCTTCTACCGGCAGCTGGCACAACCCACCTGGGCGCCACCCTCGGCGGTGTTCGGCCCGGTGTGGTCGCTGCTGTACGCGCTGATGGCCATCGCCGCATGGCTGGTCTGGCGCGAAGGCGGCGGGCGCCGCCAGCGCGGCGTGCTCGCACTGTTCGTGCTCCAGCTGGCGGTCAATGCACTATGGAGCTGGCTGTTCTTCGGCTGGCACCGCGGCGCGCTGGCGTTCGCCGACATCGTGCTGCTGTGGCTGTTGATCGCCGCCACCGTGATCGGCTTCTGGCGCGAGCGGCCGCTGGCCGGCGCGCTACTGTTGCCGTACCTGTGCTGGGTCAGCTTCGCTGCGGCGCTGAACTTCGCCGTGTGGCAGCTGAATCCGGGGATTCTTGGCTGAGTTCCAGCGAGAACGCGGCGGGCTCCGGTCGCGGCCGCGTTCCGAACGGAACAGACGCCCCCGACTGGCTCTATGCCAGGCAGCCCGCAGGCTTCAAGATCAGCAGCCTCACCCAACGAGGCGTTGCCCTGGAGCCAGCCTTGCCCGTCATTCGCCAAGCCGAACCCTCCGACGCGCTGCCTCTCGCCGAACTGGCGGAGCTGACCTTCCGGCATACCTTCGAGGTGGCCAACACGCCCGAAGACATGCGCCTCCATTGCGCGGCCCATTACAGCGAGGCCATCCAGGCGCGGGAAATCTCCGATCCGCAAATCACGACGCTGGTCAGTGAGCACGATGGCCAGCTCGTCGGATTCGCCCAGCTTCGCTGGGGCCGTCCGCCCGACTGCATCAAGGCCGAACGACCCGCCGAGATCCAGCGCCTGTATGTCCGCGAAGCGTGGCACGGTAAGGGCGTGGCGCCGGATCTCATGTCCGCAGCCATCGCCCTGGCAAAGGCCTCCCACGCCGATCAGGTCTGGCTCGGCGTGTGGGAACACAATCCCCGCGCCATCGCCTTCTACAGGAAGTGGGGCTTCGCCGAAGCGGGCGAGCATGTGTTCCCCGTGGGAACCGACCCGCAGCGCGATGTCATCATGACCCGGGTGGTTGGCACCAGGTGATGGAAGGCCCGAAGCCGGGGTCAGCGTCCGATTTTCAAGAAGCGCACCGCGTCCGAGGGTCATGATGGCCCTTGCAGGCGCTACGACGACCGCGCAAGGTGCGACAGGCAGAAACCGACCCGAAGCAGACATAATCAACTATCGCCACGAAACTGAGAAGGCGGATTCAACTCCGAAGTGCAGCGCGTTTGAACGACCGCTCGAACACTTCTTGCGGCGTGCGATAGCCTAACCGCTTCCGCGGCCTGCTGTTGAGTTTGTCTTCGACGTGCTGGATGAAGGCGTC
>Ga0209941_1000705_pt1 | contig 33172 bp, 33 predicted proteins | sample ThiBiot_300_plan_FD_183945 | JGI IMG/M metagenome (GOLD analysis project Ga0209941, IMG submission 183945) | Wastewater bioreactor microbial communities from Cape Town, South Africa - Thiocy_solids_1 (SPAdes) | ecosystem: Engineered > Bioremediation > Thiocyanate > Unclassified | place: South...
GAGGTCGACACCGACCCGCCCCTCGACGCTACGGGCCTCCTGCAGGTCCCCGAGATCCTCGACAGCGCGAACGGCCGCGGTCCGACACGCCCCTAAGAGCAGCCAGGCGGCCTGCTCCACAAGCCACTGTAGGAGAGCGACGCCTGCCGCCATTACCCGATGAGCAGTACGTCATCGACCGTTATTGGGACCCACTGAGGCTGGAGTGGGACCCCAGTCCCGCCCGGTAGGTTCTCGTTGCCTCATCGGTTCGCGCCTTCGCCCGACGGAGCGCTGGCGGGCGGTAGATCACGGCAGCCCGATCCCGGCGAACCGCGCCTTGACGCTATCGGGGGATCCCTCGAGCGCTGCTTCCAGCAGCCGCTTACGCACCAGGCCTTTTTCAAGCGCGTCCTGCACCGCAGTTGCCAGGTGTTCGGCGCTCAGGGGAGAAGCGGCGGCGTCGAGCAGGGTGCGCAGGGGCGTGGTGATGCGGTACCCGTCGCGCTCGGTCACGTCGGACGCCGCAAGGTCCTGGCGGTGCAGCTCGACGCCGGCGGGCGGTCGTTTGCGGAAGCCCTTGGGGACGCTCAGGTGGATGCTGGCGGGCATGACGTCGCTCAGCTCGTAGGCCTGCAAGGCGGTCTCGTGGGACAGGGCGGCCTGGACGCGGCCGGCGCGGTCGCGGCTCCACAGCATGAGCCGCACGTAGTGCTCGCCCTCGGTGCGGGGGAAGCGCTCGAGGCGGTAGAGGCCGTGGCCCTCGCGCCGCCAGTTGCCGACCTTCTGGTGGTAGTGCTGCGATGCGCGGCTGTAGCCGGCCTCACGGGCCTGGGAGGCGGTGAAGTAGCCCGCTTGCCGCTCCGCGACGGCATAGAGCCTGGAGCGCGCGTTGGGCGAGGCGGTCACTAACGCCAGTCTACGTAAATGTCAAAGTCTCTTTTACCGTTGTGCAACGGGCTTACGGACCATGATGAATCTGTGGCGGCTAGACAACGACCGTTTATGACACAAGGCACCCGGTAGAGAGATCCGGACCGTAGCATCTCGGAAAGGTTTGCACTCTGCGGGCGGAACTCCAAATTGCTATCGGTCATCAGTAAGAAGCGCGGTACGATTTGTCAAATGGCTGACGCAAATAAACGGCTAGTGGTGCGAGCCCGGGCTCTTGCCAAACTGGAAGAGCTGTTTCGCGCCCCGGGGATATGCTGCGCTATTCACTACTCCTGCGAGAGCTTCCGCGACAATCCGGAAGGAAGCTCACGAAGAGTCACGTCCATCGCTATCAAGAACCTCGAGACGGGAACCGCCGACTCGTTCTCGATACATCAGTTCGCCGAGATCAAAGGCGTCGTTGCTAAGGATATCGAGACCCAATATGACGCCCTAGAGAAGTCGATGCTAGATGCGTTCTACGAGACCATGCAACAGAAGCAGGGCTTCAAGTGGCTCCACTGGAACATGCGGGACTCAAATTACGGCTTCCCAGCGATCGCTCACAGGTATAAGGTCCTCAAAGGCACCCCCGTAGAGATCCAGCCCGAGCGACAGATTGACCTTTCTGCGCTTCTGCAAGACATCTACGGGCCCAATTACATTGGACACCAGCGCCTAGAGCAACTAGCTAAGTACAACGAGATGACGATGCTCGGTTTTCTCACCGGCAAAGAGGAAGCGCAAGCCTTCGTCGACAAGCAGTACGTCCTGCTCCACCAATCCACGTTGCGCAAGGTAAGCCTCATCGCTACGATCGCTGAAAGGCAGTGGCAGGGAGGGCTGAAGACGCAAGCAAAACCGATCGATGTCTACGGGTCTCGGCTCAGAGCCGTTGTCGATTCGGTCACCAACAGCCCGTGGTTCAAGATTGGGGGCTTTGTGGGCCTGCTACTGAGCGTAGGCCGGTTTATCGCTTGGCTGATCGGTCAGGTTTTGACCACGCCATCGGGCGCTGTGTGAACACCAGAGACCAGAACGACTCGGATCCCCTTACGCGTAGCCGACACACCATCCGGCCGCCTTCGGAAACGAAAACGTGTGTGGCCACTGTATTGTCGCTCATGGCTACGTCAATGCATTCCGATCAGCTTCGTCGCGTCAAACCCTATCGACAGCGCCGCGGAGCGTTTACGGGGGGTAGTGCGCATGAGGAGCAATGAGTTACGGAGTTCTGCTGTCGCCTCGTTAGGCTCCTTCAAGAGCTCTAAGGATGCGCTAGACGCAATCACCCAGCAAGTTGATCACCTACGAGACAACCCCGGAACGCTCGCCGGACTATCAACCGGATTCAGGAGCCTAGATAAGGTGACGGGCGGTTTCGCTCCTGGAAGCCTAACTGTCGTCGCAAGCAGGCCTGCAATGGGCAAGACCTCCCTCCTGACAACAATGGCCGCTCACGCTGCTTTACGCGAGGCCGTAGGCGTGGCGATGTTCACGCTCGAGTCACCCGCGCCGGACCTTATGCGCCGCTTCTTGAGCTCCGAGGCGCGCGTCGCCCTGGACCGCCTTCGCGACGCTACTGAACTTTCGGGCCGGGAAATCCAGAGGATAGCGGACACCAAAGCGCGGTACTCGAACGCCGCACTGTGGATTCACAGCAGCCCCACCCTGTCGATCGGCGAACTGCAAGACCGGGCCCGTGCCTTGGCCGCAGGAGAAGAGCTCGGGCTCATAATGGTTGATTACCTGCAACTCATGTCCGACGACAAGGCAGAGAGCCGGCACGAGGACGTGGCTCGAAGCGTCCGTGGCCTAAAGCAGCTCGCCCTTGAACTAAACGTTCCCGTGGTGGCCGCCTCCCAAGTCCAGCGAAACGTAGAGTCACGACTGAACAAACGCCCCATGCTCGGGGACCTCCGCGAGTCCGGAGCAATCGAGGAAGTCGCCGACGTAATCATCTTCATCTACCGGGACGAGTACTACGACCCCCACTCGGAACACCTCGGCATAGCTGAACTACACGTCGCGAAGCAACGCCACGGAGACGTCGCCTACGAGAAAGTCCAATTCCACAATGCCCACGTTCGCTTCAACGAACTCGCCCGCCCCGAAGACGTTAGGACCTAGATCACCCAAGAGGGGATGCGTCTAACTCTAGCCATTCGTCCCACCACTCTGATGGCCTTCGCTCCAGCCATCTCTTACAGGCCTTTCCTGCGTCAGGCGAAACGCGCAGGCCTAGTCGCATTAGGCTCCTGAACCACTAGGCTGCACGCGCCTTCAAACCTCTTGGAGCGCCATCAGCGACACGACACCTAGCTGCTTTTCAGTCCTCCGCGGCGTCCTCCAAAGCACGTACGGAACGTTCCATCACGCGAAGCACTTCCTCTTCGCGATCCAAGAGCTGCTTGATTCGCAAACGCGAGCCGTCCTCGTTCCGCGCCGCCCATTGCCATGGGTCCTTGCTCTTCATAACCACGAAGCCGCCGAACAACTCAGCGAGCCCCTCGAGGTAAGCCATCCCAATCGGCTCCCCATTCGGCCCTTTCACGTTCGCCGCGCCCCTATTGTCAAAGGTGCCGTTGGTACGAAAGCTTCCGAAGTTCATGTCCACACCCGCGCGTTCGAAGCGCAGGATCACCGTGCCGGTGCCGAAGCCAACGTTAAGCCCTAGGTCGGTGGCGCGATCAAGAAAGGCCTTCAGTCGGGCCGCCACCTCCGCGTCCGCCTCCTCCGCCTGCGCCAATTGCTCGAGGAACACCTGAAGGCTCACAGTGCGCCGCCGCGGCTTAGATGCAGGCGAAGCCTCAGATCTCGGGGGCTCTCGCGAGGCATCAGGCGCCCGCACGGCCACCCGGCCCTCTTCGAGGCGCACCACCGAGCGCTCCACCTCGAGCGTCTTCAAAAGTACGCTCGGCTGCACCAACACCCCCGACCCCGGCAAATCGAACAACGCCATCTGTACCAGGCTGAAAGTAAAGTTCAGGTACGCGTGCTCCTGCAGGTACGCCGCAACCCCCTCCATGCGCTCCCGGATGCCGTCTCCCACGATCAGCAACAGGAAGCGGCCCAACCTCATGTTGCGGTTGACGTCATCAACGAACCCCACCTCGTCAAGCTCCTCCACGCGCTCGCGCATATGCTCGACCAAGTCGAAGGCGGGCTCGTTACGCGCGCGGGCGATCGCCGCCTGCAACTCCGTGAAGCCAAGCCGGCTGGTGTCGTTGGCGTACTCCAGCAGCTGACCGATGACGCTGCGGCGCGCCTCCTCGTTTTTCCATAGCTTGCACTCCACCAACGTCAAGAGCCCGTTCCCGTTGGCGAACAGAAGATCAAGGCGTCCACTCTCGAGGCGCACCTCGCGCGCCAAAGGCACCAGCGGAGCGAAGAACGCCTCGATGCGCTCCACGGGCAGCACCTCCGGGTGCGCGAAGAGGAACTCCTGCAGCTTGTCCTCCGACCACGCGCTCAGCGCCGGCCGCAATTCCCTCACTACCCCCTGCTCATCCACCAACACGGGCGCCGAGTTCCGCTTAGACACTTACACTCCCAACCGGCTCACGAGGAGCACCTACAACAGGGCTCGAAGTACCTGAATGGATCACGTTACCGCGCCGTGAGTTCAGCCCTTGGTGCGAATCCAAGGCGCGCTTAGGCCGGTCGACGGGAACGTGCTGGTCTCTCCCCAAGCGCCTGCGCGCCCGCAGGCGCTGCTATGCTCACTTCGTAGCCCCGAGTGACTCCCCTCCCGGCCCAAGGCCGGTGCATGAGCCTCGGGTAAGCCGATGGTCTGGCCCGCACTCTGCGGGCCAGATTCCTATCGAGGCCCAGGAGAGGAACCACCATGAGCACGAAGACCGCGCGCCTCACACCCGCTCAGCAGGAACTCCTCCAAGCCGCCGCTACCCAGCACGGCGTCAGCCTGAAGGGTTCATCACCACCGCCGCCCTCGCGCGCGCCCAGGCGGTGATCACGCCGGTCACCGATCTGCCCACCAGCCCCCAGCTGCCCGAGCAGCTCACGCTCCACCTGGCCGCCGACCTGCTCAACGTCTCCCCGGCCTACGTGAAAGGCCTCCTTGAGAAAGGGGGCATCGCCCACCGCGGCGAGGGCGTCCGCCTGCGCATCAACCGCGACGCGCTGCTCGCCTACAAGGCGCGCGACGACCAAGAACGCCAGGCGGCCCTCGAAGAACTAACGCGCGAAGCCCAGGAACAAGACCACGGCTATTAGCCCTGGGGACCCACCCCCGCAGCGCGCTGGCCACGCTCGCTTGCTATCATCACGTGGAGTCCCGAGGCTACTCCTCTCCCGGCCTGGTCCGGTGATGAACCCCGGGTTTAGCATCACCTGCGGCCCGTCCGGACGGGCCGCAGTTCTCTCTCCAAGCACCGACGCCGCCAGCGGCCCGGCCAGCGCCCCGGGAGGAACCCATGAACGACTTTTCCGACCCCGACCCGCAAGACGAAGCTGACCAAGCCGGCCAAGAGCCCTTCAGCAGACCCAAGTCCGAGATCTACACCGACGAACGCATCCAGGAGTTCCTGAGCGAAGACGCCCCGCCAATTGAGCCGGAGATCTACACCGTCGACCGCGACTTCCAAGCCAGCCAGCAAGGGACGGAAGAACGCCTGGCGCCCGTGCATCCCGGAGAAATACTTCTGGAGGAATTCCTGGAGCCTCTCGATCTCACCGCCGCGGACCTGGCCGAACGCCTACGCATGCCGGCCGAGAGCGTCGAATCACTAGCGCGCAGCGAGCAGCCCATCACCGCCGACGACGCCTTGCGCTTGGCGCGCTACTTCAACACCACGCCCCACTTCTGGCTGAACCTGCAAGCACAACACGACCTCGAAGTCACGCGTGCACGAATCAGCCACGAGCTGGCAGCCATCACGCCCCACGTAGGCAACAGCGACGCCTAAGCCCTCACCAGCGCTGCCTGCTATCCTTCACGTGGAGTCCCGGGGGATATCCGCTCCCGGCCTTGAGCCGGTGATTAACCTCGGGTAACGAACCTCGCAAGAGGAGTGGCCCGCCATGACTTCGGTCCGCGGGCCACGACCATTCCACGCGGACCCGAACCGAATCCGCTCCTATAGCGCCACTACCCCATAACCGCCTAGAGTGATGAGGATGCCGCAGCGGAAACCAAGTGAACAAGGAGCCACGACCTGGCGTGACGTGCGCGCCAAGGCCGTCACGGAAGGCCGCCTGAACGAGGAGGCAGTGGCGGCGCACACCCGGCGAATGCGTGCCGCCACCAACGGCTATGCCCTCGCCGAGCGCCGGCAGGCCGCCGGCCTCACCCGAGCCGAGCTACTTGCTCGGGAGTCCAGCCGCGCGCCTCGATAGCGTCCTGGATCCGGCCCGCCAGGCGCGCCTTCATTAGACGCACTTCCGGATCGGGGAGACCCAGGTCGGCGAAGATGTTGCCGCTGCCCTCGGTGATGTCCATATCCTCAGCTCGCTTCACGTCGCGCCTCACCCTTCCGGCGCCAGGCGCAGCCGGAGACGGAACGCAGCCCGCCGTGGGGGAACGACGGGCCGCACGCATCAAAGTACCAACGAATCAAGCTGCCTAACAGCCCTACACCCTTCACCGAACTCCGCCGCCACCAAGCGCCTGAACTCCTCCAGCGGCACTAGGCAACCCGCTGGCGCCGGCAGCGGCAGGCGCTCCAGCAGCTCCTCGAGCGCCTCGAGCTCGTCCGGCAACAACCAGGCAACGATGGCGTGAGCGATGATCAGATCCTCTAGTGACATGCCACACGCTAGTCCAGCGCCCGCTATCCGACTCCATTTGTTTGGCACAAGCCTATTGCTAGTAGGTGTGAGCCCAGACGGACGAGGCCGCGAGGATGTGTTCCACGAGCCCGAGAACCACCTATGCCTCCCCCAGTTGCTGCTGCGTGTCACCGTCCAGGAACCGGTGGGGCTTGGCCAGCCACAGCTCTACTCTCAACTCATCTTAGGGAAGTCACCTTAGGCCCGCGCATGTATAGGTATTCGGACCAGGCCATCCGCCATGAATATTCAGAAGCCCCCTATGCATCGAGCGCAAGAATCTGGCGGCGCATATTTTGCATTTAACTCCTCGCTAAAGAACCACTACACACTTTACGCTTAGGTAGCCCTGCGAACAACAATTGACCGACACCACGCAAGACACTCTGATACCAAGTAAGGGAAGTGTAAGCGCCCCTGTGCAGAGTCGTGGCACAATCCCGTCCCTGAGCCAATACTACTGATACTAAGTCTTCAGGGGCATCAACAGTCTGAATTCGCTTGGCATCAATCCGCACGAATGCAGTTGAAGAACGCCGACAGACATGATCTCAATTGATGCCCTGCCCGTCGCGCTTCTCGCAGCTCGTCGGAACAAACTGCATAAACATGCGTCCACTTACATCGCTCGACTAAGACAACACGTCGCCGCCAATTGAGTGGCCTAAAGTAATGCCTCCGCCAACGCTATTGGCCCCCGTCAACACTGTGGGATGTCAGCTGGTGGCCTTCCAGAGAAACCAGCCTTGTCGCCAGGCACGGGTGATTCTCGAGCTTGTCCCAATAATCGCTAGTGGATTGTCTCAGAATTTCTCGGCTTTTCTCGTAGACCCGGGGTGCCCTCGATTAACCCAGCTTTCTATGTTTGGGCTGGCTGATCCGGGGCAAGGCTACGGAGCTGTGACGCTACTGTTGATACGGGGAGAGGTCTGGAGGTTGAAGGGCTTGAGGAAGGCATAATTGGACTCTCGTAACGGCTTCCTCGAGTCGTGATGCAAAGAATGCCCATTAGGATGTCGCAAGAATCTCAATCCAACCTTATGGGAGCCGATGGTACTCCCTCTGACTTGTTGTACTGAGGGGGCGCAGAGGTTCCGAGCTCGCGTAGCAACTTCTCGCAGCCGACCCCTGCCCTCCAGCAGTAGTTGCTGACGAGCTGTATTCGGCCCTCATCGGGTGTAACCAAGCGCAAGGTCGAGTCCGGTTAGAGGTTCTCAAACGAGGCGCCTCGCCAACTTGGGGAGCCCATGTGGTGGGGTCGAATAAGCCATTCAATAAAGCGCTATCCTCTCTCAAGAAAGCCACACCCCCATTGATTTTCTGCGCCCACACGCTTTCTACAAGGATGAAGGCCATCCCTTCTCATAACTCGTGAATTGTTCGGGTTTGAGCTCGGCTAGGAAACTTCAGCATATTCAACTTGGATGCATCGTCACCTCCGGGTCGAACAATGCGGCTTCATCTAGTCTCTGCGGGGCAAGCGAGAGGATTGGAAGTAGGATGGTCTTTCCGGCGTGCCGCATTGACGAAAATCTACAATAGGGGGGCCGAAAGTGGCAGAAATAGCCGTTGCCAGTGAACGACAGACAGCAATTCGCTTGCTCGCCTGCATTCAGGCGGCCGGCGACAGGAGTAATGCGGGCCGCTGGGGCGATGATGTCGTGTGCGTCCTACACTCCCAGTCTCGCCTACAAGCGCTCGATTTCTGGATGCGCAATCCGGACTATCTAGCCAACGAACTTATCACGGAGTTCGAGATATCCGGCGAACGTGATCTGCTTACGATCGCACAAAGCATATTCGACGATCGGGAACCCGAACTTCGGCGATTTCCGATGGTCCGCTATCTGTTCGGAGCGTTCGAACCTCTGGACAATGCGTTGGCGATCCTCCGGGCAGCCGACCTCGTTCGGGTCAAACGTGACGGAGTTCCCGGCGGCAAGATTCGCGAGCATATCTATCTGTTGACTATCGCAGGCGAAGACGCGCTGGAGCGGATCGCCGCTGCGGCCCCCGAGCTTGGCTGGTATCGCGAACGTGCCCATATCGTGGCGCGGGTAGCTGGCGCGCAGGGCGGCAAGGCGCTGAAAGACCGGCAGTATCTACAGGCCGAATATGCGGGAACGCAACTTAGCCATGTAATTGAGCCGGTCACCAGTCAGGTGCTCGCACGACTCACAGGAGTCTTGGGAGGGCTTGGCAAATGAGCGGTGGCTGGCTGGAGACGGTTGCGGAAAAGGTCGGTATGCGCCCCGTTGAGGCGGAGCTGGCTCTACGCAAACGAGGCATAGTGGCCGACAGACCGCTGCGCCCGGCACGCACGCTGACGATACGCCGTATCGCGTTCAAAGGAGTAAAGCGCGGCATCGTAACGGGTCCAATCGACTTCGACTGGTCGGAGCTAACTGCCGGCGTCTGGGCGGTGACGAGTCAGCGAAACCTCCGCGGCAAATCTACCGTTCTGGAAATCTTGCTGTGGGCGCTGCGAGGCACGCCCAAGGGTTTGCAGGACGATGTGCGCCGGTGGTTGTCTTGGGTGTGCGTCGAATTCGATGTCGATGATGAGCACTACTTGGTGGAATTTGCCGTTGAGGAACGCATTCCTCGCGGCACCCTAGCGCGTCGCCGCTCGTCGGGCGAAATTGACGAACTGGATCGCTTCATATCGGAGGACGGGTTCGAAGCGGCGATGGCGCAGTTCATGATGAACACGCTTGACCTCGATCCGATCACGGCGATGCAAGGCCAGGAGGACGAGCGTCAAGTAGTTGAGCATGGCTGGGCAGCACTCTCCGGCGGAATCTACTTCGGGGGCGACCATAAACAGTTACTCGGCGATGTTCAAATGGCGGGCCTGCCAGCACGAATGCTGCAGATGTACATCGGAATGCCTTGGGCGACGACAGTGATGCAGGCAGGCACAGCCAAGCGCGAGCTTGAGCAGGAATCCGAGAGGGCGTCCAAGTCGGCGGCGGCATCGGCGAAAGATGCGGAGGCGGCCCGCGTAAGAATAGAACGCGAACTCCAGGCAGCAAAGAAGCTTCTCGACAGCTTCGCGCAAGAGACTGGTACAGCCGTGGAACTCGAGCGACTTGCCGGCGAGGTGGCCCGCCTGTCACCAATTGCTTTCGATCTCGCGCGGCGTCTAGACCGAGCCGAGGCCGAAGCTACTGAACTAGAACGCCTAGCGAACGCGGACGAGCGTGCGGTGCGTAATCTGCGTGAGAACATCGTTGCAACGCAGTTCTTCAACGGTCTGCAACCGGTTTGTTGCCCGCGCTGCGAGACGCGAGTGTCTAGCGAACGGCTGAAACGCGAAAGCGCCGATCTGAGTTGCTCAATCTGCGCCGAGGAGATCCCGATCGATGAGCTAGAGGGTGCGAGCGACATGTTGGACGCGATTGAACAGCGTTTCACTGCCGCCAGAGCTGCCGCCGATCGCGCCCGCGCCACCGCCAAGGCGCTCAAAGAGAAGTCGAAAGCGAGCAGCAACGAGTTCGAGAATGCACGCCAGGAACTCGCCAAGGCGGCGACAAGTGCCACGTTCAAAGAACGCCGCAAGGCGGAACTCGATGTCGCGCGCCTGGAGGGCGCCCTAAAGGAGCGCCATGTGCCCGCGGCACCCGCCGTTGCATCTCCCGACTTGGCGCTTGTCCGCGCAGCCCATGCAGAGGCAGACAGAGCTTATAGGGCAGGTCGCGGTGACATATTAGATCGCTTGAACAGGGAAATTCTCACGCTGGGACAGCGGCTCGGCGTGCAGATGCTCGAGGAGGTCAAACTCAACTCGAACGCCACCCTCTTACTTACTAAGGGGGGCGAACCAACGACCTTCAGCAAGGTGACGGCGGGTGAGCGACTGCGGTTGCGAATCGCGACTGCGACGGCTTTAATTCGGGTGGGGCACGAACGTGGCCTTGGCCGCCATCCTGGGCTCCTAATCGTAGACTCCCCAGCTTCTGAAGAAGTTAGTCCCGATGACCTAACCGCCGTGCTTAGTGAGCTTCAGGCGATTTCGCGTGAAACCGAAGGGCTTCAGATCATCATCGGGAGCGCCAATGCCAGCGCGATTACTGATCAGCTCGGCGAGCAATGGTGTCGGGCCGCAACAGGGGACGATTATCTGTGGTAGCGCGGCCCCAAGAGCGTTCCTCAGCATGAGCGCGCTTGAACTTCTCGAGGCGCGTCTAGTTAACAGCCTGCCAGTCACTATCAACGATATTGGCGGAGTGGATGAAATCCTCGCCGACACTGAACGACTCTATGCAGCGCCATTCCTCGACATTCTCACGGAAATGGTAATCGTGGCCCCGCCTACTGAAGCCGAGCGGCTGCATGACTTCTTGATTGGTGGCTTCGTTGTGGCACGCGATCCCCAATCCTTCCGCGACGCGACCGACCGGCTGATCGGGAACGCCGCTCTGCGCGCTGCCCTAGCGAAGGCGGTCGTCGAAGTTTTTTCGCGACGTATTAGGGATTACGCAACACAGCGTGAGGCGCTAATCGCTGCATATGCGCTTGAAGGACTTTTCCGTCTTGCCCTGGAAGGCGATGTAAGCCGTCACCGGCCCCTGCTCGAACTCACGGAGGTTACAGCAGATGTGCCGGGCCTCTTTGCTCAGCATGTCGCGAAGATTGGTGGGGCCGCCTTCCACGTGTGGGGAGGCGACGAACTGCTGACGATGCTCCACCAGCTACTCGACAATGAGGAAGCAAGAAGTGAGGCAGCGTTTGAGCTCGGCCTCGCACATCTGGCACGTGCGCTCGACGGCGAAGATATGGCAACAGTCCTCGCCGGTCTAGACACGGCGCGGGTGCTTTTCGAGCAAGCGCGCGAGGCCGATGACAATCGGTCGGACGCGCGCGCCTACCAATTGGCAATAGATCTCGTTCTCGGCTTTACGGCGAATCAGAGCGCCACCGAAATGCAGGCGACGCTAACTGATTTGGAAATCGCCGCGCGGGACCGTGCAGAAGTGATGCGCACCGGGCGCGTAGCGCCATGGCTTGCGCCCCGTCAGGACGTGGATCTTGAATGGTTCGAACTCGCACGTTTGGTCCACCACACGGCCGACGATCTTACCCGCCCCAGCTGGATCAATGCCGCCAGGACCATGGATCGCATTCTCGCCGTCTATGAAGCGAGTTGCACCATCGCGCACGGGGACGGCCTACGGACAATACTGCGCCCCCGAATCGAGGCCTCATTCCTGCGTGAACGCGGGCTTGCGGCCCATCTCAACGATCTACTTCGCGAGGGTCATTGGCCCGATGCACAGCGAACAATCGCGCAAGATCTTCGCTCTGCGTTGGATAAAGCTAACCGCGCTGGTGCGTGTCCGGGAAAAGCTGGCGAGAATGAGCAATATCCTCTGCTCGTGCGCATTCTCCCCGAAGGCACTTCGATCGAGCAGATTCCCACCGACATGGCACAATCCCTCGAGGCAGGCCTCGACAGCCACTTCATGCATGGCCACAAACTTGCCAATCCGGTCCTACAACGCGTGCTGAAGAAATTGCGCAATCAACTTGCTACAAGCACGGAATACACGGGCGACGTCCAGTGGATGTTTGATGCTGTCCTCCGACAGGTGTTGATGTTCTGCAGTGACAGGCAGAACGCCGGGATGCGCGACCTAGGCGAGCGTGGTGCCTACTTGCGGGCCCGGAATCCGAGCGAGGCCGACCTCCAGTCTGACCTCCGAGAATTCCTCAAGGGCAATCTTGGGGACGCCGAAGTGTTGACAGAGGTGCCCGGTATCGCGACCGGCCGGACAGATCTATACATCAGTATGGGCGGGCCGACTTTCGTTATCGAGCTAAAAAAGCACGAAGGAACGTTTTCACGCGAGACCGCCAACAGGTTCATGGCGCAAGCAACCAGTTATCAGGCAACCAACGTTCGGCTCGGATTCCTCGGGGCGCTCGAACTTGTCGATCGATCTGGGCCCGCGCCAAGCATTGAGGAATGCCTCTGGCACAGCGCCTATGTTCCCGAGGGCGGCGCACTCGCCCGACACCTCATCATCTTTAGGGTTCCGGGCCGCCTAAAGCCCCCATCGACGCTCCGCTAGAGCGCCTCTGTCGCGCTCCGCCGCCTAGCCCCAACCGGTGACGGCAGTATCACATTTCAACTCTTACGGCCAGCTTATGCGAGTCTGACGCAATACAAACTCCCTCGGAGGTCCCGCCGCATATAGTTTTGGAATATGGTTCTTGGGACCCTCGACACCGCAACAGATTTTCCCGTTCACAACCGTTGCCGCGCAAGGCCCCATGGGGATTACTTAAATGCCCGGGTAATCGTTCTCCCACGGTTTTCCGCTCACTCCATGATTTCGCAGGGCAGGTTTCCAGGAGACCAACTTGCCCCTGATAGGTTTCCCTAGTGACCGTACTTCGTGCCGCACGTAGGACTCGATGCCGCACCCTTGCTTTAAGTGCTCGGGCATGCGTTCCTGCCAGTTGTACGAGTTCCCGTCTTCTGTGAACGTACGAACCATTGTGATGCGGTACTCGTCGTCGCGGGCGCCAAGCGTAGCAATCCACCGGGCTAGCGCCCGACTTTGACCGGTCAATCCCGCGACGTTCACCAGGCGCAGCACCTTACTAGCGACCGCCGGCGGATCCTCCACGTGAAAGACGTCTCCCCACTTCGCCGCGGTCAAGCTGAGGAAAAAGCGCAACATCACCTGCACAGGAAGGACCAGTTCGTCTGCCTTCAAATGCTTTGCGAAGGCTGGGAACTCACGGAGTATCAGCTCGGGGGTGATCTCAGCGTCGTAGTGACGCAGATCGAGATAGCGACCCTTCCGCGGATGGTTACTAAGGTACGAGAGAATCCTGTTCTCCCTGATGGTCAGTTCAACGAGTGCTAGCTTCAGTCCGGGCGATAACCGCTCCGCCCTCCGGGCACGGTCCAGGGCGCGCCGTTGCCTGCCTCGCACGTGCTCTAGTAGGTCCGCGAGGCGCTCCCTCCGCTCCTCCTCGTTGGGCGCAGCGACGATTGGTAATGCCTTGCGGACAGCGACCGCCATTATTGCTGGCGACGGGATATCAGCCATGCCGCGGTCGAGAGAACCCTTCTGGCCGTCACGCTCCGCTAGGTTCCGGGCCCGAGTGGAGCAATGCCGCCTCCACGCCGCTTCAAGCTCAGAACCGAGCCCATCGGCCGAACTCTCCGGAGCCGCAAAGAGCGCGAGCCCGCACAGGAGGTACAGGTCGTCGAAGAACTCAAGAGCAGTCATCCACTCATCGGGCCGCACCTGGAATGGGCCGTCCGAGTTGAGCGCCTTGAGGATCTCAGTCTGAGCACTAGCCAGTCCCGGATCCGTAACCGTAAGCGTCTCGATCGTCCGGAGATCGTGCCCACACGGTTGCTTGGCCCTCGCTCGCTCACTTCCGACAGGAGCTGGGTTCATGCACTTGACGGTTGACCCGACATGCTTGCCATGAATCGGCACCATGCCCCTGTCGTGCCTAGGGGTGCCGTGCTCCAGCCCACACTCGTCGCACGCCTCCGATAGAAGGCAGCCGTGCCTCTCGCACATGAACACCGCCCCAACGCGCCACGCGAGCCGGTGGTGAGCCGGGGACTCGCTAAGGCACGTAGGGCACACCAGGGTGCTGGACACTCGGATGGCTTCCCGCAGACCCACCGTCTGGGGCGAATCCCAGTGGTGGTATCGGAAGCACTTGGTGGCCAGGGAAGCCAAGAACGTACTGGTCAAGGCCTCGCTCTGCTCAGGTTTGTACGCATGCCAGGGCAGCACCAGGTAGCTGTTGCGAAGCGGAACAGACTTGGTTGGGCGGATCCGGGTCGGCATTGTCAAGGTGGCCGCTGTGGCCTTCTGGCTCGTCCCATTCGTCTCAGATGCGCGCCAGATCAGCGACTGAATCGATTCCCCCTCCTCCGCAACTGGGACCCCGGGAAGAGCGAACAAGCGGTCACCGATGAAATAGCGCCGCCTGCGATCCCTGCAGCGCTCCCGCTCTGCAATCGCCGTCACTTATCCCCACCGCCCTTCCTGTCCTTCAGGATATTTCGGTAGGTGGACTCGGCGTCATCGCTCAGTTGCACCTCGTCCAGGAGGCTTGGGGATATCACTTCGCGCTCGGAACCGATGGCGAGCTGCGCCGCCTCACCGATGAGCGCCACCACGTGCTGCAACACGCCTTGGGTGCGATCGTAGACGTGATCGACCACCTCGGCCGTCAACCAGTTAGACCGGGGGTCATCCAACAGCACCGTCTTCCAGGCCAGCACCTTCAAGACCTGGAACAGATCTTCGCTCTGGATGGGGTTCGATAGCCGGCCTATCTTGATGCGCTTGAAGCGGCGCGACAACTGCTGCTGCGCTTCCAGGTTCCCGTAGTCAAGGAACGGGAGCCCTCTGCCGCTGCTAACCCCCGCCATGAGGAACACCGCATTCGTGCGATTAGTCAGGTCCTTCAAGAAGTTGACTGTCTCCGAGCCCGTACCTGACGCCTTCAGGAAATGCACCTCGTCGATTACCACCAGCACCGTCGCGCAGTTGGAGATCAGGTTCGATAGCGTGTCAGCCAGGTCGGCGCCCCGGACCTTCCCCTCAAACACCGTCACTGGCACACCGATCGACCCGTACGACTTCACGCACAACTCCAAGAGGGTCTTTGGCGTAACAACGCCGTACAAGGTGATCGTCATGACCACCACCCACTGGCCGACGATCGTCTGCCCGTCGCTGGTCTCACGCTCCACCTGCAGCCGCTCGGGCGCCTCCCCGCGCCAGTCATCCCCGAGCTCCTCCGTCAACTGACTAAGGAGCACGCGCGAAGCCACCTCGGTGATGGTAGTAGTCTTTCCGACGCCCGCCTCACCCTCGACAATCAAGCCACCCTGAGTCGTGGCGCTCGAGTAGTGAGCGCGCTTCAGCGCCCCGGCTACGGCCTTGTGAACAGCCTCCAGATGCGGCACACCCGCCACCACCGGCGCCAATGCCAACCGGAGACGCAAGTTATCGAACTCGCGACGGTCCGCAGCAGAGAAACCCGCGTACTGGTCCCGGGTGACCGATCGCGCGCTCTCCACGCCCGCCTTGATCTCGGTGACCTCCCGCTCCCGACCGAGAGCGTAATCCCAGAACGCCCGAGTGCTCGAGAGTGGGTGCACCGCAGCCTTGCTCACCTTCTTCGACCGGATCATCTTGGTCATGCAACAGCTCCTAAGGAGAGAGCGCCGGTAACCCGGCGCTCTCCACGTGACTAGTGGAAGATGGGCGTCTGCGTGGCGTCCCACTCCGCCGTGCTGACCGGCGGCGGATCGAGTTCCTCGGGAGACTCCTCAACCGCCACCAGCTCCGCACGGGCCTCTTTGGCAGCCGAGGCGCGCGCGTTGGCGGCGCGCGCCTGCTTGGCTGCCCAGCGCACCGTGCGTCGCGCCGAGTCGACCAGGTGCGCCAGCATATCGTCGGCCGCAGTGCGCTCCTTGGGCCTGTTCATCGCCCGCTGCTTGTAGCCACTCAGCCACTCCAGATAGTCGCTCATGGAGCCGCCCAGCGCGTTGGACACAGCTTCCGGCGTCGCGTGACGCTCGGCCACGTCCTTGCACGCCTCCCACTCGATGTCATCACCGGCGTACTGCTTGACCGCCACGTGCGTGCGCAGGAAGGCGACGAGCCGCTCGGGCAGCGGGAACGCCAACCCATGGGGCATGTGCGCCCACGGCACCCGCACCCATTCAGCCCGCTCGTTGGTGCCCGCCTTGACGTTGACGTAAACGTAGCGGAGGTCGTTACGGTCGAACCGCACCGGCCACTTCTTGGTGCCTGTAGCCGGACACTTACGGCCCCTGATGTGGTGAAGCCCGGGGCCGTTGTAGATGCGGTTGCCGATCTGGATGCCTCCCTTGCCGACGGTACGGAACTCCAGGTCCATGAACTCGTAGAGCAGGTCGGAGTCGAAGGGGACCACCCGCAGGCCGTGCTGCGCGGTCTTGGCGCCCCACGCCTGATGCGGCGTCAGGTAGCGCACCGACCCCTTCAGGTCCGCGACTATCAAGCCCTTGTGTGGCGTGTGGTGGTAGACGCGCGTCACCCACGCCTTCAGCACCGTTTCCAGCTCGGCCATGGTGAGGAGCTCGCTGGGCTCGAACGTCAGGCTGCGGCCGCGGTCACGCACGTCGATCCCCACGTACCCCGGCAGCTCCTGCAGCACGCTCTCCAGCGTGCGGAAGAACCTCTCGACGTACGGCTTGTCTGTAGGCGTGTAGGGACGCGCGAACTCGATTCCAAAACCCAGGTTGCCGGCCAGGTCCCTAAACCACCAGTTGTCCAGCGCCAAGCCGCGGTCGATGGTCGCCACCCGGGGCGGCACCATCACTCCCGCCTCGGACGCTCCCTCGGGCGCCTCCCCGACGTACTTCGCGAGGTGGCCAGCGTCGATCCCCAACCGGTTGTAGTGCGCCTCCGGCGAGAACGCCCGCGCAGCCGGCTTGGCGGCAATCATCTCCAGAATCAACGACGCCAACTCCGGCTGTCCGAAGCTCGGCGCCACGATCAGAGCCGCAATCGTTCCCGTCGCTACGTCGTACGCGATGCCGCAGTGGGGGCGGTACATGCCCCCGAGCCCGTCCGTCACCATGTTGTTCAGGACGGTTACGTCGATCTCCACCCGGTCGCCCGGCATCACCGCCGGCGGCTTCCGGTACGTCGCCCGCGGCTTGTTGGCTCCCGACTGCTGGTACTTCCGGTGCGTTCCCGCCACACCCAGCCGGTCCAGCAACTCGTCCAACTCCCGGTACTGCGTCGAGCGCGACGGAACCTCGGCGCCGGCGAAGCGCTCGTCCGTCTCCACCAGCCCCTGGATTTCACGCAGCCACTTGGCCTTCTGGACCTTCGCCCCCGACCGCCGCAAGCGCGAGACCACGTGCTCCTCCATGGCGTCCAGGAACAACTCGTCCGTGAACGACGGCCGACCGACACCACCACGGCGGGCCAAGCCGGCAACACCGAACCGCACGTAAGCGCGCATGTAGTCCTCGAAGGTGGAGCGCGCGTAACCGAACTCACCACCCGCCAGCTTCTCAAGCTTGCTGACGAGGCGCTCCTCGACCTCCTTGTCTGAGCCGACCTCGGCGCCGAACTCGCAATCCATCTCGCCCGGCAAGGCCGGGTTGCCGTACAGCACGTCGCGCACGTGCCGCTCGAACTCACGCGCGCGCCTCTGCTCCGAGAGACTCAAGCCATCGAAACCGGGGATGAACGAACCGCGCGCGATGTCCCGCACCGACATGCCATCAGCCGCCTTGAGCTCCGTGCACGCCGCCAAGAACGCGTTGGGCTCCATCACCTCGGGCTCGGCCCCGTCAACGCCCTCGAGGAGCACGCCCTCCTCCGTGACGCCGGCCACGCGCAGCTCGACGTCGTCGATCACAGCGATCATCCCTTCCGACACGATGGGCGCCAGCTCGGGCTTCATGCCAGCACCCCCGCGTAGCTGATCGCCGCGTGAGGGTGCAGGCCCTCGGCCAGATCGAAGATGAGTCGCCGCCGCCACATCAACGCCCGCAGCGCCGCGTGCGCCACCGGATCGTTCCCCGCGCAACGCTCCACCAACTCCGCGTAAGCCCACTCAGGGCGCCCCGCGAACGCCTCCGCAACGCGCTCCATCACCGCAGGCGGCACGCGCACGCGCGCGTAACCGCTCAACAACTGGATAAGCTCCCCATACGCCTCGGTGGTCTCACCCGACACCACGAACTCCCAGCCCACCAACCGCGCGAACTCCGCCAGTACCTCGCTATCTCGCCTGAACGCGGCGTCCCGCAACTCCACTGGCCGCACGCTCTCAAGCACACGCGTCCCATCCGGGTTCATGTAGTAGAGATCCGGCACCAGGCCCGGACCGCGCTCAGCCAGGCTCTTCACCCGCATGGGCTGCGCTGCGATCGCCCCGACCCGCTCGAAGAACACCAGCTCCAGCACCCGCGTCGCCTCGAGACGGCTCTCGCACACCAACGACCGACCCGGCCGGTGGAAGAGCGGCACCTGCGTCACCCGCCCCAACTGATGCGGCCGCCCGCGATGCACGTCCCGTACCGGCACCAACGACTCCGGCGACAACTCCCGCAACTCCCGATCCGACGGCGTCAACAAGCGCACCTCCGGCTCCCGCCCCGGCACGCTCACGTGCACAGTCGCCTCGAACCGCTCCTCCCGCGGGAAGTGGCCCCCAGCCACCGTCGGCGGCCGCCCGCCTCCATCCCGCCCAGTCGACTCACCTTCAAGAAAAGTTCTCACATGCAACTCCTCACTAGACGAACGAGCACCCATCCGCTAGAGTCGGAGGTAGCCAAGCACTCCGTAGGACTCCTGCGGATCAAGACCTCGAACGCGACAACGTTCGGGGTCTTTCTCATGCCCTAACGAGAAACACCGTCACATCCCAAACTGGGCAGCCATTTCACCTCCAAACCGTTACCCCGGAGCCTAGCAGCGTCGTGGTCCAACCACTGTGAGGCGCCTCACATGTGCGGTATATTCAACGACCCTACGGGAGGGCTTGTATGTGTTAGCTGTTCGCATATATTCTCACTATCCGCAGTTATGGCTGGTCACTATTACCCAAATGCGGCCATTATCACCAGCCTGACGCTGCGCGTAGACAGTGCGCCTGTCCTAGACGATGGTGTCCTGCACGCACGGAACAGTGTCCACCGGCGCAGGGACTCCTCACGCCTATGGGTAACGATCCGATTATTCCTGTTTCATTTCCTGGCTGGTCAAGTGCCCCTAGACACGCAACAGGCCCAACGGCCGCCAGAGACCCAAATAAGCTTGAGTGGGTAAGGAAAGCCCCGGGCTTCGTCGCGGTGGTGGACCGGAGAGGAAGGGGCCGGGGTCTACGGGAGCAGTATATCTGCGTGACGGGAGCAGAGTGTGGGAAGTGTGATTGAGGAGATCCGTGAGGGCCTGCGCCAGTTGTCGGCCGACGAGGCGAGCGTGAAGCTCTGGCTAAGGAGGCCGCACCCGGCGCTGGACGGCGAGGTACCGCAGGAACTGGTTGACGCTGGCGAGGGCGAGCTGGTACTGGAACTGGTGAGGCACATTCTGTCGGGCGGGCACGCCTGAGCTGCAGCCTAGGCGTCCTAAGTTTGGGCCAACTTGCCTGCCATGAGCGGCTTTCTGGAGCCTAGCGTGGGGTATGTCCCCCGAAGAACTGTCACCGCCCACCACGTCGTGAGCTGGTTACTTCCGGACGAACTCGAGGCGCCTGCGGACCTCCCGGAGCGCCTGCCGTTGCCGGCGCCTCAGGGTTGCATAGTGCCGCTCGCGGAGCTCAAGACCAGGGTGGCGGTAGAGTTCGGCGAAGAGCGCAGGGCTGTCAGGTGGCTGGATTCGTTGTTACTTTAGGGCGAGCGGCCCGCCGACCCCCCACGGCGAGCCGCTTCCTGTTATGGCGGCCGACCTAGCGGTCGCAGTTGTGGTCGGTAATCTGTTCCTGAAGGTGGTGCTAGTGCGGAGATTGAGTGGTGCTGACGCGCGCAGGGAGTGCTCGCGCCTGCTGGCGGCAGTGGTGGCAGGCAAGTCGTCATCATCACGAGTTACGGAGAGCCGGTGGCGCGCCTGGCGCCGCCCACAGGCGCGCCGGCGTGCCGCCATGGGGGATGGTGCCGGTGAGTTCACGGCTGAGTTGCGCAAGGACGAGCGCTACTGCGGGGTACGGTCCGTAACGCGGGTACGGGAGGGGTCATGAGGCGGAGCGAGGACGAGAGCGTGATTACCCCAGGCAGCGGCAACGTCTTCGCTGACCTGGGTCTCGCTGATCCCGAGGAGCGCCTCGTTAAGGCGCGCATGGCGAGCCGGATCCTTGACGCGGTGGAAGTGCGCGGCTGGCCTGCCGAGCAAGCTGCTGAGGCGCTCTCCTTGAGCGAGGCGGACGCTACCCGGCTCTTTGCGGGCATGCTCAAGGGCTTCAGCGCCGCGCGGTTGATGGGGTTCCTGGCTGTGGTGGAGGGTGCCGCTTAGGCGTCGTCGGTCTCTGGGTGATGGCCGTCGGTTTGCGGGCGTTCGGAACGGGCGAGCTCGTAGGTGGCGGTCAGCAGGTAGCGATTGTGCGCCTCGACAGCTTCTTCGCTCAGCGTCAAGTCCGCTCGTAGGCGTCTAGCCCTCTTGTCGTTCACGCCATAAAGCGCTGCCACGGGGCTGAGGGCGCCGACACCAACGGTGAGCGCGTCGCTGACAAGCACCGAATCTACTGGGTAGGCAAGCACAGACCTGACAACGAGACGAACACTGATCTGCACAGTGTTCACAGGCTCCAATCGCCGCTCGTGATGGCCAGCTCTCGCAGTGAAGTCTGTCGACTAGGTGCGCCTAGCGCATCGCCGCCGCGTGTAGGGCGTACTGCGCCGCAACCACGTCATGAAGAGCGCTGGCTTCGTCCGCCACGGCAGCCTGAAGCGCGAGCTCGGACTGAGCGAAAGCCAGGGCAGAGATGGTGCCGGCCTCTAGCCTTGCTTCCTGCGCGGCGAGCGAAGAGTTTGCCGACACCGCCGCAGTCCATGCGCCGCTGTAGCGGTTGTCGGCCGATGTCACGGCGGAACGGGCGCGCTGGACCTCTCGCACCGCGGTTGCCTCGGCGACAGCCAGGGCGTCGACGGCGTTCGCGACCGCCTGCCTAGCAGCCTCGATCTCCATCCGTGCGCTGAGGGCGTTGTCAGCGGCGGCCAACCGCGCCTCGGCGGTTTCGACGGCACGCCGCGCCGCAGCCACACGGGCGCTGCTCTCTAAGACACCAGCTACCAGCGCCTCGAGTTCGGCGTCAGCGAGCAGGTCCTCTGTCGTAATGGGCGCGAGGGAGGCCAACTGTTCGCCGACGAGCGCCGCCAGCGCGTCCTCAGCGAACGCGAGCCGGCTCTCGGCCTCCCAAAGCGCGCGCTCCTGGCTGGTGAGGTCGCTTTCTGCGTTGCTAACCTCCGCGGCGGTCACGGCGCCGGCCCCGAAGCGCGCTCTCGTAGCCTCGAGTGTGACAGTGAGAAGCTCCAAACGCTCGCTCGCCAGCGACCTCGCCGCCTGCGCCTCCAGCACCTCCCCGTACGCCAGCACCACCTCGTGGTTAGTCGTCGCCTTCGCGACCACCAGATCCGCCTCGGCGGCCGCCACAGAATGGCCTGAGGCCGCGTGCGCCAGGCGCGTGGTCGTCGGGTCCGCCGTGGCGAGCTCCAGCTCACGCTGGGCGTCAGCGAGGACGCGCCCGGCCGCCTCGACAGCAGGCGCATGCTCCCCAGCACGGGCGAGGGCGTCCGCCAACGTCAGCGGCTGAGGGCCCTGGGCCATGACGACGGCGCCGGCGAGCAAGATGAGAAAAGCGAAGGCTAGGTAGCGCGCCGGAGCGAACGACGTCATCTGAATACCTCCAGTACCGGCCGACCACTGGCGACGTAAAGCGCCACGAGGTCTAGTAAGTAGTTGGTTCTGGCAGCCTGCACCCCGTCAGTGGCCGTGACGGCAGCCACCTGCGCCCGCAGGACCTCCACCATGCCCACGGCGCCAAGCTCGAACCGCGTCCGCTCCGCCTCGTAGGCCGCTTGCGCCAAGGCGGCGCGCGACGCCGCCAACTCCAAGCGAGCCGCGCCGAGCGCCACCCGGGTAGCCAAGGCCACCACTTCAAGTTCAGCCTGAGCTATAACCGCGGCAAGGCGAGTCCCGGCCTGCGCGTAAGCCAGCTCGGCCGCGGCCACGCGCGTGTCAGGCCCTCCGAGCGGCACGCTGGCCCCCACCCCCAGCACAGCGCCAAGCGCCGGAGCGGCGCCCGCCCTCGGGGGAGCGGTCGTGGTCGAGAGGCGGCCGTTCACGCCTGGGGTGAGGTCGTGCGTGTCGATCGACGCTCCCACGGTCAGTGAGGTAGAGCCCAGCGTGCCAGCCAGGGAGGCGCTGGCGGTGATGTTGACGCCGCTGACTCGCCTGGCCTGAGCCAGCACGTCAGCCGCCGCCTCCAGCTGGCGCTGCGCGGCCCTCACGTCCTCACGCGCTGTCAAGGCCACCTCGCTAACCGCGGCCCCAGCGAAGGGAACCTCCGGCAAGTCGCCCGCTACACTAACAACCTCGATACCGACAAAGAGCGAAAGCTCCGCCAGCGCGGCCGCTAGCGTCCCCTCCGCCCCTCTGAGGTCGAGCTCGGCGCTCTTTTCGTTAATCTCAGAATTGGTCACATCCGCCGCGATCGCAGCACCCGCCGCGTAGCGGCTCCTAACAGCCTCATACTGAAGGCCAGCGATCTCCAGCTCTATCTCCGCGATCTCATGGGCTACCGTCGCGCTCCCCGCGCCGGCGTACAGCCGCATCGCTTGTACGACAGCGTTCGCGCGCGCCGCCTCGACCGCGTCAATCGCTGCCGCCAACGAGCGTTCGGCCGCAGCGATTGCCTCCGCCGTCGCGCCCCAGGCAACCCGAATTCCCGCGTTCACGGCCAAGTCCAACTCCACATCGGTGCCCTGATCGCCGAAATCGGTCAGGGACCTCACGCCTCCCGAGGCATTGGCTGCAATCGGGTAGTTGGCCGCCGCAAGGGCTTGGCGCGCGAGCACAACCTGCGCCCCGGCAGCGGCAACGGCGCTGGAGCTGAGGGCCCGCTCCACGACGCTTTCGAACGTAACCGTCTCACCGACCACGTCAGCATCCTCGCCAGCAGCCTGTGCGAACGCCACGGAGTTGCCGAAGACTAGAACGAGCGCGGCGATGGTTGAGTAAACCAGCCACACGTTCCAGAATCGGCCACCCCAGGGAGGGGCAATCTCTGAGTGGAGATCTCCCATCAGCAGTCGTCGAAGCGTGAGTCCATTGGCTACCTAGACGCTCCCCGCTCGCTCTGATCGCTCGCTTGCGCCCTAGCTAGCATTGGTCACCTCGAGTGGCAGCGTGGTCCTGTGCTCAACCTTGCCGTCGCGCACGATCTTCCCGTCGAGGATCTCCACCTTGCGCTCCGCCAGATCAGCGATGCGCGGGTCGTGCGTCACCATCACGATCGACATGCCGCCCTCGTGCAGGCCGGTGAGGATCTCCAGGATGGCGCTGCCGTGCTCGCTGCTCAGGTTGCCCGTGGGCTCGTCCGCCAGCAGCAGCGTCGGCTCGTTCACCAGCGCCCTGGCTATCGCCACGCGCTGCTGCTGCCCGCCCGAGAGCTGGCTCGGGAAGTGCCCCAGGCGGTCCGCCAGCTCCATCTGCGAGAGCTTCGCCTCGGCGCGCTCACGCCGCTCCCTGGCGCCCACGCCCGCGTACACCAGCGGCTGCTCAACGTTCTCGAGAGCCGTCAGGTCGGGCAGCAGGTTGTAGGCCTGGAACACGAAGCCGAAGTGGCGGTTACGCACGCGCGACAGCTCGCGGTCCGGCAAGCGCGTGACGTCGTGACCCTCGAGCTCGTAAGTACCGGAGGTCGGCGTATCCAGGCAGCCGAGGATGTGCAGCAGGGTGGACTTGCCAGAGCCCGAGATGCCCACCACGCTCACGAACTCGCCCCGCTGGACAGTAAGGTCCACGCCGTCGAGCGCCGCCACGTCGGTGCCACCCATGTCGTAGACCTTGTAGATGGACGTTAGGCTAACCATCGGCGTCGCGGAGATCGCGCCGCCTCTGGTGCCGGTTACGACCGCATGTTCAGACGTCTCAGTCATGGTTCACCTTCACCTGATCTCTCCCTCGCTAGCGAGCTTCACGTTCGCGTACTCCTTGAATGCTTCGTAAGAACTCGTGATTACCCGTTCACCGGCCTCGAGGCCGCTACGAACTTCGACCCGGTTGCCGTCGATGAGTCCGTACACCACGGTCTCCCGCCTGGCTTCGTCGCCCTCGACGACGTAAGCAAGTCTCTCTCCCCCGGTAGTCAGGAAAGCACCTCGCGGGAGGATCAAGGCGTCATCTTTCCGCCCAACCTCGACCTCGACCGATACGCTGGCTCCGAGCCTTAAGTCGGCTGGAGGCTCATTGAACAACAGCGAAGTGCGCACCACCGAACCACCCGCCTGAGCAGACTGCTGCGCCTGCTGGCCAACGAGCGCGATGCTCCCGAAATAATTCTCGCCAGCGATGCGTAGGTTCGCCGGTTGGCCAACGGCCAGCACACGCGCCTGCGCCTCGCTGAACTCCGCGTCTACTCGCAGGTCGTCCGTACCGGCGATCGTAATGAGCACAGCACGTGCGGCGACGGTATCGCCGACCGCCGCCGACAACGCGATAACTCGGCCCGCCAAAGGTGAGTGCAACTCGGACGCCCTAAGCTGGCGATTCGCGACAGCCAACGCGTCGCGGCCCCGGATTACGGCCGCAGCGGCGCTCGTACGAGCGAGTTCTCTTAGCGCGGCAGCGCTACGCTCGCCCACACGCGCGTCCTCTACGCCCTGCAGGGCCAAACTGAAAGCGCGCTCGGCCGCCTCGACATCCACTCGGGCTATGGCCCCAAGACCAAACAACACGCGGGCAGAATCGAGGTCCGCACGCGCATCACTAACAGCACGTTCTAAGCGCGCCATCTCGCTTGCCGCCTCGCGAACCGCCGCAGCGTGCTCCAACGTCAGCTCCGCCTGCCACCGCTCCGCCGTGGCCAAGTCAGCTTCCTTGCTCGCGACTTCGCGCTGCAGTTCGGGCGAATCGAGGTAACCCAGCACCTGACCAGCCGCGACATTGTCGCCTTCGGAGACCAGCCAATCAGCCACAACGCCTGCACCCGGAGCCAACACCGAGCGCTCGTGACGGGGAACCAGCGTGCCTCCACCCCGAACGTACTCGATCATCGTACCGCCCTCCACCACCGCCGTCTCGAATGAGCGAACGACAAATACATCGGCCTCGGGCCTCAACAACATGAACGGGACCGTAACCACTGCCGCTAACAAAGCAAGAATGACCGCAAACAAAGGCCACGGAGTGCGGCGCTTCTCGCCCTTGGGTCGTGCCGCCTGCTGCACTATTGGCTCATCACGGCGTGACACAACGCTCACCTCATTGCTCCCGTATCCGCGGCAACGCCCGCCGCTCGCCACTACGGACTCGTTCGCCGCCACGACACTTGAAGGCCCGTACTAACCTTGCGCGAGAGGTAAGTACGCCCACGATTAGGAAGCTAGCCGTGCTTGCATGTAGGCTTTCATCGTGCACAGTTTCACCTACCGCTCTCGGATCAACGCCGCGGGCAGGGTACGGCCCGCGTTCAAGGCCGGCACGAGGCCGAGGCCGACGCTAAGGACGAGGATCAGCACAAAGGCGGCGAGCGCGAGGAGCGGCTGGCTTGAGAGGCTATCTCCGGGAATCAAAGAATCGCCGAGTTCAGCGCGCAAGACCGGCACCAACGCGAGGGCGGCGATGGCGCCGACGCCGCCGGCTATCAGAGCTTGCAGGCCGGCGGCGGCCACATGCTCGCCGGCGACATGCCAACGGTTGGCACCCAGGACGCGTTTGATGCCGATCTGATGGGCTTGCTCGGAGACCTCCACGACCGTCATGGAGAAGACCGCCACGCCCGCCAGGATCAAAGCCGTGACGCCGAACAGGGCGAAGAGGAGCAGGTGCGGTTCGATGGTCTCGAAGTAGCGCAAGGGCCGGTTCCCCTCCCGAACGAAGAAGTCGAGTCCATCGTGCTGGCGCATCTGGCCCGCGTAGACCTGCCGAGCGGCGGCGAGCACCTGCTCCCGAGCCGCCTCATCCATCCCGGGTTCCGGCAGTACAACCAAGTCGCTACTGCCTCCTGGAGGGGAGGGCAGGAGGGCAGGAAGTTTACGGAGCGCCCCCACGTCGCCCGTTGGGCTCGAGGCCGGGTACCGGTAAGTGCCCACCACCTTGTATTCGACTGACCTCCCGGAGCGAGCGTTGAAGGGCAGCAGCGTCAGCTCCCTCCCGATTGGATCGCTACCCCGGAAGAGCGTCGTAGCCACGTCCTCTTCGAGCAGAATCCCATTGCCTTCCGGACGTGCTTGTTGGAGGGCGAAGCCCACACCGCGGGTGATCGTTATGTCGAGCAGGTCGAGGTACGCTGCATCCACCTGACCAACGCTGGAGAGCATGTACACCTCGCCGTCTACCTCTACCTTGGGTCTGAAGTGCAAGGACGAGTAGACGGCTACGGCCTCGACGTCCGGTGCAAGCGCCAACAGATCCCTTACGGAGTCAGGCGTAAAGGGAGCGTGCGACAAGACAATCTGCCCACCCGGCGCGGCCGCCTGAACGTCAAATAATGCTTGGCTGGCGCCCCGGCTGCGCTCGTCATAGAGCACGTGCAACGCAACAGTAACTACGGCAGCAGCAAGGGTGAGTTGCAGGAGCGTCAGCGTCAGCCTAAGTGGCCGGTTACGCGCAAAGCGCTTGAGGGCCGAAGCGATTAGGGCAGACCTAGTCATCAGATCTCCCTCAAGGTAGCGATTAGCGATTGCCGCGATCCCACAATAGCCGGGTATAGGCTGAAGAGCAGGCTCGCCCCTACGGCCAGTAATACTCCGACGCCGAGCGCCGGCCATGAGATGGCGGCGCCAACCCCGTCCCCGCCCGCCGCCAGCTCGAGGCTCCGGTTGTACCCCCACAGCAGCGCCGCGCCTATCGCCGTACCCGCAACTCCGCCCATCAACCCCAGGAGCACGCCCTCTACGAGCAGTTCCTTGCGCACGTCGGCACGCGACGCTCCCAAGCTGCGCCTGATTGCGATGGAACTACCTCGTCTAACGACTCTTGCCAGCATCAGGTTCATGACGTTCAGGGAGGCGACCATGAGTCCCACCGACGCGAAAAGCGCGATCGCCAGCGCCGTAAGCCGCTGCGCGCGGCTCAAGCGCGCGATGCCCGGCTGCGTCGCCACAGTCACGCGCTCTGCCCACCTGGCATGTGCGAAATCGGCGAGCTGGCTCCTCGCAGACTCAACTTCGCGCGGGTCGTCGACGGCAAAATAGAGGTACCTGAGCTCCCCGCCCGGGGCGTACGGCAGGTATCCGCCGACCGCCCGACCACCGGCAAGCGCTTGGAAGACCCCGACGATCGTGTACTCAGCGCGGGAACCGCTCCTACCGATTGTCTGCCCGACAGCGTCTCCTACAATGCCGAGCCGCCTCACGGCGTCCCGCGAAAGAATCACTACCGGCCGCTGCTCGGCGATATCTGAGACGGTGAAGGCCGACCCTGCAGAGAACTGGAGGCCACTGGCGGCGAGGAAATCCCCCGTCACACCAAAGACGATCACACCGTCTTGTGGACCTCTCCCCGTCGCTGCCCACACCACCTCCGGCTCCTTGACGTAAGCGTAATCAACCGCCGGCGCCGCGTTCCGGAACGCCTCGAGCACTGCCAAATCAAACGTGGGAGCCGCAGAATTGGGCTCCCCGAGGCGCACCACCTGCGGCGCGTCCCCGCGGGTGAACGCCTGGTCGTCGTCCTCCAACGCCTGGACAGAGAGCTCACGCATATCCAATGACGAACCCATCAGGCTCGCGAGCCGCGCATCGATGTCCAAGAAAGAAGCGACGGCCACCACCACACCCACACCAAGGGCAATCGCTACGATGATTAGCAGCGACTCCACCAGTCGGGCTCGGAACTGCCGCCAGGCTCCCCGCACCGCCGCCCCCAGCACGACCGGGGATGCGTATACGCGCCCCAGGCCATCGTTTACATGACGCGACGCCCCAAGCTCAGCAAGGGTCGCCTCCAGGGCCGCTTCTTCACTACTACCACTCAACATCAGAGCCGCGACCCGCGACTCGAAGTGCGCCTCGAGCTCCTCCCGAACTACGCCTCGCTCCCGGCCCCACAGGCCTCTAGTGGCCTCGGCCAGGTAGCGCTCCCTCTGGCGGCGAGGATCATCCGCCATCACTCGACGCCGATCAGGCTCTCGACCGCGCGCGTGAACTCCGCCCACTCGCCCCGCTTCTCGGCGAGCCTTTTACGGCCGAGCGCCGTCAGGCTGTAGTAGCGGCGCCGCGGACCGCCGCGGTCCGAGGGCGCAAACTCACCCTTGATCAGGCGAGTCTTTTCGAGTCTATGTAGCGCGGGGTACAAACTACCCTCTTTGAACGCGAAGTAGCCGTTCGTGCGTTCGTTAGCCTCGGTAATGATCTCAAGCCCATACCTCGGTCCGGCCGCGATGATGGCCAACAGGATCAGTTCCAGGCTGCCGCTCAGAAGTGGTGGCGCCATTCAACACTCCTCCAATGGTTGTTCCTCACCTCAGTTGTCCCAACCATCTACCTAGATATTCTATATAGTGGAGAGGCGCACTTCAAGCCCCCGTTCCCCCTCGCGTCTACTGCCGCAGATAACAAGGAGTAGTATTTCAACATGAAGTCGCTTTGGAGCAATCTGCGGTACGCACTACGACAACTATTGACTTATCCCATTGAATCGGCCCTAGTCGTAATTGCATTAGCGGTGGGCGTTGGCGCGCTCAGCGCCGTGGCCGCCCTATACGGCGTAAACGATGAGATTGCCAGGCGCCTTCGAGCCGACCTCATCTCACGCCAGTTCATCATCGCCCCGGCAACGACCGACAGCTTGGCGAGCTTGAGCGAAGAGCGTTTGCTCGCGCCCTTAAGGGAGAATCAGGTCGCGGATCTACGTTTCTCGCTAGAAGACATAGACGAGTTGCGCGAATTGGCCCCTAGCCTCGACCACGTCTATTTCGTTACCGCCCAGACCTTTTACCCACAAAAAGTGAACCCAGCTACGACCACTCCGCTAGTCGATGTCATCTCCGCTGACTACACTCGGGCTGCGAATATTGAAGTGGCACGCGGGTCGTGGTTCTCGGAGGCCGATTTCGCTGAGGGGCGGCGAGTCTTGGTCATCGTCGAAGGCTACGCTGACACCCTTGGAATAGAAGGCGACCCGCTGGGACAAGAGATACCCATGAACTACGCAAATGCGGGTGGGGCGCCGTTCACGGTGATCGGAATCTTGCCCGAGGACCACATGCCGCCCACGAGCGGTGGGCTCGTTGTAGGCGGCTACATTCCATACTCCCCGACGTCCTCGACTCGACCGAACAGAATACGCGCAGCAGTCGACGACCCACGCAAGATCCCACAGGCCTCGGAAGAACTCCGGCTGTCCATTGACCGCATCTGGAGCGGTCAAGCCGTCGCGCAACCACCCTCGTCGCTGTGGCAAGCCACCACCGCGGAACGGAACCGAGCTCTCCTCCTCGCTGGGTTCGCCTCGGTAGGCCTGTTGATGGCTAGCCTCAACATCACCAACCTCATGCTCGCCCGCGTGCGGCGACGCGAGAAGTCGATAGCGATCCTCCGTAGCCTCGGCGCCAGCAAAGCCAGCGTGCGGTCCCAGGTTCTGGTCGAGGCAGGCATGCTCGGCTTTATCGGAGGCCTAATAGGCGTCCTACTCTCACAGGTCCTGCTGAGGGCGCTAGTTGCGACCTCGGCACCCGGGCTGGTCGAGATACTCAGAGAGATGTCGTTCCCTCCTTCGGCCGTTCTCGTCACCCTCACAGCGAGCGTGTTAGTCACGATAATCATCGGTTTGGTGCCGGCAACGCGAGCCGCGGCCACAACTATTGTCCCGGGCGCCGCAAGCACTGCAGACTTGGCGACGAGCCTACCGAAACCACTGCGCCGCAACCCAGCACGGCTAGCTCTCACAGCGCTTCAACTCATGCTCAGCGGCGCCGCCATCGTTGTCGGCCTCCACGTGTTGACGGTAGGGAACGCCACCAAACCGGAGCTTGAACTCTTCACCTTAGACGCGGTGAACGACGACCACGTTAACCCAGGTTGGTTCACCGTCTTCACCGAGCGCCAAGTCGAGCCGCTACTGGCACTCGCTCCGAGCGCTTCCGCTTTAACCTCATGGGACGTGGCGTTCGCGCCTGGCGTGGTTGTGATGCCCGAGCAGGAGTACATGATCTCCGGCATCAGGCAGGCGGGCCCCGACTACCTTTCCCTCGTTGGCGCGAAGGTGATAGCTGGCAACGCCTTGAGCGGAAGCATCGATGCGCGCGCTCAAGACGAGATTCTCCTTGAGGAAAGCGTTGCCGCGCAACTCTATACCTCTAGTGAAGCGGCGGTAGGCCAACAGCTGACTATTCGTCGGCTACACCATAGCGTTCGCGACCCAACATCGCTTCAGACTTTCACGATTGCGGGAGTCTACGAATACGACGATGAACGCAACGCGTTCGGTACCCCGGAGCGCGTTGCAGCGATCTCCAATCCCTCTAGGGAAGGTAGCTTCTACATGCTCGCAGCCGCGGCACCTGGCAACGCTGACGAAGCGAAAACTCAACTGGTATCGGCCGCAAGAACTGTACTAGGAAACACCTTCTCAAAGCCGCTATTCGGGACTGAAAACCTCGACTTCGTCACCAACGACTTGCACGACCAAGCGCAACTACTAAGCACCCTCAACCAAGCAGTCTTCATCTTCACGCTCATGGCCATAACCGCGCTCATCCTGGCGGCGGTAGGCATATTCTCCTTAAGCATTCTCAACACCGCCGAACGGACTCGAGATATCGGTGTTCGTAGAGCACTTGGTGCCAGCAAGGGCCAGATTGCACGCGAGATCGCAGGCTCAGCAATCGCAATTGCCGCCGTTGCTACAGTCATAGGCGTCGCCGGCGCATGGGTGGCGTCACCAAGCCTGTCGAAGGCGTTATCTGGATCACTGCTGTCTGGTATCGGCGTTCCACTATCCCCCAGCCTCGCCCTTTTGACTCTGGGAATCGTCCTTGTGCTCAGCGGTCTCCTCGGCTGGATCGTCGGGTTCCGCGCAACCGGAGCCAATCCGAGCACCATCCTGAGCGAAGAAAGCGTTTAGCAAGCACTGTAGGCTTATGCTGAAGGTTCTGAGTCCGTACTGACAGCTTCCGTCTGGGACAAGGACCGGGCAGACGCCCCATGAGTTCGGGGCCGAAGTGACAACTGCCTACACCGCAACGTGCCTTCGGTTCCTAGATGACGCCATTATTGTCAACGTTGCAAGCCATATCAACGAGGGTAAGAGCAAATCGGACAATTGCAACTCGCTATCGCGCTCGGAACGGTTCGGCCCCTGAGCGACTTAGTTGATCTGTTCTATCGCCATACTTCCGAAAATCCATGGGGGGCGACAATTGCAATCCTCTGTACGTCGTACGACGTAGAGTTCGCCCACCCCAGGATGATTCTGTCTCATGAATATATTTACACGACGAAGAATCCACCCTTGCATATGCAACAGCAAGAAATGCATGTGTGGCCACGGAACCGGAGTATTGTAGTACATACACCGCTCCGTAATAATCCGTGGACCGGTCTCAACCTAAGTCGTCACTTCGTACGGCACCGGTCAAAACCAACTACAGCCTGCTGCTACCACCGTTCAAGTTTCACCTACCCAAATCAAATATTAGATGCATGCACGATGTCGCAACTCTATCCAGCACACGAACGTAGCGCACTGATACCCACCTAGACACCAGGCCTCGTACAAAAACTCCAGGGGCCGAGATTGGATCCAAAACTACATGCGCGAGGAAAACGTGAGGTTGAGTCCGTCTACCACGCGTAATTGTCCAGATTGCATACTGTTGCAACGGCTTCCAAGCAGGCCAGAAGCGGTATTCACTTCCGACATGCAGATTCTCGCCCCCAACATTTCCGACAGAGTTAATGGACTGTAGCGTCTCAACTGTCCGACTCGCGAGAAGAACCAACAGCGCGGTAATAGCAGGCCGAACTGTAGCGCGTCTCAAAATTGACTTTGAGAGTGTCTCAGAACAAATGCCCGTTCTGGACGCGCTCTAAGGTGACGCACATTATTCTGGCTTGACGTTTGGGCTGGTCATACTCGATCGCTCCAGCCATCCTGGCGCCAAGTTGAGGATGCACAACTTTGGCCCGAGTGGGGTTACGGGACATAGATAATGGGACGGCTTGTGGAACTCCCGGACGCCTGGGAAGCGCTGTCGCGACGGCTCGCCCCAAGGGTGTGTCAAGAACGACCGTTTTTGGAACATGGCTCGGGCCCGCCGAGTCCGATCCGCCTCGAAGCGCGCGGACTCCTTGTCTGCTACCGCTAGTGTCTTGGCGCGTACATGATTATCAGCACCCCCGCCAGCGCGAGGCCGGCGCCGAGCAGGTCGAAGCGGTCGGGCCGGACGTCGTCCACCAGCCAACCCCACACCAGTGCGAGCGCGATGAAGACGCCGCCGTAGGCGGCGTAGACGCGGCCGAAGTTGGCGGGCTGGAGGGTCGCGATCACCCCGTACAGCGCGAGCGCCACGCCCCCGGCCACGCCTAGCCAGGCGGGCTTGCCGTCGCGGAGCGAGATCCAGATCAGGTAACCGCCACCGATCTCGCACAGGCCGGCGAGCAGGAAGATGCTCAGGGAACGGGCGATGTCCACATGGTCACTGTACCGGCGCGGTAGGGCGGCGGGAGGGCCGCCCCGAGCTGGTGCCGCCGGGCTCGAGGTCGGGTCGGCCCGGCAGCGTTCTGGCGGGCAACTCGCCGCTACCATGGGGCATG
>Ga0209941_1000707_pt1 | contig 33041 bp, 27 predicted proteins | sample ThiBiot_300_plan_FD_183945 | JGI IMG/M metagenome (GOLD analysis project Ga0209941, IMG submission 183945) | Wastewater bioreactor microbial communities from Cape Town, South Africa - Thiocy_solids_1 (SPAdes) | ecosystem: Engineered > Bioremediation > Thiocyanate > Unclassified | place: South...
AGGTGGCGGTGAGGAAGCTGTGGGGGTGGCCGCGGTAGGTGAACTTGCGGCCGACGTTGAGCTGGAACTTGGTGACCGAGCCGGCGCCGCCGGCGATCTTCGGGATCTGGGCGGTGATCTCGAGGCCGTAGGTGCCGCGGTGGATGCGGGTGATCTGGGCCGGGACGACGACCGCGGTCGGCGCCGGGACGTCGACGTAGGCGTGGAGGAGGACGTTCGTCGTCTTGCCCTGGACGCCGGCGTTGAAGAGGAGCAGCGGGCCGGTCGAGGAGAACGGCGCCTGTTCGGGGAAGCTGACCTCGACTTCGGCGCTGCCGCTACCGATCAGCGCGTCCGCGCACGCCCGCTTCGCCGACCCCGAGCTGGTGGCGGTGACCTGGCTCGGCTTGCAGACCGGCAGGCCGGTCGCGTCGACGGCGATCGTCTTCGCGACTTCCAGATCGATCGACTTCAGGGCCGGCGGCTGGGCGCCGTCGAGCGTGGCGATCTCCGCTTCGAGCCGGGCGGTGGCGGGCGCGCCGCCGTGGGCGGGCAGCTTGTACGGGGAGATGCCGCCGTCGTCGGTCAGCGAGAGGTTGCCGGAGCGCACGACCTCCTTGGCGGCGAAGGCGGCGCCGCAGAGGACCGAGGAGATGACGAGGGCGGTGAGCGCGACGCGGATCAGGTTCCGTTTCATGCGCCGATGCTCCGTCGCCGGCGCGCGCGGCGCCGCCCCGATCTGGGGAATCGACGCACCGCGAATGACCAAGGTGGGAAACGAAGGTGGGAAGCGCGGCGGCGTCAGTCGCCGAGGCGCAGGGCGATCTCCATGTCCGCCGCCGAGCCGTTGAGCGGCCGGCCGAGCACCTCCTCGACCGCCGCCAGGCGGTTGCGCACGGTGCGGCGGTCGACGCCGAGTGCCGCCGCGGTCGCCGAGACGTTGCGCTCGGCCTCGAAGTAGGCGCGGAGCGTGCGCCGGGCGAGCTCGCCGCCGTCGCGCGCCGCCTCCAGCGGCTCCAGGTAGCGCCGCCGCAGCGACATCGCGATCAGCTCGTCGCGCACGATCGCCGCCTCCAGCGCCACGTCGATGAAGCGCACGACCGGGCGGCCGCCGCGGTCGGCGATCGGCAGCGCCGCCTTCGCCTGCGCGTGGGTGAACCGCCAGCCCTCCAGTCCGTCGGCGGGCTCGCCGACGGTGAGGACGACGCCGTAGAGCGGCATCCCGCCGAGCGCCCGCAGGACCTCCTCGGTCGCCATCGGCCTCCGTCCCCCGAGCCAGGCCGCCCAGAGCGGCTCCTCCTCGCGCCGCACCGCGAGCAGCCGACGGTCGAGGCGCGCGGCCAGCTCACGCAGCAGCTCCTTCGCCGCGTCGCCCTTCGCCATCAGCGCGACGTGCTCCCCGTCGAGGTCATAGCCGAGCTCGGCTCGGTCGACGAGCTCCCCCGCGAGCAGTCGTTTCACGCACTCGCGCCGGCGCTCCGCCGCGGTCGTCGGCCGGTTGCGCACCTCGCGCGCGTGCTCGGCCCCGGCGGCCGCGAGCAGCTCGTCCAGCCGCGTCGCCTGCACCGCGAGCAGCCCCCGCAGCGCCGCCGTCGAGATGCCCGCGCGCTCGGCCTCCTCAGCCAGGAAGTCGCCGACGATCGCGTTCACCGCCAGGTAGCGACGCGTGGCGGTGTCGAGCGGCACCCGGTCGCGCACGTCGAGGCGAGCCTGCGCCAGGACCTCGACCGGCACCTCGGGACGCCGCCCGTCGCCGCCTTCGAGGCACGCGATCGCGTACTCGACCGCCGCCGGCAGCGCCGCGTCGAGCCCCTCGCGGTAGGCGGGATCGGGGACCGCACCCGGATCGTCGAAGGCGTGGACCCGCGTCGCCACCGCCGCCCGCAGCTCCGGCAGCCGCCCTCTCAGGCGGGTGCCCAGCATCCCGCGACTCTCTGGCCCTGCCTCCCCCACCCGGCCACCTTAACCGCCGGTCACCTCCACTTCGCGAACGACGCCGGCGTCCGGCCCTCGGTCGGTCACCTCCCCTTCGCAGCCCTCCTGCACCGTCTCCCGACCAGCGGCTTCGAGGCCCGGATTTTGCCGTTCTGGCCGACGAGACGGACGATCGCGCGGCGCTTCGCGTGCTTCGAGCAGAGGTTTTCCGAGTTGACCAGGAGGCCCTTTTTGCCGCCTCGCATTTCGAGCACGAAGCGTGAGACGGGCGCGTCGGGCACAACTTCAAAGGTGTTGCGGATGCCCTGGTTGGGGCCGGAGTCGACCTTGCCCCAGAGGGCGATGTCGATCTGACCGTCGAGCGCCGCGACGAGGTCGGGCAGCTTCCGTTCGCCACCGTTGGAGCGCAGGTAGACGTAGCCTTCGAGCGGTCGGTCGAGTAGCGGCGTCCAGGCCTTGGCACGGCCGTAGATCGATCCTTTCGGGCAGGCCGAGCCATTCCCGTCTCCGGCCGCGAACTGCACCCGCGTGCAGACAGTCTTGATGTGATTCTGTTCGAGGAACTCGGAATGCGGCAGGTTGACCTGGGCGCGACGGATGCCCGCTTCCCCCGGCCTCGTGGTCAGGACCGCCTTCAGGCGCGGTTTGGCGTTGCGGTTGGTCTTGCCGATGACCCGCAGCTTCAGCCGCGGCTTGAACGGCAGCTTCTGACACCCGCCGATTTGGAAGCGGCTCGTGGGCGAGGCGGTCGCGCCGTTCAACCCGCTCATCATCGACGTCACCGCCATCGGATTGCAGCTTGTCGGGTTGAGGCTGAACTCGGACCGGTCGACCTTGATCTCGACGGAGCGCAGCTTCAGCGGGATCCCCTTGAGGATGTGCGGGATCTCCTCCGAGCGGGCCGTGATCTGGGCCGTTTCGGGATTCACGAAGAGCGGCGCCCGGACGACCACGTTGCCGAGATCGAAGGGCCCCGCAACCGCCGGCGTGATCACCACCGAGCTGAGCGGCGCGCCGCCGTAAGGCCCGGCGAGATAGACCGTGCCACCGACGTGGATCGGTTCCGAGCCGACCCCCGCCGCGGTGTCGACGGTGCCGATCTGGGAGCTCGCCGGACAACTCGGGCTCGCCAGCTCCGCCTTCCCCGCCTTCGCCTTCGCCCCGTCGATCGCCGCGGCGGGACAGTAGGAGACGCCGGCGAGCTTGGCGGTGACGCCGGGCGGGAGCGTGAAGTCGAGGTGGGTGAGTTCCTGTTCCCCGTCCTTGCGTGCCAGCTTGATCACCAGCGGCGCGTAGGCACCCGCGGCCGTCGAGATGGTGCCGGCCTCGAAGCTCGGGGAGAACGGGAGCGCTCCGGCACTCGTCGCACACGCTCCCCCGCCGGGCCCAGAGGTGATCCGGAAGCCGGCTTCTTCGATCCGGGCCGCTTCGTCGGCCGATTCCGATTCAGCCGACCACGGCGTCAGCGCGCCGGTGCTCTTGTACTCACCGCAGAGGTCGGGCGTGGCCAGCTGGGATCGCGGCCCCCCGCCGCGGAAGTGAAGCGTCAGGTCTTCGAACGGCAGCTGCGGGTTGTCGTCGAAGGTCGCCGTCAACTGCCCCGTGTCCGGATCCGCCTTCACTTCCCCCGCCAGCTTCAGCGTGATGCCGAAACGCTTGCTTTCGACCACGAGGTAGAGCGCGATCAGCGAGTGGAATGGGTTCTCGTCCTGCGCCGCCAGGTAGATCGTCCCGTCGAGTTCTTCGTCCAGCAGCGGCGTCGCGATCCGTACGGTCCCGATGCGCGACGCTTCCGGACAGCGCACGGGTTCTTCGTCGAAGCGGATCGGCGTCGGCGCGGGGAATTCCGAGCCCTTGTAGCCGACCTCGTCCTCGCCGCAGGCCGCGAGGCCGTTGGCCGCCGACGGATTCAACGTCAGGCCGGGCGGCAGTGTCACGACCGTCTTCTTCAGGTCGGAGGTGCCAAGCCGATTCGCGTCGGTGAGATCCCGCTGGGGGATGTGGAGGCCCGCGTCGGCGGCGGTTCCGGTAGAAGCCTGGCTTACGGTCGGCTGGATCGAGAAGGTGGGTCGTTCCTGAGCGGGTTCGGGGCCCCTGCCCACCCATACGTCCGTGAGCGCGCCACATCCGACGACCACCGGCTGCACGGCCGTCGCTTCGTCTTCGATCGCACCAGGGTCCGGGTTCGCCCAGCTGTTCATCGAGATCGTCGCGCGCGGCCCGCGGCCCGCCGCGGCTTCGGCGCGCTGCAGGGAGCAATCGGTGGGGTTGCGCAGGAACGCCTTGCCGACGGCGGCGGCAGGGAAGCCTTCGAGGGTGGACAAGGTCCCGAAAACCTTTGCGGAAGTGGGCAGGTTGATGCTGCCGACGTTGACGCCGAAATCCTCCGCGGACCGGACCGACCCGAACAGGCTGACGTGCGCGTAGGTGGCCACGTTGGCAGTGAACTCGGCGGCGGTGCCAGGCGCCGGCACGTCGTTGAACAGCGGCGCGGGAATCCCGAGCTTGGTACCGCCGAAGCTGGCGATAGGGAGGGTGGTTTTGGCGATGTAGATGGACCCGACCCGTGATCCGGCTTCGGTGCAGGCCGGCGATTCGGCGCTGATGCCCGAGTCGGGCGCTTCCTGCGGGCAGCGGCTCTGCGTGGCCAAAGGGTTGCCGATGAACCCGGGGGGCAGGCCGACGTCGACGGTGCGCAGGGCCCCGGCGGGAATGACAGATACCCCATCGGGGGCAAGGACCGTGTTGAGCCAGAAGGCCGCCGAGGCGGAGCTGGGATGCCCGCCGGCCCGCAATTCGGGGCGGCCATCGGCGTCGAACGCTCCGGCCCAGAAGGCCGCCAGACCAGGAGACGCCGGGGTCGAGGAGACGACCAACGGGACGTCCTCGGTGTCCGCCGCTGCTTCGCCGCCGGAGGCGGCGACCGGCAACGTCGAGTGCGCCGGCGCCGTCGAACCAGTAACGGTCAGGGGTATCAGGAAGGTCGGCGCGCTTTCGTTCGTTCCGACGGAGGCGGAGTACGTGCAGGTCAGGGTCGTGCCCTCGGCCGCGGCCGGGCAGCTCCACAGGGTGTTCGTGATGGGGTCGACTTCGTTGACCGAACGGGTTTCGATCCCGGACGGAAGCGGCCCGACGGTAACGGTGAGTGGTGGAAGAGCAACCGCGGCGGCGGCTCCGACGTTGGTGATGCTGACCGCGAGGCTCCCCCTTTCGAAGGTGCCTTTGCCCTCGACCGTGGTCGTGACGGCGACGCTTCCGGAGCCGCCCTGCAGCGCCCCGGCGACCGCGGCAAGCGCCGGAACGTCACGGCCGGCGAGGCCACCTTCGAAGTGGACGTAATAGGGGTTTTCGGCGCCGACGTTGCCGGGGCCGCCGGTGACCGTGACCGAGCCACCGGCGCCGCCGATCGTCGGGAGGGCATCGAGGGCGGAGCGGATCGCGTCAGGCTCCGCGTCCGAACGCAGGTCACCGGTCTGCGCGCCTTCGAAGGCCAGCTTGAAGGTCCCGCCGGAGGCATCGACCGCAAGCTGCTGGACCTCGACGGTCACCGGGGGCAGGTCGGTCGGTCCGGTGACGGCGAGGACACGCCAGGCCGGTGCCGCCGCCCGGGCGGCGGCCGCGAAGCTACCGAGGACGACCATCGAGAGCGCGAGCGCGATCACCGCGAGAGCTTTGGGAGTCCTCATCCGGTCGATCACTTTGCGGCCCTCCGGTCGGTGTTTGCCCGGCCGACCTTGCCCGGCCTCCCGTGCTTCCTCTTGGCGTGCTTCCCCCTGTGCCGTTGGTGGCGCTTCTTCTTGTGGTGCCTCCTATTGGCGTGCCTCTTCTTCTGCTTGTGCCCGTGTTGGCCGGCGGAGGGATCGCCGGGACCCTCGAAGGTCGCCGTTGCGGGCGACCCACCGGTCCGCGGACCGGGAGCGCCGGGGTTGCAAGCACCTTCCACCGCGGCATCACAGGGCATCGGCGAGGCCGATTCGGGAAAGCCCCCACCGACGCGCGCGTCGTAGAGGTTCCAGCCGTCGCCCTGATTCAGGCCTGGAGGCGAGACGGGCGAGGCAAAGTAGACATCGCCTCCGTCGGCGCTGACGCCGCCGTAGAAGCTAATGCCTTCTACGGTTCCGAGAGCCTTCGGGATGTTCGGAGGTTCGGTGGCGATGAGAGACACTTGGCCGTGCGCCCACTGGAAGAGGTTGCGCTGCCCTTCGATAGCTCCGGTGGCGAGTGGATCGAAGGAATAGAAGTAGAGGCGGCCGTCGTCCGTCAGGACGGTCGGTTGGAAAAGCCTGTCGGAGTTGTTGGTCTGGTTCGCGTCGATCAGGCGGGTGAGCGGGTGTCCGGAGTAGGGCGCCTCGCCGTCATGTCGACAGGAGACGCAGAGGGTCGTCCCGTCCGCCGCGGAGTAGAGGTACGCCATCGGCACCCCGCCCGAAACACCGAGCGACGATTCGAAGACGAAGGTCGTCCCATCGGCACTTGATCGCGAGGTCCACTTCCTGAAGATGTCGGTGCTGACCAGCGCGTTGCCCTTGATCGCTTCAGCCTCACCGAGAGCGTGCACTAAACGGATGACGCCGCCGTGAGCGAGGTAGAGGTTGTAGCCACCGGCTTTAAGGTTTTCGGCTTCAGTCCGGCCCTCGGCCTCGAGCTTGCCGCGGGCAGCGAAGTAGACGAACCGCCCATCAGCGGAAGCATCGAGAACCCCGACCACCCCCGCGCCCTTGAGGTCAGTGACATCGGGAGAGAGGTCGGTCAGCCGTTCTCCGATCGGTTTGCCAAGGTCGTATTCGTAGAGATCACAGCCTTCGCCAGAACCGTTGCCGTTCGCCGCCGGCGCGTTGTCACAGGTGCTCATGCCGACGCTCGATCCGTTGCTCGCGAGCCCATAACGGGCGGTGAAGAAGATCCGTCGGCCGTCCGTCGACGCGGTCCAGAACCGCGAGTTGCCGTCGTTGGGGGTGGCGGTCTCCGATTGGGAGGCATCGACGGCCGGCGCGATGCCGGCGAGCACCGTCGGATCTGCCGTGTCGCGGAGGAAGATCGCCCGCTTGCCGCTGTCTCCCCCGAAGCGGCTGACGGCGGTGAAGACGGAGCGGGAACCGTCGCCCGAGACCGCACGCGAGTAGTCCGTCGTCGACTTGCTGCCGATCGAGCCTGGACTCGCGGTCTTGTCCATGGCTCCGGGCAACGATTCGGCGGGCACCGGCTCAGACGGGCCAGCCGCACCCGGGATCACCGCGACGTTCCGCAGCGTGCCGTGATCCCATTCGTAGAGCTGGGATTTCCCATTGCCGTCGGCGGGGATACCCGGGTACCGGTAGATGGTCCAGAACACCACCCGCTCGCAGTCCGGCGACATCCCGACGACCAGGTATTCCTTTTCCCCCAACAGCCCGGCCCCGGTGCTTGCTACTTCGGCGTTGGCGGGAGGCAGCGATGTGATCAGCTGGTAGGAGGAGTCGGCGTTGTCGCGGCGGTAGAGGTTGGTGCCGCCGGCTTCGACCACGTTCTGGGGCGCGCCCGCGGCGAGCGGGGCCAGGCTGGCAACGACGCCGCAGCGGAGATCGGCGGAGACGACTTTGACCAGGCCGTTCTGGGAGCCCCCGCCAAGGATCGGCGGCTCCAGCGTCGGTGGTGTGACCTGTTCGGAGCTCCAACCCGTCGAGGCCCTGCGAGCGAGGTAGACGGCTTCGTCGCCGGCGGTCGCGTCCGGGTAACCGAGTTCCACCGTGTAGGCGAGTTCCGAGCCCGTCGGAGCGGCCTGAAACTGCAAGGTGCCGCCGCCGCTGATCTGACTCTTGCCCGGTTTCGCGAGCGGGCCCTTGTCGGCCCTGGAGACGAGCTCAAAACAACGCCGGTCGGTCAGGCCGCACGAGTCTAGGGTTTCGACCAACTGATCTGGGCTTACCGTGGTCCCGGCGGAGTTGGTCGCGACGATGCGAAAGTGGTAGCCGCTCGCCGCATCGAGACCCGTCAACTGCTCGTCGACGATGACCGGCTCCGAGCCGGTGCCGATCTGCCGATCTCGCGCGGGAAGACTCCGCGGGTATGCACCGGGGTTGCCTTCCCACTCCGAAGAGGTGGCCCACTCGATGTGATAGCTCGTGGCAAGGTTGTTGGGGTCGATTTCGGCACCCAGCGTCGCCGTGGTCCGGGTCACTTCGGCGGAGAACGGCAGGATCGTGGGACCGATCGCCTCGGTGGTGAATTCCATCGGCGGGGACGGATCGCAGACGGTCGGCCCGGTGCTGGCACACAGGCGGACGAAGTAGGTCGTGTGCGGAGCCAGCCCGGCGAGCGTCGCTTCGACGGGCACGGCGACATCCGGGACGGCGCCGACGCTCCCGTCCGGCACCGGGACGCTCGTCCAGTGTGCCTGGTCGGTCGAGTACTCGAAGTGCCAGGTGGTCTCGAAGGTGGTCCCTTCCGAAGCGTCCGGCGGGGTGACCGTCCCGGTGACGGTGGCGCTTTCGGCTCCGATGTCGCTGATCTGGCCAAAGTGAGGCATCGGACCGGGAGCTTCGCCGAGGATCACGACTTCGCCGCCGTTGACGGGTGCGCTGTTCACGTAGAGACGTTCGTCCGTGCCGACCGCGACGCCATGGTTCGTGTTCGCGCCGAAGGTCAGGGCCGCTGAGTTGGTGCCCGGTGAAGCGGTACACGAAGAACCGCTTTCGTCGAATTCGTAAACGCGATATTCGCCTGCCGCCGTCCTCCGGGCGACGTAGACACGGTCGTCGCCATCGCCGAGGACGGGATCCACGGCGATGTCGAAGGCCTCCTGATTCGTGGCGGTGCCAGAGGTGAAGGTGAGCTGACATTCTCCCGCCGTCGGCCCGAACGCTTCTTTGAAGGTCCCATCCGGGTTGAATTTCAGAACTCCACAGGGTTCGCCCGCGGAACAAGCGCCGGTGTATTTCACGTTGACGGCGTAGATGTTCCCCGCCGAATCGACCGCGATTGAGTCGGGGTTTTGTTTCAGGAACTGGCCCGCGCCACCACCGGATGTGCCCTTTTGGCAGCCGCTGGCCATCGTGCAGACCTGGAGTTCTTCGGCGGGCGCTCCCGCATCGACCTGCCAGCCGATGGCGCGGACGAACGAAGCGCCGGTGACTTCCCCTTGGGCACCGGCAGCGATGCTGTACTCGGCGAGGCGCAGATTGCCCAGGTCGGCCACGTAGAGATCTCCGTCCGTCGGATCGACCGCGAGACCGCTGACTTCGAGGTTGGACAGCTGGCCGGCAGCGGCACCAGCCACCCCGGCCTTGCATCCGCTGACGGTCGTGCAGAACTGAAGTTCTTCGGCCGGCGCCGCCGCGTTCACGTTCCAGCCGATCGCGCCCTCGAAGCTGCCTGCGGCCGAGAAGACGTCGACGCGGCGATTGGTTTTACTGCTGACGTAGACGGCGCCGGTGCTCTGGTCGATCGCGATCCCGTAGGGCTGGCTCAGAGCGCCCGCTGCCGGGCTGGCCGTCCCTGCTTTGCATGGATCGTCCGAAACAGCCGTGCAGACATTGCCGCCGGTGGCTTCATCGACGCCGAGGCCGAACGCGCTGAAGAACTCCCCAGTGGACGAGAACACTTGAATGCGCGCATTGCCTGCGTCTACGACATAGACGCTCCCGGCCTGCACCCCTCCGGCGCCGGTGGCGTTGACAGCAACGCCGCGAGCGGTTTGGCACTGGCCGGCGACGGTACCACCGGGAGTACAGAGGTGGCCGATCTTCGCCTTGGAGGGTGACGCCGCCGCAGAACCGGCCGCCACGGCAAACAGACCGGTGACAAGCAGCACCGCGATACGGACAGCATTGGCCTTGGTACTTCCATATCGCGCGTGCTCCCCGGTACCTCGCCCCATGCTTTTCCCCTGTCTCGTCCCGGCCCAGCGTGGGCTGCGGTGAGTGTTCTGTCACTGCGACCGCGCCGATACCCCGGCTGCGGTCATCACTTGGCCGAACTATCCGAGACACACCGAGGAGGAGCAAGGTAGGTTTTCCAACCGTAGGATCCGGAAGAGAAGCGGAGCTTCATCAAAATGGGCCGGAGCACGCTCCCGCGCACCCCGGCCCTGTCTACTGTCCCGCCCGCTATTCGTGAAGCGTCAGCGGTTCTCCGCTGGCATCGAACAGAGCGAAATCGCCACTGAATTCCCCAGGAATCGTTCCTCCCACCGGGCCTTCAACGTGGATGCTGGTAGCGGAACCACTCCAGATCACACTTGAGATGGAGCTCTCCGGAAAGCCGTTGACAACAAACTGGAAACTCGCCGTGCCGCTGCTTCCCGACAAGTTGATCGAGTTCAGTGTCGGTTCGACGACTGCGGGTCCGCCCATGAAGGTGCATCCCGACGCCGAATCGCCGCCTTCTTCGTCCATCGCGACTTCCACTTTGCCGCCGGAGTTGACTTCGACAATCCCGTGCACTTCGACGTGTTCGCATTCGAGAGGTCCGAACTGCGTTTCGGTGATCGCGTTCGTGCTTGTCCCGGACACTGTCGCGCCGGGTTCAACAGGGACGCCTGCGGAATCTGTGAGTTCGGCGGCGCTCGCCAAGGCCGGCAGCGCCGCAAATGCCATCGTCAACAACCCGATGACGAGGCCAAGGCTCAAAGGCCTTTTGATGTTCATAATTTCTCCTTGTTCGGCGGGGTCCACTCCCCGTCGGCTCCGCGCCGAGGCCCCCACTTGTTCCATAGGCGGGCCTCGGCGCCTATCCCTGCCCTTATAGGCCTGAAGTGACAGTGAAGGCAAAGATTCGTGTCAGCTTTTTCCGAGCGCAGTGGTGAACTCGCGTGTGTTTAGGAGATTCCTCCCTGCAAATGTGGAAACTCGGAATCAGAAGGGTCACGAAATCGTGTCCACTTCGCATCAGTGGGGACCCGGTGGACTCCCGAACAGCTCGGCGTGCAACGCGTCGAGCGCGCGTTCGGCGAGCCCGACATCGCCGGCCAGGTGAAGCGCGGTCGGATGCGCGTCGATCACCGCCCTCAGCCACGCCTCGACACCGCCGCGAACCCAGGCGTCGGGAGACGCAGCCGAGGTGCCGCTCCGGCAAGCGACGACGCGGCCCCCGTCGAACGCCGCCCACACGGCGCAGGCCCTCGGCGGGCCCGCGCCCGGGTCGCCTTCGACGGTGAAGGCGCAGGTCCCCGAGGCGGAGTCCGGGACCCGGATCAGGGGCAGCGTCGCGAGCAGCGCGACGGCACCATGGCTTGCCGACACCGGTTCGGCCGTCCCGTTCAGATGGCGGCCTTCCCAGCGCGCGGTGATCGCGAGGATGGCGATGGCCCGCCGGGCCCACGCCGTCAGCGCGAACCGCGGCGCCCGCCCCGCGCCGTCAAGGGCCGTCACCAGGCCTGCGCCTCGCAGGCGCCGCAAGATTCGCTTTGCCTTTCCCGCCCCGAGCACGGGAATCGCCGCGAGCAGCTCGGCCTTCGTGCGCGGTCGCAGCAGGAGATGGTGGATCAGCGAGAGCTCCCAACCGTCGCCGAGCGCGGTGACGGCGTGCCAGGCCACCTCGCTTTCCGGGCTGAGCGGGCGTCTCGGTCGCCCTGTGAGCCAGACCCCGATCAGCGCCATCACCTCGAGCAGATCCGCTCCGGCGGTGGTGAGCCGGTAGGCGCCCCTGGCCTTCGTCGCTTCCCCCTCCGGCTCGACGGTGCCGGCGAGCTCGAGGTGCCCCAGTTGTTCCCGCAGCGTCGTGTCCGATTCGAGCATCAGATGTCCGCACAGCGCGCCGACGCTCATCTCGCTCCGGGACAGGGCCCGGAGGATCGCCCGGTTCAACCCGGGCTGCAGGATTCGCAGCCCCACGCTCCCCGCGGCGATGGGCGGTTCCGGGATCGCAAGCATTCGATGTCCCCGGGGCTGGCGGTCTGTTGCCGGTGGCGCCTCGTGCGGATCTCCCCAACCCCTCTCCGCGGGATCGCGCCGTGCCTTCACGACCCTAGATGAAAATTTCTAAGTGATCAACTTGCTCCCAGCGGCGACGCCTCGGCGCTCCGCGAGAATTGCGGCCCGCGCCCCCTCGGCGCCAAGGATCGGCGCGAGGACGAGAAAGGCCGCCCGGGTCGAGGATGCCGGAAGCGACCTCGCTTGCCCGAACAGGAACGAGCGGTGGGCGATGCTCCAGACGGAGCCGACGATCGCTTCCGCCACCAGCGGGCTGGGCCGCCCGTCCCTCGGCGCGCGGCGGATGAGGACGTCGGCGAACCCACGCAAGATCGCCGTCCGGCGCTCCGCATCGGCCGGCCCGACGAAAAAGCCGTCGAGGAAGGCGGCCCGGGCGAGGGCGGAATCAGAGGCCAGGCGGCCAAAGAGGGACTCCACGGCTCGGCAGACGCCGCCGGCCCAACTGGAGGCCGCCTCGGTCTCCCGCAGGGCTTCCGCCAAAGCGTCGGCGCTCAACCACTCGAGCATCGCGAGCGGGCGCTCAGCATCGTCCACCCGCCTCCGCTCCAGCGCGGCGACGACATCGAGTGCCCGGTCACCATGCCTCGACCCCTGCCTGCCAGGTCGAGCGACGGGAAGCCTCGAGCTGGCAGGAGAGCGGTAGACGAGGAGCCACTCCCTCAGCTCCGCGCTGCCGGCGGTCAGCGATCGCGGGCGCGATTCGAGGAGCCGGGCGCGGGCGACAAACCAGATCCCGCCGACGAGCGCCCGAACGATCCGCGGCGGGATCACGACACCGTCAGGGGCGAGCGCGAGGCTCTCGGAGATCATCGTCGTGAACAGCAGTTCGGCGCGGTCGATCCGCGAAGCGGCACCTGGCAAGGCGGCGAAAATGTCGACCAGGGCGAGCCGCGACGCCGCTGGGCGCTGCACCAGCTCATCCGTAAACCCGTCGAAAGCGCGGCAGAGGCCGCCGACCCAATCGACCTTCTCGGGACCGGAGGCCTCGCGGTGCGCGGCGGAGATCCGGCCGATCGCCTGCTGGACGACAAGATCGTATGTGGCAAGGAAGCACGCCTCCTTGCTCTCGAAGTGCTTATAGAGGGTCTTGGTGGAGACACCGGCCAGGCCGGCGACCTCGCGGACCTTCGTCTCCGCGTAACCATGCCGCGCACACGCCTCGATCATCGCCGCGTGCAGGCGGGCACGCTGGTGGGCGGCGGCCGCGGCGGGAGCCTTGCTCGGACCTGGCCTCAGCTGTGGGAACAGCGGCTGGACGGTGCCCCCGGACGGCGCGGGCGATCGATGCCGTTCCCCAGCCCCCACGCCGACGCGTGGCGTGACCTGTTCCCCCTCCATCGGACCCCTCCCCGGCGAACCCTGCGCAGACCGGGATCAGTCTCGTCCCGGTACTGAAATGTTTTGTCTGTAGAGACAATAGCGAACTTCGTTCTTTTTATAGGTGCCCTTGATTCCGCGCAGGCAGCGTCCCGGCTATGCCTCGCGCCGACTACACGACCCCGCCGGCCGAGCTGGAGCAGCTGGGCGACGCAGTCAGGTCCCTGCGCAAGGGGCGCGACCTGAAGCAGATCGAGGTCGCGACCAACGCCGGCCTGACGGAGAGCCAGATCTCCGACATCGAGAACGCCCGCAACAACCCCGACTGGCTGCTGGCGACCCGATTGGTGGTCGACGGGCTCGGCCTCGAGCTCCGCGACCTCGTCGAAGCCTACGAGGAGGTGGGCGGCAGGCCCGCGCGGGACCGCTGACCGGACGCCGCGGTGATTGCATGCAGGCGTGCGAACCGCCCGCGCAGCTGTCACCTGCGCCGTCGTCCTGGTGGTCGGCGTGCTTCTCGTCTCCGGCGGGGACGACAGCGGTCCCCGCACGCCACCCGCCCTGCCGGGCCTGCCGCCGCCCTTCCTCGGCACCGCCGTGAGCGGGGACGGCGGGCTGACCGCGGCGCTCGATGCCTACGGCGACGTGGTCGACCTGCGGGGCGGACCGGCGGGCGCGGCGCTGATTGACAACCCCTCCGACCGGCAGGCCGCCGGGACGGTGCCCGAAGACACGGGCATCGTGCCGCGGGTCGACGGCAGGGCGATGTGGGAAGCGGACGCGGTGACCCAGCGCTACCTGCCGGGGACGAACGTGGTGCGGACCGTGGCGCGGTTCGGCGCGGCGCGGGTGGCGATGACCGTGGCGGCGGCGGGCGACGCGCTCGCGGTGACGATCCGGACGCGCGGGGGCGGCGCCGACCGCGAGGCGACCCCGTCGCTCGGCGTCAACGTCGCGAGCGGGGTGCGCTGCGCGCGCGAAAGACGGGCGGCACAACTCGACCTCTTTTGCGGGCCAGGTCGAGTTGTGCCGCCCGTCCCCGCGGCCGCGGCGAGGGACGACGGAGGGTCGCGATCTCGGCGGCAGGTGCGCCCGGGCGCTCCGACCGTCTCGCAGGAGGCCGCGGGGCTTATCGCCGGCGCACGCGATGAGGCTCGCCGCTGGGTCGGTCGGTCGCACCCGCTCGGTGTCGGCGCTCCCGCCTGGGCCCAGGCAATGTATGAGCGCTCGCTGCTGACCGTGCACGCCTTGACCTCGCGGGCGACCGGCGCCGTCGCCGCCGGAGCGCGGGACGGCTGGGCGTACGTCTGGCCTCGCGACGCCGCGACCGCCGCGCTCGCGCTCGAGGCGTCCGGCCACCACGGCGAAGCGCGGCGCGTCACCCGCTTCCTCACCGGCCTCGACCTCGCCGCCGCGGCGCGCTTCACCGAATCCGGCGCTCCGGTCCCCGGCCGCGCCGCCCAAGGCGACGCGCTCGGCTGGGTCACCGCCGCCGCCCGAGCCACCCGTGTCCCCGCCCCCCAAGGCCCCTTCCCCTGGCGCGACCGCGCCGACTACCAAGAGTCCACCCCCGGCACCTACCTCGGCAACGCCCTGGCCGCCGCCGGCTCCGGTGTTGATGGGCCGAAAACCGGACATATAGACCGGTTTTCGGCCCATCAACGGCGGGCTGCGGCGGAAAGCCGGCGGATCGCGCACGAATTCGGGACGCCGGCGGGACTGGTGCGGCGGGCGGGTGATCCGAACTCGGGACTCGACTCGGCGGCGGGGTGGGCGGTGCGGCCATTTCGGCTCGCGCCCCTCTACCCGGCGGCCGAGCGGACCCTCCTACAGCTCCTCAAGCAAGGCACCCCCTACGGCATCACCCCCGGCGAAGGCTGGACGGGTGGCCCCGACCCCTGGACCGCCCCCACGGCCTGGTCCGCGTGGGCCCTTGCCGCGCTCTCGAGGACCGACGGGAGGGGACCCCGAACGAACCTCCCCGCTGTTCGTGAGGGAGGGGTCCCCTCCCGTCGGTCCCCCTCAAGCCGGTCCCTCCGTCACGCGTCCATCAGTCACGCGTCCCTCCGCCATGCCGCGCTCGAGCTCCTCGCGGACCTCCGCCGCGCCGCCACCCCCGCCGGCGACCTCCCCGAGCGGGTCGGCGTCCACACCGGCATCCCGACCTCGACCACGCCGCTGCTCTGGTCGAGCGCCTTCACCGTGCTCGCGCTGCGCGAACTCTGGCCCTGACCGCCAACCCGTAGCCCTTTGTCACCCACAGGGTGACCAAAGTCAACGGGTTGCCGCTACGGCACGCGCCAGCGGTGCAGCGAGTTGCGCAGGGCGAGCAGGCGGCGGTCGCCGGCGTCGCGGACGACGAAGCTCTCCGCCGTCGCCGGGGCTTCGCCGAGCAGGCGCTCGATCAGCTCGGCGTTCGCCGGGCCGCCGGAGCCGCGGCCGATCCACTCGTCGAAGTCGATCTCGAAGGGGACGATGCGCTCGAGGTCCGGTTCGAGCCCCACCCGCTCGCCCAGCGCCGCGATCCGCGACGGGGTCAGGCAGGCCCAGTGGGACGGGTCGCGCAGGCGCTCGATCTGCTCGTGCCAGGCCGCCGCCTCGCCCGCGTCGTCGGTGACGTGATCGCCGACGGCGACGAAGCCGCCGGGCCTGACCACGCGGCGCATCTCCTCCAGCACCCGCACCGGCGCCGGGATGTGGTGGAGGCTGAAGCGGGTGATCGCGCCGTCGAAGCTGTCGTCGGGGACGTCGAGCGCGGTCACGTCGCCGAGCTCGAAGGCGACGTTCTCCACCCCGGCCGCCGCGGCGTCCCCGCGCGCTTTCTCGATCATCGCCGGGGTCAGGTCGAAGCCCTGCACGAAGGCGACCCGCGGCGCCAGCGCCCGCGCGATCAACCCCGGTCCAGAGGCGATCTCCACCCACCGCGCCCCGGGGTCCGCCGGGGCCAGGTCGACCAGCACGTCGAGCGTCTCCGCGATGCTCATCGTCGGGCTGCGGGCGAAGGACTCCGCCTGGTGCGCGAACTCGTCGCGGATCGACGTGCTGTGGGAATCGGTGGCCTCGCTCATCGGCCCATCCTAGGAAATGGCCGCCGTTGGCCAGAATGGATGGATGCGCGTCAGACCGGTCACCGAGGCCGACCTCGAGGAGCTCGCCCGCGGCTTCAAGGTCGTCGTCGACGAAAAGCGCTGGGTGGCGCGCCAGCCACCGGTGGACGCGGCGGAGCTGGCGGAGGACCTGCGCCGGCGCCTCGGCGACGGGCGGCCCATGTTCACCCTCGAAGACACCGACGCCGAGGACGGTCCGGCGCTGGTCGGCTTCCTCGACCTCTACCCGACCCGCACCGACGGCGTCTACGCCTTCGGCCTGTGGGTCCTCCCCGAGGTCCGTGGCAAGGGCGGCGGCCGGGCGCTGCTGGAAGCGGCGATCGAGGCCCGGCCGCCCCACGTCCACAAGATCGAACTCGAGACCTGGCCCCACAACGAAGCCGCGATCGCCCTCTACGAACGCCTCGGCTTCGAGCGCGAGGGCCTGCGCCGCGACCACTACCGCCGCGCCGACGGCAGCCTCCAGTCCTCGCTGATCATGGCCCGCCTCTTCCCCGACCCCGGCCCACCCGACCGAGTTCGCAGATAGCCGCGGATAGCGCGGAGAAGTGCGAACGCAGATGGCGGCTCCCCACGCGAGTTCGCAGAAATCCGCGGATAGCGCGGCAAAGTGCGAACTCGCCCGGGGGGTCAGAGCTCGGCGAGGGCGGCGGCGACGGCCTCCTCGGGCGTCTCGGCCGGGATGACGCCGGGCGCGCGCCGCATGCCGTCGCGGCCGTCGAGCGTCCACCTGCGCAGGGCGACGACGGTGCGGCCGAGCGTCCGCGCGAAGCCGATCTCCGAGAGCGTCCCCCACTCCCCGCCGATCGCGATGACGGCGACCTGCCGCCGCGTCCCCTTCATCGCGCCCGGGCCAAGCCGCCCCGCCGCCCGGGCCGGTTGGAGCGGCGTGAGGGGACCCCGAACGAACCTCCCCGCTGTTCGTGAGGGAGGGGTCCCCTCACGCCGCTCTCCGCACAGTCCCACGAGCCGCCTGCATCTGTCCCATCAGCTCCAGCGCCCCCGCCTTGTGCAGCGGTTCGTTCAAGTTCCCGCACTTAGGACTCTGCACACACGACGGACACCCGCTCTCGCAGGGGCACTCCGCGATCAGCCGCTCGGCGTCCCCCAGCAACCGCTCGAACTCCTCGTATCCCCGCTTCGTGATCCCGACCCCGCCCGGGTGCCCGTCGTAGATGAAGATCGTCGAGCGCCCGGTCTGGAAGTGGACGTTGGTCGACAGCCCGCCGATGTCCCAGCGGTCGCACATCGCGATCAGCGGCAGCACCGCGATCTGCCCGTGCTCGGTCGCGTGCAGCGCGCCGAGCAGCACGTCCGGCGGCAGCGTCCCGAAGTTCCCGTCGGGCAGCACGTACCAGAGCGCCTGGGTGACGAAGCTCTGCTCGGGCAGCTCCAGGGCGACGATGTCGATCGGTTCGTTGTCGGCGATCGACACCCGCTGGAAGGCGATCACCTGCTCGGTCACCGACACCTCGCCGAAGTGGAGCTCCACCCCGGCCACCTCGCGCTGCTCGTGCACGCGCTCTATATAGACCTCCGTCTCTTTCTTTGGACGCGTGTACCAGTCGCCGTCGAAGCTCGACACCAGCGCCCGCCGCTCGCGCACGTCGAGCTGCTCGACCTCGTACGAGCGCCCCAGGTGCAGGTAGACCGCGCCCGGATGGATCGTGGTGAAGGCCCGCTCCGCCTCGACCAGCCCGAGCATCTCCCCCGACTCGCGCTCGATCACCGCCACCGAGTCGGCCGAGGCCGAGCGCAGCGGGATCCGCGAGGCGACGAACTCGTTGCGGCGCGGCGCCAGCCCGCCGCGGGCGCGCCGCAGCTCCCCCGCCTCCAGCAGCCGCTCCGCCCGCTCCCGCCAGCCCTCACCGAAGAACTCATCATCCGCGTCGCTCAGCGGAAACTCGTAGGCCGCGGCGATCAGGTGGCGCATCGCGATCTGCTCGTTGCCGTGGTCGAGGATCGCCCCCTCCACCGGCCGCCCGAGGAACTCCTCCGGGTGCCGGCAGAAGAACTGGTCGAGCGCATCCTGCCCGGCGACGTAGACCGCCAGCCCGCGCCGCCGCCGCCCCGCGCGTCCCCACATCTGGCGCAGGCTCGCCACGGTCCCGGGGAAGGTGACGCAGATCGCCGCGTCGAGCTCCCCGACGTCGATCCCCAGCTCCAGCGCGTCGGTCGCCACCACCGCCAGGAGCTCCCCGCGCGAGAGCCGGTCCTCGATCTCGCGCCGCTGCTGCGGCGTGTAGCCGCCGCGGTAGGGAGCGATCCGCGCGGCCAGCTCCTTCTTGCCGCGCCGCTCCAGGTTTTCGCGGGCGAAGCGCTGGATCAGCTCGATCCCGCGCCGCGATTTGAGGAAGCAGATCGTCCGCACGCCCTGGGTGACGAGCTCGGCGAGCAGGTCGGCCGCCTCGGCCAGCGCCGAGCGCCGCGTGCCGGTCGCCTTGTCGATCAGCGGCGGGTTCCACATCGCCACCTCGCGCCCCGCCCGCGGCGCGCCGTCGTCGTCGATCAGCTCGAACTCGGTGCCGACCAGCCGCTCCGCCAGCTCCTCCGGGTTGGCGATCGTCGCCGAGGTGAGCAGGAAGCGCGGCTCGGCGCCGTAGGCGCGGGCGGTCCGCCGCAGCCGCCGCAGCACGTTGGCGACGTGGGACCCGAAGACGCCGCGGTAGGTGTGCGCCTCGTCGACCACGACCCACTCCAGGTTCGCCAGGAAGTCGCCCCATTTCTTGTGGCTGGGGAGGATCCCGACGTGCAGCATGTCGGGGTTGGTGAGGATCAGGTTCGATTTGCGGCGGATCGCGGGGCGCTCCTCGCGCGGCGTGTCGCCGTCGTAGATCGCCTCGCGCAGGCCGGGCGGGCGCAGCTGGGCGAGCTTGCGCGCCTGGTCCTGGGCGAGCGCCTTGGTCGGGTAGAGGTAGAGCGCCCGCGCCTTCGGCTGGCGCGCGATCGCGTCGAGCACCGGCAGGTTGAAGGCGAGGCTCTTGCCCGAGGCGGTGCCGGAGGTGATGACGAGGTCCGAGCGCGGCGCCATCTCCCAGGCGCGCAGCTGGTGCGAGTAGAGCGCCTCGATCCCGGCGGCGCGAAGGCGCGCGACGAGGTCGGGGGCTAGCTCGGCGGGCAGCGGCACCGGCTTCGCGGTGCGGTCGGGCTCGGCGGCCTCGGCGACGATCCGCCCGTCGCGCCGCGCGGGCGCGATGGCGATCCCCCACTGCGTGTCGATGACCTGCGAGCGCGCCATCACCCTCGCCGCTCCCCAGCGCGTCGCCATCCACCGGCGAGTTCGCACTTCTCCGCGCTATCCGCGGATTTCTGCGAACTCATCCTCGGACGACCTCGCCGGCGAGGCGCATCGCCTGGAGCGACGAGCGGTCGTGGATGCGCAGGATGTCGCCGCCGGCCTGGACCGCCAGGGTCGTGGCGGCGACCGTCCCCCACTCGCGCTCGCCCGCCGGCCACCGCTCCTCCCACGACCCGGCGAGCACCGCGCCGATGAAGTCCTTGCGCGACAGCGACACGTAGAGCGGCAGGCCGAGCGCCGTGAACTCGGCGAGGCGGCGCATCACCTCGAGGTCCTGCTCGGGCGAGAGGTCGAAGTCGAGGCCGGGGTCGATCGCGATCTGCTCGTCGGCGACCCCCAGCTCCCGCATCCGTCCCACCCTCGCCTCGAACCAGGCGACCATGTGGTCGACGACGTCGTCGTATTCGCGCCAGGGACGGTCGACCCGCGGCGGCCCCTCGATGTGCATCAGGACGTAGCCGCAGCCGGTCGCCGCGACCAGCTCGAACATCTCGTCGCAGCCGCCGGAGATGTCGTTGACGCACGCGGCGCCCGCCTCGAGCGCCCGCCGCGCCGTCTCGACCTGGAAGGTGTCCGCCGAGATCGGCACGCCCGCCGCAGCCATGCCTTCGATCGCCGGCACCAGCGCCGCGCACTCGTCCTCGACCCCGACCGGCGGCCCGCTGCGCGCCGCCACCGCGCCCACGTCGAGCATGTCGAAGCCCGCCTCGACCAGCCGCAGCCCGTCGGCGATCGCCTGCTCCGGGGTGCCGCTGCGCGCCCCCGCGAACATCGAATCGACCGTCACGTTGACGATCCCCGCGCCCACCGGCCGGGCCAGGTCCAGAGTCAGATCACGAAGCCGCCACTCCACCATCGCTACGGTAGCGAGCGGTCGATGTCGCTCGCCTGCGTGTACACGGACCTCGATGGGACCTTGCTCGGCAAGGGGGGCGCCCTCTTCCTCGATCGCGAGGGGAACTTCTCGATGGCGCAGGCGCGCGCGCTCGAGGCCTGCGCCCGGGCCGGGGTCGAGGTCGTGATCATGTCGGGCCGCCGCGAGCCGCAGGTCCACGAGGCCGCCCGGCTGATGGGCCAGCCCTCCTACATCTTCGAGGCGGGCTGCGCTTTCGCCCTCGACGGCGAGACGATCCTCCTCACCGGCGAGCTGCAGCCCGACGAATACGAGGGGACCGTCTACGAACAGATCGAGCGGCGCGGCATCCCGGCGATGCTCTTCGAGCACTTCGGCGGCCGGCTCGAGTACCACTCGCCCTGGCACCACGGCCGCCAGCACTCCCACCTCTTCCGCGGCAAAGTCGATGTCGACGAGGCCAACGCCCTGCTCGGCGAGCACGGCGACGACGACCTCCGCTTCCTCGACAACGGCGCGATCGGCACGCCGATGAAGACCGTCGAGGGGCAGACCCACGCCTACCACCTGGTGCCGCGCACGGTCTCCAAGGCCGCCGCCGTCGCCGCCCACGCGCGCGCCCGCGGATTCGCCACCGAGGACTGCATCGCGGTCGGGGACTCGGTCGAGGACCTCGAGGTCGCCGCCGCGGTCGGCCGCTTCTTCGTCGTCGCCAACGGGCCCGAGCGCGACCCCGGCCTGCGCGCCTATCTGCCCCAGTTCGGCAACGTCTCCGTCACCGAGGGCACCAACGGGGACGGCTTCTACGAAGCGGTCGTCTCGGCGCTGATGGAAGGCTGAGGGCCCGCCCCGCGCGGCGCCGCCGCCTGCGCCGCCATCTGCTTGCGCGGCCGCTTGATCCGCCAGTACTCGGCCCCGAAGTAGGACCCGAGCACGAGCGCCGCCGCCAGCACCTGCGCGACCAGGCCCTCGACCGTCGGGAAGACCGCGAACCAGAGGCCGACCCAGCCGGGGATCGAGAGCGCCACCGTCGTTTCCGGCAGCCAGCCCGCGAGCTGCATCTCCTGCACCGACTCGCCGACCATCACGATCAGGACGATGCCGAGCATCACCCCGGTCAGCACCAGCATCCGCTTGTAGGGCATGTGCTTGTGGGCGAGGAAGGTGATGACGCCGACCGCGCCGGTCAGGGTGAGGCCGAGCGCGACGCCCTCCAGCACCGTCCCGGCGCCGTAGGTCAGCCGCAGGTTCTGCAGGAAGAGGACGACCTCGAAGCCCTCGCGGTAGACCGAGGTGAGGCCGAGCAGGATCAGCCCCCACATCGCCGCGCGGCGGCCGTCGACGCCGGAGCGCGAGAGGATCTCCCGCTTGTGGCGGTTGCGGTTCTGGATCCAGCCGGTCCAGTAGACCTTGTGGAAGAACCAGTTCATGACGACGAGCAGGACGATCACCGCGAGGAGGCCGGTCGCCGCCTGCACCGCGAGCCCGCCGCCGCCGAGCTGCCCCAGCACCCAGGCGGCGAGGAACCAGGTGGCGACGCTGGCGAGGAAGCCGGTGGCCGCGCCGAGCGCGATCGGCCTGCGGTAGACCTGCGCCGCGCCGACCATGCTGGCGGTGACGGCGGCGAGGACGAGGATCGTCTCCAGACCCTCACGGAAGACCAGCAGAGCGCTGTCGAGGACGACGGCGCCGTGGCTGAGGTGCTCGCCCGCGCCCGGTTCAGGGGTGCCGCCGTGCGCCTCGAAGGCGCTCCAGGCAAGCAGCGCGACGAGCAAGCCGCCCAGGTAAAGTGGCCAGTGGCGGCGCACGGAGTGGTGGATCGTCGTCAAGGACAGAGATCTTAGGGAACCCTGATGAGGGGTGCCTAAAAGGAGGACAGTTGGCAGCCGACACGGCGACCGTCGCGGAGCAGGAGTACCTCGAGTCGATGTTCTGGATCGACGAGGCGGGCCTGCCGATGACCGGCGCCAACATCGCCCGCGCGATGCAGCTCTCCGCCCCGACCGTGCACGAAATGGTCGGCCGGCTGATCAAAGACGGTTATGTCGAACGGAACCCCGACAAATCGCTCGCCTTCACCGAGGACGGTCGCGAGCGCGCCTCCTACATCGTCCGCCGCCACCGGATGATCGAGCGCTTCCTCACCGACGTGCTCGGCATCCCCTGGGACGAGGTCCACGAGGAGGCGGAGCGGATCGAGCACGCGATGTCGCCGGTGCTGGAGGAGCGGATGCGCGCCGCGATCGGTGATGCCACCACCTGCCCGCACGGCCACCCGATCGTCGAGGGCATCCGCGAGCGCGGCTCCCTCCTCGCCGACGTCGAGGTCGGCGCCGACGTCACCGTGCTGCGCTTCGAGAACGAGGCCGAGGAGCTCCTCCACTACCTCAAGGACGCGGGCCTCTACCCCGGCCTGGAGGGCAAGGTCTCCAAGTCAGACGACGACCACGTCACCATCAAGTCCGCCGACGCCGACCACGTCGTCACCCACAGCGTCGCCGAGACGGTGTCGGTCCGCGCCGATCCGGCCCCGCCCCCTCGCGCCGCGATCCCCGAGCAGCTGGTCCTCTCCAGCGACCGCTACGGACGCTAGGCGAAGCGCCTGTCGTCGTAGGCGAGGATCTCGGCCGGCAGCGGCCGGGCTTCGAGGCCGACCGGGATCCAGCCGCGACCGGTCGGCGCGACGATCACCACGGCATGGTGGTCGCCGACCGCGGTGAGCTCGGAGCCGGGATCGCGCCAGAAGACGCCCTCGTCGAAGGCCGCTTCGACCGCCGCGACGGTGGCGGGCGGATCGTCGGACGCGATGCCGACCTCCCCGATCTCGATCAGCGATCCCGGGCCGAACGGCCCGTCCTCGCCCTCTATCTGGGGGCTGGCGATCAGCTCGACCACGTTCCCGGCGGCATCGAGGAAGTAGACGCAGCCGGCGCCGACGTCGCTCCGCACCGGATCACCGTCGAAGGCGAGGACCTCGCAGCGCTCCCGCAGCCACGCCACCGCCGCCTCGATCGAGTCCGCCGGGACGTTGATCGCGAAGTGGTAGCGGGCGTCGAGGCCGGGGGCGGCGCGCTCGAAGCGGATCGTCGAGTCGCGCAACCGCACCTCGATCGCGTCCTCGTCCCAGGACACGGGCAGCCCGAGCCGCCCGCCCCAGAACGCGGCCTGCCCCTCCAGATCTCCCGCTGCCAGCGTCAACCGACGGATCCGCATCCGCCCCATCCTCCCGCATCGACGCCCATCGCCCAGCTGTTCTTTATGGCGCTCGGAGGCGCATAAAGAACAGCTGGGCGGGCTAGGTTTCGATCGGGACTTCGACGATCGGCTTCGTCGTCGGCTTGTTGCTGCCGCCCGCGGGCTCGCGGGTGACCATCACCGCGGTGACGTCCTTCATGCTCTCGATCGTGGTCGAGGCGCGGCCCGCCTGGTCGGGCGCGAACAGCGCCGGGACCGCTTCGACGATGCCGTCGCGTTCCACCCAGGCCTCCAGCACGCGGCCGTTCGGCAGCGGCTTGACGCCCGCGAGGTGGAGCTCACCGCGTTCGTCTTCGGTGACGACCTTGGCCGCGATCCCGTTGGCGCCCGGTTCGACTTCGGTGGTGTGAGCGCCGCCGGAGCCGCCGCCGTTGCCGACCGCGTAACCGATCCCGCCGGCGATCACGAGGACGACGAGCGCGAGGCCTGCCAGCGGCTTCCAGGTCAGCCCGCCGACGTTCAGGCCACCCAGCCACTCGCCGAGCCCGCCGCGCTCCTCCTCGGCGGCGGCATCGCCCCGCACCTCGGCCATCAACCGCTGCTTCAGCTCCGGCGGCGGCGCCTGGCGCTCGACCGCTTCCGGCAGCGCCCCCACCGCGGGCGCCAGCCAGCGCAGCTCCTCCTGGCAGCGCTCGCAGCCCGCGAGGTGCCGCTCCAGCTCGGCGACCTGCCCTGGGTCGAGCGCGCCGATCGCGTAGGCCGCGACTTCCTCGAGGCGGCGGTCGTGCCCGTTCGCGTTCATGCCAGTCCCTCCGCCAACTCGCCTCGGATCTTCTCCAATCCGAGCCGCATCCGTCCCTTCACCGTGCCCAGCGGCAGGTTCAGCATCGCGGCGATCTCCGACTGGCTGAAGCCGCCGAAGTAGGCGAGCTGGATCACCTTCGACTGCTCGTCGGGCAGGTGGGAGAGCGCGCCGCGCACCTCGGTGGCGGTCTCGTGGCGCATCGCCTCCTCCTCGGTCAGCTCTCCGGACGGCCGCGACTCGAGGACCTCCTCGTCGTCGAAGGTCAGCTTCGGCGCCTTGCCCGCCCGGCCGCGGAGCACGTCGATCGCCCGGTTGCGGACGATGCTGAGCGTCCAGGAGCGGACGCTGCCGCGGGTCGGGTCGAAGCGGCCGCCGCTGCGCCAGATCGAGATGAACGCCTCCTGGATGCAGTCTTCGGCAGCGCCCCGTTCACCGAGGATCCTGTAGGCGAGCGAGTAGGCCGCGCCGCCGTGGCGGTCGTAGAAGACCTCGAACGCCTCCGCGTCCTTGCGGCCGATCCACGGCATCAGCTCCTCGTCGGCAAGCCGCTCGGCTCTCTCACGTCGCACGGGCATCTCTGTACCCGAACCTACGCGCGACGCCGCGCCGGCGGATCAATCAGGCCGGGGTGCCGGCGCGCAGCTTCTCGAGCGCCGTGGCGATGCGGGCGACGCCCTCGGCGGCATCGGCGGCGGGGACCGGCGCGAAGGAGAGCCGCAGGCTGTTCTCGCCGCCGCTCATCATGAAGTCGGGGCCGGCGACGAAGGAGACGCCCTCGCCTTTCGCCTCCGCCAGGAGCGCCTTGGAGTCGGTGCCCTGGGCGAGGTCGAGCCAGAGGAAGTAGCCGCCCTGGGGAACGACGAAGACCGCCTCGGGGATGCTCTCGCGGAGCGCCTCGACCAGCGCGTCGCAGCGCGCCTTCAGCTCCCCTTTGACGAAGGCGATGTTCTCGTCGAGGACGCCGGAGCGGCAGAGCTCCAGGACGATCGACTCGGCCAGCATGTTGGGCGAGATGTACTGCTCGTTGGCGTGCTTGGAGAGCTTCGCGATCTCCTCGGTCGGGCCGACCAGGTAACCGACCCGCACGCCGGGGCTGACCGTCTTCGAGAACGACGAGGCGTGGATCACCTTGTCGCCGCTGTCCATCGACAGCATCGTCGCCAGCGGCTCGCCCTCGAACGGCAGCTCGCGATACGGGTCGTCCTCGAAGATGAAGAAGTCGTGCTCCGACGCCAGCTCGACCAGGCGCCGCCGCTTCTCGATCGAGAGCGTGCAGCCGGCCGGGTTGTGCGCGTTGGGGATGACGTGGGCGAACTCGATCGGCCCGTCCGCGAGCGCCGCCTCCAGCGCCGCCACGTCGAGCCCGTCGGCCTCCAGCGGAATCGGCACCAGCTCGGCGCCCAGCTGCTGCAGGAGCAGGAGCGTCCGGTCGTAGGTCGGCTGCTCCACCGCCACCCGCGTCCCCGGCTTCACCAGGCTCGCGAAGAGCATCGCGCCCGCCTCGAGCGACCCGTTGGTGACCATCACCTGCGCCGGATCGACGTCCCCGTGCCGCTCCGCGATCCACTTGCAGAGCCCCGGGTGCCCGATCCCGACCCCATAGGAGAGCGCCGTCTCCCAATCATCGGTGAGCGCCCGCTGCGCGGCCTCCCGCACCTGCTCGTGAGGAAGGATGTCGGCGCTCGGCGCCCCGCGAGCGAAGGAGATCGTGTCAGGCATAGGACGATCGAATCTACCAACGCGGGGGTTCGGGGGACGGGCGGGGGTCGGGGGGCTGGCGGGGGTCCGAGGATGGTCCTGGGCTCCTCATGGGGGTCCTGGCAGGCTGTGACCCCCATGAGGAGCCCAGGACGTGAGGGGTGCGTGGGAGAGGCGGCACAGGGACGTCGCGAAGTCGGACTTCCGTGAGGATCAGGTCCGGAAGCTTCCACACCTCGCCCGGATCGGTCACAGAGATGCCGGGAACGTCACACTTTCCGGCCCTGGGAAGCCCATTTCGGGCCGGAATCAGGGGGCCCCAAACGCGCTGCGTGTTTTAGGGCCCCTATAGCACGGTCAACTCACGCAGCGCGTAAGTCGGTGTTGCACAACACGGGAGGAAGCGTGGAGTTCCCGACGTCTTCGTGACGAGGTCTGACTCCCGTCACGGATCCGTGAACCTCCCGTCACCCTCCCGCGCACGACCCTCCACACCTTCCGCACACCCGCCCCTCTCGCCACGGCCACAGCCTGCCCGGGCCGTGGCGAGAGGGGCGGGTCCTCTACCCCGGGCGACAGCTTGCGGGGCCTGAACCCTTCCCTGCGCCAGCCAGCCGGCCCCGAACCCCCTACCCCTCCGCCCCCTCAGCCTCGAAGTGCTTCGGCCCTCGCATGTACCTCGTGATCCACCAGGAGTGGACTACATGGCGCAATACCTCGGCGTCGGTCTGGCCGAATTCGCCGGTCGCGCGGAGGTCCTCCAGAAGGGCCGTCTCCTCGTCGTCCAGGTCGACCGGGATGTCGGTGATCTGGATCGGGACGTTGGTGAAGTCGGGCTCGTAGGCCGGATCACGGCTGAGCTCGCGCTCGACTCGGATCTGGCTCTGCTTGAAGTCGGCCGGGGTGCGCTGGGTGGTGAAGGTGCCCAGCTCGGGCCGTTCCTCGATCGCGGCCAGCTCCTGCTCGTCGCCCTCGAAGATCGAGATCTTCAGCGGCTTGAGTTCGAAGCTGCTCGTCGCCATCACGTCCGCACCGCACACGTTCGGCACCGCCAACAGGTCCATCAGCGCCAGCAGCTCGACGTAGTCGCCCTGCTTCGACTTGTTCATGCCGATGTAGGGACGTCCGTCTGCCTCGATGCCGGTGTTCATGAAGAAGTTGAACGAATCGTGCACGTCGTCCGGGGTAAGGCCGAACTCGCGTTGCGCCTCGGCCTGCATGTCGTGACAGTTGGTGTGCACGGGCAGGCCGTACTGGTACTCGAACAGGAAGGCGCTGCAGCGCGAGTAGAGGATGTCGTTGGAGTCCACCGTGTCGGCGACGATCGCCGCCATCGGCCGCTCCCGCGGAGGCGCCGACCAGAGGAAGTCGCCGACGCTCGGATTGAGCCCGTGCATGTGCCGGGTCCGGCCAGTGTGGAAATACTCTTTGTAGTCGTGGAGGTTGAAGCAGTTGAAGTCGGCGCACTGGCCGCCCACCAACTGCTCGATCTTGAACACCTGGCCGCGCCGGACCTCGAACGCCTTCCCGGTGCCGGGCTCGATCACGGTCTCGGAGACGAGGGTGCGCGTGCTCATGCCGCGCCTCCCTTCGCCGCCGCCGCCTGCTGAAGCAGCTCCGGCCCGTGCTCGCGCAGCGCCGTGCGGACCGCCTGCGCGCGGTCGGGAACCCCCAACCGCGCGCAGGCGTCGTCCAACAGCTCGACCTGCTGCTGGTTCATCTGGATGCTCACCTTCGTACCGCTCATACCGCTCTCCTCTGTCCTATTCCTTGGCTTCGCCCGCCGGGCGCATCGTCGAGGTGTCGACTTCGTCGACGTTGGCCGGGGTCACCGGGACCAGGGGGACCTGGATGTCGGTGTTGGCCAGCTTTTCGCCGTTGTCGAGCTTGTTCGCGGTCTGGACCGCTTCGCGGCCGATCAGAACCGTCTGCTGGGCGACGTCGTACTGGACGCACCCTTCTTTCATCAGCCCTTCGATCTGGGTGCCGAGCACGGCGGTGAGGACCTGGGTCTTGCCGCATTTTCCGGCCGACTTGACCGCCTGCGCGGCGCCGGTGCCGACGGTGTCGTCAGCGCCGTAGATCAGGTCCAGGTCGGGATAGCGCTGGAGGAAGTCGGAGGCGATGTTGATCCCTTCTTCGACCAGCGGTTCGCTCGACTTTTCGGCGACGATTTCGATGCCGGAGCCGGCGATGTCTTCCTTGAAGCACTTCAGCCGATCGGTCGTCCAGGTGGCGCCGGCCGGGCCGGTCAGCATCGCGAGCGTGCCGCCGTTCGGCAGCAGCTTCTTCGCGCCGACCGCCATCGCTTTGCCGATGTCGCAGTGGCTCGAGGAGACGTTCGCGGTGCCGTTGGGCACCGGATCGCCGGAGCCGAGCACGTTGATGCCGGCGCTCTTGGCCTGCTCGACGGCGGCTTCGATCGCGGTCGGGTCGGCCGGGTCGATCAGGATCGCGGCCGGCTTCTCGACGATCAGCGACTGCAGCTGGGTCACCTGCTGGTCGATGTTTTCGTAGCCGCCCGCGTCCATCACCTTGACGCCGATGCCGAGCTTCTTCGCTTCTTCGTTGATGCCGTGGAGCATCGCGGTGAAGAACGGCCCCGAGACGGTCGGCACCGAGACGCCGATCGTCTGGCCCCCGCCGGAGCCGCCGTCAGTGCTGGACCCGCCGCCGCAGGCCGACACGGCCAAGGCGAGGACCCCGAGCATGGCGGCCGCGGCCACCCCCAGCTTGCCTCTTCTGAATCCCAACATTCCTCTCTCCTGTGTAGTGACCAAAGGTCGCTCGAACCTCAATCGGCGTCTCGGAAGAGGCGCCAGTCGATTGCCAGCACCGCGATCAGGGCGGCGCCGAGGATCAGCATCTGCGTGTAGGAGCTCACCCCGAGCAGGTTGAGACCATTTTCGAGCACGCTCACGAAGATCACGCCGAACAGCACCCCGACGACCGTGCCCCGCCCGCCGAACAGCGAGACGCCGCCGAGGACGACGGCGGTGACCGACTGCAGGGCGAGGTTGGTGCCGAGGGTGGGCTGGCCGGAGGCGACGCGCGCGGTCAGCACCAGCGAGCCGGCGGCGGCGAAGGCTGAGCAGATCACGTAGGAGCTGAGCGCCACCCGGTCGACCCGGATGCCGGAGAGCCGGGCCGCCTCGAGGTTGCCGCCGATCGCGTAGATGTGGCGGCCGATGCGGGTGAAGCGCAGGACCACCCAGGCGACGAAGAAGAGCACGACCGCGACCACGGCCAACAGCGGGATGCCGGCCACCTGCTTGTTGGCGATGTCGGCGAAGCTCGACGGGATCGTCGTGACCGGCGTGCCGCCGCTGATCGTGAGCGCCAGGCCGGAGGCGATCGAGAGCATCGCCAACGTGGCGACGAACGGCACCACCTTGAGCTTGGTGACGACCAGGCCGTTGGCGATGCCGACGCCGACGCCCGCCGCGAGGCCGGCGAGGATGCCGAGCAGGACGCCGTCCGCGCCCATCACCTTGGCCGCGATCACGCTGACCAGGGCGACGGTGGAGCCGACCGAGAGGTCGATGCCGGCGGTCAGCACGACGAAGCACTGACCGAAGGACACCAGCGCCAGGCCCGCCGCGGCCAGGCTGACGTTCTGGAAGTTCGCGGTGGTGAAGAAGACGTCCGAGTTGATCGCGAAGACGATGAACAGGACGACCACGGCCAGCGGCAGCCCGGCCTGGCGCAGGTGCTCCCGCCGCAGGCGGTCGCGGCCGAAGCGCGCCGCCACGCCGGACCGCTCAGACCCGGACATCGGCGTGGGCAGCGAAGGCGGCATTGAGGATGCGGTGCTCATCGAACTCCTCTCGGGTCAATTCGGCTTGCTTGCGTCCGCCCGACATCACGATCAGGCGATGGGAGACGTTCACGACCTCGGCCATCTCGGAGGAGACGACGATCACCGCCGCCCCGTTCTCGGCCAGCTCGTGCATGAGGCGGTAGACCTCGGGCTTGGCGCCGACGTCGATCCCGCGGGTCGGCTCGTCGAAGATCAGCACCTTGGCGTCGCTGAGCACCCACTTGCCGATCACCAGCTTCTGCTGGTTGCCGCCGGAGAGGGTGCGCGCGTCGGCGGCGATGTTGCCGCGCAGGCGCAGGCGCTCGGCCACCTCCGAGGTGCGGGCCCGCAGCGCCCGCCCGCGCACGAATCCCGCCGGGCTGAAGCGGTCCAGGGTCGCCAGGGCGATGTTCTCGCGGCAGGACATCGAGAGCACCAGCCCCTGCTCCTTGCGATCCTCGGGCAGGTAGGCGACGCCGCGGCGGATCGCGCTGCGCGGCCCGCGCGGGCGGAAGGGCTTGCCGTCGATCTCGATCTCGCCCGCGTCGAAGGGGTCGGCGCCCGAGATCCCGCGCATCACCTCGGAGCGCCCGGCGCCGACCAGGCCGGCGACGCCGAGGATCTCCCCCGCCCGCACCTCGAAGGAGATGTTCTCGTAGGCGCCGGCCCGGGTCAGGCCGCGGACCGCGAGCCGCAACGCGCCCGGCCGGCTGGTCGGGGGCGGGAAGATCTCCTCGACCCGGTGGCCGACCATCAGCTCGATCATGCGCTCGGTCGAGAGCCCGGCCGCCTCGCCGGTGTGGACCCGGACGCCGTTGCGCAGGACCGTGACCCGGTCGGCGATCGCCTGGACCTCCTCGAGCCGGTGCGAGACATAGACGACGGTGCCGCCGCGATCGCGGATCTCGCCGACGATGCGCAGCAGGTTCTCGGCGTCGGAGCCGGGCAGCGAGGCGGTCGGCTCGTCCATGATGATCACCGGCGCCTTCAGCGCGATCGCGCGGGCGATCTCGATCAGCTGCTTCTGCGCCGTCGAGAGCGGCCCGGCCGCCGCCCCCGGCCGGATCGAGCCGGCGCCGAGCTGCTCCAGCACCTCCCGGGTGCGGCGGTCGGCCAGCTTCTTGGCCAGCAGCAGCCGGCCCGCGGTCGGCTCGTTGCCGAGGGTGACGTTGGCCGAAACCGAGAGCCAGGGCTCGATCGCCAGCTCCTGGAAGATGGCGGCGACGCCGTGCGCCCTGGCCTCGGCGGGGCTGTTGAAGCTGACCGGCTCGCCGTTCATCCGCAGCTGCCCGCGGTCCGGCTTGCCGGCCCCGGAGAGCATCTTGATCAGGGTCGACTTGCCGGCGCCGTTCTCGCCGATCAACGCGTGCACCTCGCCCGGCGCCAGCTCGAGCGAGACGTCGTCGAGGGCGCGCACGCCGGGGTAGTCCTTGACCGCCCCTTCGATCGCGAGAACGGCGGCGCTCATCAGCTCGCGGGGATGTGGGCCACGGCCTGGACCTCGAGCCGGCTCTCGGAGGTCGGCAGCAGTTCGACCACCCGCACGCAGGTGCTCGCCGGCGGGTTCGGGAAGAAGGTGCCGCGGACCTGGTTGTAGAGCGGGAAGTCCCGGAGGTCGGTGAAGAACTGGATCAGGTTGACGACGTCGTCGAGGGTGCCGCCGGCCGTTTCGACCGTGCGCTTGAGGCCGTCGAGCACGAACCAGGACTGGGCGAGGATCGGGCCGTCCTTGGAATCGACCGACATCTCGCCGGTCTCGCCCAGCTCGCGCCGGACCTCGTCGGGCAGGTCCTCATATCCGCGGACCACGCGGCCGGTGGCCGGGTCGGCCGGGACCACGCCCGCGAAGAAGACCAGGTCACCCGCCCGACGAAACGGGGCGTAGCGGGCCAGTGGCTGTGCGACATCGCCTGAAGAGACGGTTTCCATCGGTGATTCTCCTCCCGATAGCAGGTAGTGGATGGTATACCATACATAGTAGAGTACGTGAAGTACACCGGGTACCCGACTAAACTGCCGGTGTCCCCGCATCCCACCCGCCGCTTCAAAGGACGAGCACATCGCCAACTCATCGCAAAGGCCCCGAGGCGACCTGCCGTCGACCCTCCCGCTCCAGGGAGTGCTGCGGCGGACCGCTCACGAGACCGTCCTCGAGACCCTCCGCAAGGCGATCCTGGACGGGGTGCTGGAGTCCGGCACGCCGCTCGTGCAGGCCGACCTGAGCGAACTGCTCGGGGTCAGCAAGACGCCGATCCGGGAGGCGATCCGGGACCTGGCCGCCGAGGGGCTGATCGACTTCGACTCCTACCGCAGCTCGGTCGTCCACACGCCGACCCTGGCCGAGGCGCTCGAGATCTACGAGCTGCGGCTGACCCTGGAGCCGCTGGAGATCGAAAAGTCGGTCGGCAAGATCCCCCAGGCCGACCTCGATCGGGCGGCCGAGCTGCAGCTCCAGATGGAGAAGGTCGACGAGGTCGGCGTCTGGATCGAGATGAACCGGGAGTTCCACCGCCTCCTCTCGGCACCGGAGGTGGCGCCGCGACTCAACAGCATCATCGTCGGCCTGCGCAACGCCTCGGCGATCCAGGTGGCCTGGTCGATCAAAGCCAACCCGGCCCTGATGGGCCGCGCCAACAAAGACCACGCCGAGATCATCGACGCCTACCGCCGCGCCGACGTCGATGCCGCGGTCGAGTTCAGCAAGCACCACCTGCGCGGGACCCTGGAGGCGATCCAGGAACAAGAGGCCGCCGCGGCCGAGCGCGCCGACCAGGCCCCGACGCCCGCCGCCCGGCGCCGAGGCCTCTCCGGCTGACTCCGGCGCGGGCCCTGGGCGAGTAGGTCGCGCGATACGCCTCGGGGGACCCCGGGGAAGGGCTCATGCCCCGCAAGCTGGCGCCCGGGAGGGTCCAGGCCCCGCAAGCTGTCGCCCGGGGAAGGACCCGCCCCTCTCGCCACGGCCCGGGCAGGCTGTGGCCGTGGCGAGAGGGGCGGGTGTGCGGAAGGTGTGGAGGGACCCTCGCGGGAGCGTCACGGGAGTGCGCCGGGTGTGCGCCAGAAGTGCGGCGGGGCCGTCACCGAAGGGCGCCGCGGACCGTCCCGAACGGTCAGGAATCTCCCCGGTTGGAAATCCGCGTATGGCGCGGG
>Ga0209941_1000711_pt1 | contig 32930 bp, 37 predicted proteins | sample ThiBiot_300_plan_FD_183945 | JGI IMG/M metagenome (GOLD analysis project Ga0209941, IMG submission 183945) | Wastewater bioreactor microbial communities from Cape Town, South Africa - Thiocy_solids_1 (SPAdes) | ecosystem: Engineered > Bioremediation > Thiocyanate > Unclassified | place: South...
CCATTTTCACGAAAACCGTCTTCTGAATCTGTTTCAAAATAAAGAGTCGTTACATCGTAAAACATTAAGCCGACTTTTCCGCCAAGTACTTTTCTGGTATGGCTAACGCTTATCTGCTGCACTTTATCTTTTTGGGTATTGTATAATTTATCCAGATACCGGTAAATCTTGTGCAACTGTAGGTCCTCATCAAAATGAGACTTTAGGTATTCAACCGTTGCCAACTTGCTCATCGGCTGGCTCAGGCGGGCTATCACCAACTGCTTTAAGATACCATCATCAATTGATCCAAATCCGATCAGATGAAATACCCTTGATAATATTAGCTGCGTACCGTTTAAAAGAACGCCTTCGATATTTGAAACAAGATATTCTATTAATTGTTTTTCTTCGGCTATTCTTTTGGAGTGATTGAAAATGTCTTCACCTTTGGTTTGAAGAGAAATCCAGTTTCGGCCTTCAGCAGTTAATTTTTCTACTTCGCTTTCTTCACTACTGATACCCACGGTTTTGAGTTCCCTGAATTTTCCATTCTTCTTTTCAACGATAACTACACTTGTGGTACCTGAGCGATTCTTTTTCTTGCGTATAAACATCTGCAAAAATAGCACATAAACCCGCTTGCGTCACCCAAAATGGTGACGCAAAAATCATAATAGGTTGAAAAACAAACAAATATAAAGTTGGTGAAAAAATAGTGTCAAAGTCAGGAAAAAATTAATCAAACTAAAAAACAAACATTATGGCAAAACCAATAACCGCCTATTGCATGAAAACAAAACAGAAGAATGTTCCGATGCAAGATGCAGTAATTACCAAGACATCCCGTGGCGGCTACATGGCGCAGGGTCACGACGGAAAAGGAAATAAGATGACTACTATGCTGAGTGAAGAAAATGCAAACCAGGCCATCAAAGACGGAGTTGCAAAAAAAGGCTGGTAAATTATTCAGATAAACCGTATCCATCACAGATACGGTTTATTTTTATCCGATACCCTTATCATTCAGGAGAACCCGCTACCTTCTCGATTTAATCCTTTCTTATTTTCCTGATCCATACAATTTTATTATCCCCAAAACAGCATTTCAGGAATTCAATTCTCCTGCAAAAATTTCACAATACCTATCTTTGAAATATCATAAATATTGGAAATGATTTTCAGGAGTAAAGCGCCCTTGCGAATTGGATTGGCCGGCGGCGGTACCGATGTTAGCCCTTACAGCGATAAATATGGCGGGGCTATTCTTAATGCAACGATCTCTCTTTTTGCTTATGCCACTATCGAAGTTCTTGATGAGAAAAAAATAGTCGTGGAGGCTGCCGACCGAAACGAGCGGCAGGAATTCAGGTTTATGAAAGAACTTCCCATCGACGGAACACTGGATTTACTGAAAGGTGTTTACAACAGCATTCAAAAGAGATACAATTCCATCAAACATGGTTTTCGTTTAACCACCTATGTGGACGCTCCCTCAGGTTCGGGATTGGGCACCTCCTCTACCCTTGTGGTAGCCATTCTCGGCGCATTTACCGAATGGCAGAAACTGGCTCTCGGCGATTATGATCTTGCACATTATGCTTACCAGATTGAAAGAAAAGATTTACAACTTGCCGGCGGAAAACAGGATCAATATGCCGCAACATTCGGAGGATTCAACTTCATGGAATTTTATGCGGATGACAAGGTCATTGTAAATCCGCTGCGCATCAGGCCTGAGTACATGCATGAACTTGCAAACAACATCCTGCTCTATTTCACACAAACCAGCAGGGAGAGTGCGGTGATAATTAAAGAGCAGGTAAAAAATGTAAATGAAAAAAACAAGAAGAGTATCAGCGCCATGCACGAATTGAAAGAACAGGCGAGAATGATGAAAGAAGCATTGTTGATGGGCAGGCTGGATGAGTTCGGTGAAATACTGGATTTCGGGTTTCAACAAAAGAGAAAAATGGCCCACAATATTTCCAATCCGTTTCTCGATTCTATTTATGAAGAAGCAAAAAAAGCCGGAGCCACCGGAGGCAAAATCAGTGGCGCCGGAGGTGGCGGATTTATGTTTTTTTATTGCCCCGGAAATAACAGATACAAAGTGATGAACTGCCTTAGTAAATTTGGCGGATCTGTCAGAGAATACAATTTTACAAAATATGGATTGACAACCTGGTCAATTTAATTCAAAGTCATTTAAACAATCTTTATGGATAAAATAAAGGATCTTATTCAAAGATCGATTGATACAAAAGAAAAGATTTTGCACGACAGCCATCTGTTAATGACAGTGATGGATTGTGTCACACTGATTGTTTCCGCTTTTCGGAAAGGGAACAAGGTTCTCTTTTGCGGAAACGGAGGCAGCGCTTCAGATGCTCAACATCTGGCAGCGGAATTCAGCGGAAGATTTTATAAAGACAGAGATGCATTGCCGGCAGAAGCCCTGCATTGCAATACAAGTTATCTGACAGCCGTAGCCAATGATTACAGCTACGATGTGATTTATAGCAGGTTGATTCTCGGCACCGGAAAACCAGGTGATGTACTGATTGGTCTCAGCACTTCAGGCAACAGCAAAAACATTATCAATGCTTTTGATGCTGCAAAAGTGAAAGGAATGGCTACCATTGCTTTTACCGGATCGACCGGGGGAAAATTAAAGGAGAGTGCTGATCTGCTCATTAATGTTCCGTCTGATGATACGCCTCGAATTCAGGAAAGCCACATCCTGATTGGCCACATTATCTGCCAGTTGGTAGAAGAAAATTATTTTGCAGAAAGAAATGATTGAAGAAGCTATCATCCTTGCCGGCGGATTGGGAACAAGGCTCAGGTCTGTAGTCAGCGACCGTCCCAAGTGCCTTGCGCTGGTGGATGGACGGCCCTTTCTGGAATATCTCATCACTTATTTATCTAAAAAAAATATCAGGCATTTCATTTTTTCGCTGGGATATAAATCTGAAATGATCATAGAATTTTTGAATCAAAAATTCCCAAAACTAAATTATTCGTATGTAACCGAAGATGAACCACTCGGAACCGGAGGAGCCATCAAACTTGCCCTCGGCAAGTCAAAGACTGAAAGGGTATTAATTTGTAATGGAGACACTTTTTTTAAGATCGATTTAAACCAACTTGAGCTTTATCATAATTATTATAAAGTCACATGTACCGTGGCTTTAAAACCCATGATCAATTTCAGCCGCTACGGTTCAGTGGAGTTGTATGCTGACGGAAGTATCCGGGTTTTCAAAGAGAAAGAGTTCAGGGAACAGGGATTGATCAATGGCGGAATTTATTTACTGGAAAAAGAAGCCATCCTCAACGAACCATGGCCTGATAAGTTCTCATTTGAAAAAGATTTCCTGGAAAAAATGACTTCAGAAAATGGTAAAATTTTCGGAAATATTCAAGATGTGTTTTTCATTGATATTGGGATACCTGAAGACTATCAGAGAGCACAAACAGAAGGAGAACTTTTGTCTGTTGTTAAGTAAATACTTTTCAATGCAAAAAAAATCCTTTGGTCATCCTCGTTAATTTTGTGTATTGAAAAAAAATATTTCAGCCAATTATGAAAGTATCTGTTTTAAAAATCCTGCTTCTTTTTTCAGCCATCACTCTCGGAATTTCTAATCATGGATTTTCCCAAAATACCGGAAAAATAAAAACCATCTCCGCTGAAAAGTTTCAGAAGAAAATTGATAAACTAAAAGATATTCAGCTAATCGATGTACGCAGGCCTGAGGAGTATGCAGATGGATTTATAAAAGGCGCAATGAATTATAACGTCCTCGATTCCACGTTGATTAATCACATTCCTCTGCTTGATAAAAATAAACCGGTTTTCGTTTATTGCAGAACAGGAGTGCGTGGATTGAAAGCCGCAAAAATATTAGAAGCCGATGGATTTAAAGTCTTCAATCTGAGAGGAGGACTTAAAAATTGGGAAGGAAAGAGATTGCCTATCGTAAAAAAACAGTGACAATATCTTCAAGGATTTCAGGCCGGACTTTTCCGAATGAATAATATCCGGGTTTAAGGGAAATCCGAAGAGTAATACTACTGATCTATCTTCTTTTGAATCAAATCGTGCAAATCATCAAAGTTAATATCATAAGCACCCAGATATTTGAGGGCTTTTTCTATCTGGTGTTTTATTTTTTCTTCATCAGCTTCCATGACAGGCCTCAGGTTAAGTCTTTCAATTTCCCCGGGAGATCGCTTCACATTCTGTCTGAGCCTCTGAATGAGGGAATGGTTAATAGGGAGCGGATCTTCCGGCAAATTAAATACAGTTTCAATTTTGATAAAGGGGGAACGAAAAATAAATGAGCCACATCTCAATTCACCTTCAGTAACCCTGAAAGAAATTTCTTTTGAATTATTTGTACTTGCATACCCTTTCAAAACCAGGGCTGGTAATATTAAATCTGCCAGACCCTCCGTTTCCGCTTTCATAACCCTGGTTATGCCGGTCGTTGAAATCTGAATAGTATCTGTAAGGACATTTATTTTGAGCATAGAGCTCCTGTCAAACCTCAGTCCTACCCTGGTAATTGCAGTCAATCCGGATCTTAGATCTTTGGTTTTCACTTTAAAATATGATTCCATAAAACAATTTTAAGAAAAATACATGGGGAAAGCATTTGAATTCAAAACTCTGAAATTATAAATAAATATAAATATTGAAATTTTCAACTCGACAGCAAAATCTGAATTTGAGGGTGTAAAATGATTTTGTCCGGAACATGGTCCGGATCTTTAATTCCTGTCAATAACATATCAACCCGCCATTAATGATCAGAACTTTGGAGTGAAATATTGATTTCATTCCAAAGTAGAAAGAAAGGAGAAAATATTTTGCTATTTTTGCGCTCCTTTCAACAGAAAAGGAGAAATGGCCCCGTAGCTCAATTGAATAGAGCATCCCGACCATCGGTCGGGAAGGTTATAGGTTTTCCCGACCAGAGGCCGGGATTTCGGGGTCACAAAAATCTTACCCTGCTCTTCACCAGACAAAGTTTTTATTTCTTTATTTTGAACGCCTCCCTGAACATATTATACCAAAATGAATTTTATTATAGCCCATAAATCATTGGTATTATACCGGCTGTCTTGAAAATTGGAAATGTGATAGCCATTTAGGCCAATTTTATTGGACTATTACGGATATCCTATCGGTATAAATATTGGAATTTTGAATTCAACAACATAATCTAATTTTCAGAGTGTAAAATGATTTTGGCGGGAACATGATCCGGATCTTTAATTCCTGTCAATAACATATCAACCCGCCATTAATGATCAGAACTTTGGAGTGAAATATTGATTTCATTCCAAAGTAGAAAGAAAGGAGAAAATATTTTGCTATTTTTGCGCTCCTTTCAACAGAAAAGGAAGTATGGCCCCGTAGCTCAATTGAATAGAGCATTTGACTACGGATCAAAAGGTTATAGGTTTGAATCCTATCGGGGTCACAAACAGCTTACCCTGCCCTTCACCGGACAGGGTTTCACTTTCTTTATCATGCAAGCCTTCCTGTACATATTATTTTCTGAATCTTTAAACAAGTTCTATGTTGGCTCCACAAGTCTTACTCCACAACTCAGACTTTTACGGCACCTGAGCGATCACAAGGGATTTACCGGCAAAGCAAAAGATTGGATTATCGTTTATGCTGAAAAATTTGATTCTTATCCTCTGGCCCGTAAAAGAGAAATGTCAATTAAAAAATGGAAAAGTTCCCTGAGAATTAAAGAACTTATTTCAAATAACAGCTCAACTCAATAGAGCATCCCGACCATCGGTCGGAATTTCAGGGTTACACGCAACTCTTTTTTAAATAGTCAATTTATGATCCAGCATCCGCGCCTGACCGTTTTTAATATTTTTCATGATAACAAATCCGTAACACAAATAGGGATTAAAGCAAAATCAATCCGCCATTTTTTTCAGAATATTTTCAGAATTAAGTGGTTATTTTACTCAAACTGATTTAAATGAAACTCTTGTTGGTTGAAGACGAAAAAGAGCTTTGCAAAAACATAATTAGTTACCTGAAAGAGGAAAATTATTTGTGTGAAATAGCGCCCGACTTTAAAACAGCTATCAGTAAAGTTGAAAGCTATGACTATGATTGTATCCTGCTCGACATCTCTCTTCCCGACGGAAACGGATTGAATGTATTGAAGGAATTGAAAGCCAATAAAAAAACCGATGGAGTTATTATCATCTCAGCAAAAAACTCAATTGAAGACAGAATTGAGGGGTTAAATATGGGAGCAGATGATTACCTCGTCAAACCTTTTCATCTTTCAGAATTAAGGGCAAGAATCGGAGCAGTTATCCGCCGCAGAAGGCTTGACGGAAACAAAACCATCATTTTAAATGATCTGGTTATCGACACTGTGGCACGCACGATTTGTGTCGGAAATAAATATTTAAATCTGACCCGAAAGGAGTATGATTTGCTTTTGTACCTGGGAATTAACAAAAACAGGGTACTTACAAAAAATGCCATCGCAGAACATATTTCAAATGGTGAGGTCGATTTGTTCGATAACTTTGACTTCCTTTATGCTCACATGAAAAATCTGAAAAAGAAACTCACTGAGGCCGGCGTCGGCGAATATATCAAGTCCGTTTATGGCATGGGTTATAAATTTACAGTTTGAAATTAGTTAGTAAAATATCACTTCGTTACCTATTATTTTCATTTATAGCTCTCATTGTATCCATTCCGGTTTTTTATGTGATCCTGCAGCATGCAATTTTTAATAGTGTTGACGAATCCCTGCAACAACATGAAGAAGCAATTCTGAAAGTACTTGCTAAAAAGCCTGTAGCACAATACAATTCTTTTAATGACAATATCAGGATAACGCTCACCAACCAACCTGTGTCTCCAGCCCGGTTATCATCACGCAATATTTTTATTCAGGACGACCAGGAAAATGTTACCTATCGTATTTTAGAAAGTGTCAGAAATGTAAATGGCAGAAATTACTTTATTCATATCAGGAAATCACTCATCGAAAATACCGATCTCATCCAATCGATAATCGGGATTCAGGTTGGGCTTTTAATTGTACTGCTGACAGGCCTTTACCTGATCAACAGAAGCCTCTCTCACAAAATATGGAAGCCCTTTTACGATACAGTCGGAAAATTAAAATCCTTCAGCATCAACAGCAGGAAAACTCTACAATTGCCCCGCTCCGACATCCAGGAATTTTATGATTTAAATACCTCTCTCGAAATTCTCAGTAAAAAGGCAGTTGCACTTTACAATTCACAAAAGGAATTTACAGAAAACGCTTCTCATGAACTCCAGACTCCCCTTTCCATTATTCTTGGCAAGCTGGAACTTCTAATGCAAACCTCTCCGATCAATGAAGAACAGGCAGAACTTATTAACTCCGCCTACAACTCAGGTTTGCAAATGAAAAAAATGAACCAGACCTTGTTGCTTCTTACCAAAATTGAAAATAATCAGTTTCTCACAAAAGATGACATACATCTTCAGCAGTCTGTAAAAAGCTGTGTACATCAATTTGAAGACTTTGCCGTGCAGAAGAATATCAAAATGGTTTTGGAGACAAAAGGAGATGCAACCATTAAAGGGAATAAATATTTATTCGATATTATGACAGGCAATCTTTTGAAAAATGCAATTCTTCATTCTGCCAGCCATTCGCGGGTAAATATTATTTCAGACAATACTGAAATTACAATCTGTAATTCCGCAGAAGAAGGAAGCCTCAACAAAGAAAAATTGTTTGTAAGATTTCAAAAACAAAACAATCAAAAACCTGGTACGGGAATAGGATTGGAAATTGCTTCAAAGATTGCTTCCATACACAATGCCCAAATAAACTATCAATACACAGATAATTCACATTGTTTCATCATTTGTTTTTTTCAAAAAGATATTCTTTCTGAAAATGAATCTGTATCCGCTGATATCAGAAATGATATCTGAATACCAAAAATCTTCAATTAATTGATTGGATATCCCATTAGTTCCACTTTCCTAAAATCAATTTAAAAGTTCAATGTCATTCCCAGGTAAACACCGCCTCTTTGTGCATTGTGATGGTTCAGATAATTCAACCGGCGGAAGTATTCAATGCTGAGAAGATGAAAAATATTCTCTATTCCTGCGCCTGCCTCCATAAAAGGTACATTGCCGATAAGTTTAAAATGTTCTCCTTTATTATATTGAATATTTGCGTTTGTCATATCTCCCCAATAACTGTTAAATGAAATCCTTTCGCGCCATCCGAGCTTTCTGACCAAAGGAATTTCATCAAGCAATAACCCCCCAAATGTAAATCTGGTGTGAAGACTTACATACCTGTCGGAAGCAAATTCATAAGGATTCATGGTATTGAATTCGTACTTGCTTGCTACATAATATTCATTTCCGGCAGGGATATGCAATAAAAGATATGGCAGGGTACCAAATATCTTACCCGCCTCTAATCTGTAATAAAACAACATTTTGGGAGGCACCCGCAAATATTGTTCAACTCCCATTTCCAATTTATTGAAACTAAACTGTGCATTATTCAGTTCGATCCCAAAAGTATATCTGGCAAACAATACCGGCGTGTAAACACGGTGCCTGATATAATCGTAATTGAAAACCGTAAAAGGTTCGTTCTTTACATATCTGAACCCAATTGAAGCAGATGCCACCGGAAGCTTTGAAGAAAACAAGCTGTCATAAGGTTTATCAGTAGCAGGATTAATAGGGCGAAAACGAAAAATAAAATCTGGAATAATTTCTTCATACGATGCCTGAGCCTCCGTTGATAAATTATGTGTTATATATTGTTCATGCCGGATCAATGCCTGCTTTATGAAGACTCTTGAAAAAGGAATATTTTTTCTTAACACGGTATTGATAAGATTGTCTTTATCCAGTTCATCATCCTGGTTGACAATAAAATCATAATCGCCGCTATACGAAATTGTGGTTTTGGACCAATGTGTTTCACTCCAAACGTATTTCAAACCCACCAGTCCTTTCATAATATGGTCTTTTGTGCCATACGCCCCATAGCCAAAAATGTTTATCCGTTTACTGATTCCCGGCATCGTCCAAAGCCCAACCCTGAAACGCCAGCCTTCAAGCACGTTATTACTCAGAAACAAAGAATAGGGGCCGGCGCTAAACAGATTTCCAAAATTCCACATTCCCGAACCTGCAAAGGCGATTAATTTTAAATCCCGTTGAAATCTGCGGTTTTCCTGCAGCGAATCCACCATTTTATAAATATTCTTTTCATGCAGGGTCAGGGAGTCCGGCCGGTTTTCAGACCAGTATTCATCCGTTTTGTCCACGTCAACCGGATGTTCCTTCTTAATCAGATTACTCAGGATGTCAGAAGGTGACCCGGTATTCAAATACATCTTTGCCAGGACAGTCGTATTTTTGAAAACAAACTTTACTGAATTTTTATTTTCAGAAACCGGTATCCCCAACAAGTCAAGACCACTTTCAAATTTTACATCTGAAATATATTTCTCCGGCATATAAACCATCTTATCTGAAATGCTGTCGTAAACCAATTGATAACTTTGGGAATAACTGATATCCTTCACAAAATTCAAATTATCATTTTTGGCCAGATGCATAACAAACGATTGCACTGCGAGGCTGTTTTCATCAATCCACAACACTCCGCTGAACGCTTTTTCATAATTTCTTTTTGGGGTAAATCTTACCTCCCGGATTGTAATATCCCCCACTACGGTTGTATCGCCCTCATAAAAGTTGTAATATTCAAACGCATGTTCATTGAGCGGGCTTGCATAGGTTTGATTAAATATCGGAATCCAGTTTTCATAGATATTGAAATAAAAAGAAAACTTATCCAGGTTCCTGAATAAAACATCGGTTTTTAAACCGAGATTCTTTTTTGCGGTTACGATTTCATCATCGATCCGCGGCGATGTGGAATGGAAAACCCGGGCGATCGTTTCATCAAAATAAACAGGTAATTCTTTGTCAGTTTTCGCATTGGAATCCACATCAGAATAGGTTTTTAGTAAAATGCTTTTGAATCCCTTTCCCTTTGCTTTCTGAAAATCAAGGTTATCTACATCCAGTTCATTTCTTGTATATCTTTCATAATGATAACTCCGAAACCGCGCAGGATTATTTTGCTTTTTGGCTTCAATAACTTTCTCCATGAAAGGCTTTCCGGGCTTCCTGAACAGATCAACGACAACGCCCTGAAGCTGGGTCGGACTGGAAGACATTTCGAGATTAAGACCGGTGCTATGTTTCGGATTCAAAATCAAAATCACCGGGGAAAATCCAACACTGGTCACTTCGAGTGTGTCATACCATTGAGAAGTGTTTAAATAAAATGATCCGTCAGAGCCTGACAGGGTGCTGTATTTGCTTCCCCGTAAATGTACTGTTGCGTTTACAAGAGATTTGCCATTTGTCTTATCCGTGATTTTGCCTGAGATTAAATAATTTGTTTGAGAGAAAACTGAATTACTTAAAAATGTGCAAATGGCAAAACACAACATCTTTAACATAACACAAAGCTTGTAGAATAAACTGAATGAAAACTGATTTATCTGTTTGAGTTATGTTATTTTTTTTTAAAATTCCATTCCAGAAATTAAAATTCAGATCATAGGTTGTTTTAACGGCTCTGCAGGTACTTCACAATAATTAACTGATTTCGGATACAGGTCATAGTTAATCAAATCTCCAATTTTCCCATGCTATATTTTACAATTTCCGTTTTCATTTAAATGCATTCAAAGCTTTGGTGGGCTTTCCTGAATCGTCAAAAGCTCCGAGTGTATATCCTTTCCAATGATTATAAGATTCCGGCTCCCAATACAAAACACCTAAACCTTTTTGTTTGGGAAGAGATTTTACTTTGTAAATCAGGTCCGATAAAAATCGTTTGGCAATCAAAGGCTGATCCCATTTCATTCCACATTCCACAACCATCACTTCCCTGCCATAACGTTGAATCATGTCTCTCATATTGGAGAGGCATTGTTCATTCAAAGTTTGCCATGTAGGTGGGGATGGATACAACGACATTCCAATCACATCCCAATGAACATGATTAGCCATAAGACTGTCAAACATCCATCTATACATCGTGTGATCATAACCGTTAGACAGATGTATGATTATTTTTGCGGATGGAAAAACTGATTTCACGGCTTCTGAACCAGCCTGAACCAGTTGAGCAAAATGGCTCATATTGACCGAAGCTTTTCCAACGGGCCACAACATTCCATCATTGGTTTCATTGCCTATTTGAACCCACTCCGGTGTAATTTTCGATTGCAATAAGGTATTCATAGTTGCTGAAGTGTAATTTGACAAAGTGGTTTTCAAAGTTGAAAAATTCTGCCCTGCCCAACCTGCCGGAATGGTCTGTTTCCCGGGGTCAGCCCACGAATCACTGTAATGCAAATCTATCATGATGCGCATCCCTGCTGCTTTTGCACGGTTACATTTTGAAATTACATCTTTGATACTATTGTATTTATTTACCGGGTTTACCCAAATTCTGAAACGGACCGTATTCATTCCAAGTCCTTTCAGAATCTTGAAAATATCTTCCTGATGCCCGTTTTTATTATAGAACTTTCTACCGCTGTCTTCCATTTCTGTGATCCAACTGACATCTGCACCCTTTGCAAAAGAATCCCGGACATGCTGAATCCTCCGCGTGTTAAAAGTGGTTGGTGGAAAATTCAGAAAGAAAAAAAGCAAACAGCATTTGATAAAATAATTAAAGGGCATTTTTAAAAGATTATTTTCATGGCTAAAACTATTTCAAATATTTCAAAGGCTCTGCCTCAATAAAAAAAATCCCTTCATCAGAATAATCAAATCTTATACAATGATCAAAGGAAATATTTTAATGAAATAAAGATTGAGATTAACTTGGCAACTTCTATTCAAATCAAAAAATGAAAATATTTATCCGTGCCATCGGGAAACCACATGATCCGCAAATCAAAAAAGCTATTTATGATTTCACGAACCGTATAGGACATTACTATCCTATTGAATGGAAAATATTTCCGGCAAAAAAAATAACTGATCAACATGAACAAATACTGGCAGAATCAGAATTGCTTTTGAAAAGCATCGGCCCTGATGATTTTTTGGTGGGCCTCGACGAGCACGGAAAACAGATGACTTCAACGGCATTAGCTGCTTTTATTGAAAAACAATCCATTCAAAGTGTAAAGAACCTGATTTTTATTATTGGCGGTGCTTTTGGATTGAATCAGCATTTATTGAAAAGATGCAATTTCATCTGGAGCCTTTCTGAATTAACTTTTCCTCATCAGTTGGTGCGGTTGATTCTCGCAGAGCAAATCTATCGTGCGTGCACCATCATCAGAAATGAAAAATATCATCATTCCTGATTTTTTGTAGGTTTGGCAACTTTTTTATGCATTTATCTCTGACAATAATAATCATTATCATCACCTGCCTGGTATCTTTATCAGCCTTTGGTTCAAGAAAAATCCTCAACGATCTGATCTTCTACCCCGCCTGGGTTCACGACAAGAACCAGTTTTACAGGTTCTTTACCTACGGATTTATCCACGCCGATTTGATGCACCTGATATTTAATATGTATGCATTTTATCTATTTGGCGGATTCATTGAAGATGCTTTTATTTCATTGCTCGGAACCGTTCAGGGAAAATTGTTCTATATCCTTTTATATGTACTTGCGCTGATATTTTCTGTAATTCCGGATTATAAAAAATACAAAGGGAATTACCAGTATAGCAGTCTGGGGGCTTCGGGCGCAGTGTCTGCAGTGGTATTCGCATTTATTCTTCTCAATCCTCTTCAGGGTATCGGCCTTATTTTTATACCCATATTTATACCCGGTTTTATTTTCGGAATCCTGTTTCTCGTTATTTCTTATTATCTCGGAAAGCGGGGCGGCTCAAGGATTAATCACAATGCACACATTTGGGGCGCCGTGTTTGGAATAATTTTTCTGATTATTGTTTGTAACCTCTTTTCAAATTTTCCGGTTCTGCAAAACTTCATTTACCAGGTGAAGAATATGAAGATGGATCAGTTGTTTCAGACTTATTAAACGCAATTCTCCAGACCGATTTTGTTTTTTCTGTAACCTTAAATCTGTTGTCAATTCGCAAGCCAATAACCCACAGGATTTTTTTATTACTTTCCAAAACCCAAACCTTTTCTTTATCCACTATTGATAACTTCTGATCAACAAAAAACCGGCTCAGTTTTTTTTTCTTGGCCATTCCGAGCGGATAAAAATAATCGCCTTTCTTCCATGGCCTCAGAATAAGGGGAAAAATAATTTCTTTGGCATCCAGCATTGCAATATAAGATTCAGAAGAGATTTTTTTCTCTTTGGTCCATTGATATTCCTTCAATAAAATTTCTCCTTGGCGAAACACAATCCTGTTGTCATTTTTACCAATCAGAATATGATTTGCCTCTTCACTTTTTACCGGAACTATAATCAGCCATTTTCTGTCGCGGATTATCCGGTGGGTTTCCGATAAAACAAATTTGCCGCTATCGGCATATAACAACTTTACCACTTCTTCTAACTGGCGGGATGAAAAGTTGAATCTCTTTATAATTTCAAAAAGAATGGCTCTGAATCCATTTCTTTTCAAAAGTTTCAAAACAGGGATGTGGTATTCATTTCCTTTCTTCTCAACTATTTTATTACAGATTTCTTCAATGGATTCTTCATAGATATTTTTAATGTCGTGAAACCGGTTGATGTTTCCAATGAGATTATCTTCAACTGCGGGTATAATTTTTTTGATCGACGGGATCAACTGAAGCCGGATATAATTCCGGGTATATTTATCCAAAAGATTTGAGGAGTCTTCTACAAATTGCAGATTATTTTCATTAACAAATTCATTAATCTCTTCCCTTTTTGCAAACAAAAGAGGACGTACGATATTTTTATTTTTTACCGGGATTCCCTGCAGGCCATCAATCCCGGTACCTTTCAGAAAATTCATTAAAAGAGTTTCAATATTATCATTGGCATGATGAGCAGTTACAATGAATACCCGGCTGTTCTTTTTTTTAAGTTCATTTGACAATTCATCAAACCATTTGTACCTGAGTTCGCGTGCTGCCACCTGAATAGAAATTTTATTTCTCTCCGAATATTTTTTTGTATCAAACCTGACAACATGAACCGGGGCACCGTATTGCGCTGCAAGGTTTTTGACAAAGGCTTCATCCCTCATACTCTCTTCCCCCCTGAGTTGAAAATTACAATGCGCAATTTCAAAATTAAATCCGCAACGGTGGCAAAGTTCACAAAGTGAAACCGAATCTCTTCCACCGCTGACCGTCAATAAAAGCAAATCATTCTTTTGGAAAAGATGATTTTGTTTTACAAAATTTTCGAACTGAGTAACCAGTGACATATATAAAAGTTGAGGTTACAAATCTCTGGTAAAAACAACTTCCTTTTGTAAACAGGCGGATACAAATAATGAAAGTTCTCCCTAAAAAGGATTAGAAATGAATATCAGGTTTCTTTGATCTCTTGTAGGTTATCAACCAATTACTTTTTTTCTTTTTTGATACTTAGTATCTTCGCAAACCTAAAAAGTGATGTCATGAAGATATTAGTTTGCATAAGCAAAACGCCAGACACAACAGCCAAAATTTCCTTTACAGATAATGATACCAAATTTAATGAAAGCGGGGTTCAGTTTATAATTAACCCCTATGATGAATGGTATGCATTGGTACGGGCGATTGAACTGAAGGAAAAAGATCCTTCAACCATCATTCACCTGGTACATGTAGGTCCCGCAGAAAATGATGCAATTATCCGCAAAGCTCTTGCACTTGGTGGCGATGAAGCATTTAGAATTAATTCGCATCCGGGAGACGACTATTATGTGGCCGGTCAAATTGCAAATCTTGCCAAAGAACAACATTACGATCTTATTTTCACCGGAAAAGAAACCATTGATTACAATGGTTCTTCCGTTGGCGGCATGATAGCCGAACTTTTAGAACTGCCCTATATTTCGCTGTCTACAAAATTTGAATTGAATGGAAACACAGCCACCATTACGCGTGAAATAGAAGGGGGCGAAGAAGTGGACGAAGCGGCTTTACCGGTGGTTGTAAGTTGCCAGAAGGGAATGGCAGAACAACGTATCCCCAATATGCGCGGCATCATGAGTGCTCGTACGAAACCACTCAAAGTGATCGAACCGGTTGCAATTGATCCGCTGACCAGCATAAGTTCATTTGAACTTCCAGCTCCAAAACAAGGGGTGAAATTGATTCCGGCAGACAATCCCGAAGAGTTGGTACGTCTGTTACATGAAGAAGCTAAAGTTTTTTAATTACAAACATTTTTAATTTTCAGATATGAGTGTATTAGTTTTCCTGGATCAGGCTGAGGGACATGTAAAAAAGAGCAGTTTCGAAGCAGCCTCCTATGCAGCTAAAATTGCTGAGCAGACGGGGACAGAAGCCGTTGGCATTGTGTTGGGTGAAATAAAAGATGATCTTCAGTCCTTGGGTAAATACGGAATAAAGAAAATATATCATGCCGCAGATGCTCAGTTGAACCAGTTTGATGATGAAATTTATACAGCTCTCATTGCAGATATGGTTAAGAGTTCTGGCAGTAATGTAGTAGTCTTATCAAATAATTTTAATGGAAAAGCCATTGCCCCGCGACTGTCAGTAAGGTTAAAATCAGGATTGATAAGTGGTGCAGTTGGTTTACCAGATACTTCTAATGGCTTTAAAGTCAAAAAATCAGTTTTCAGCGGAAAAGCTTTTGCAAACGTTGAAATTAAAACTGATATCAAAATAATAACCCTTAATGCAAATGCATTCAAGGTTACTGAAGGAAGCGGTACCGCGACTATAGAGAACATTACCACACAAATACCCCGGCGCAAGGTAACCGTCAGGGAAGTAAATGTTGTAAAAGGAGAAGTTCCACTGGCAGAAGCTGAGCTTGTGGTGAGTGGCGGACGTGGTTTGAAAGGACCAGAAAACTGGGGAATTGTAACTGATTTGGCTAAAGCGCTTGGGGCTGCTACGGCATGTAGCAGGCCGGTAAGCGACAGCGGATGGCGCCCGCATCATGAACATGTGGGCCAAACCGGATTAACCATTGCTCCCAACATGTATTTTGCAATTGGTATTTCAGGGGCTATTCAGCATCTGGCAGGAGTAAACAGAAGCAAAACCATTGTAGTTATAAACAAAGATCCGGAAGCCCCTTTCTTCAAGGCGGCAGATTACGGAATTGTGGGAGACGCTTTTGAAGTGGTGCCAAAGATTACAGAAGCTGTAAAAAAACTAAAAGGCCAGAAATAAAAACATAATAATTCCCGGATTTTACCTTAAACCTTAAAAAAATAATGCAAGGTGAGTGAGATGAAGAAAATAGAGTTGGAAATAGTCGCACTGTCACATAGTATTACCCAAACACATTCTTATGCAGTGGTATTGGGAGAAGTGAATGGTTTAAGAAGATTGCCCATTGTCATCGGTGGATTTGAAGCCCAGGCCATTGCTGTTGCCCTGGAAAGAATGAAACCAAGTCGACCGCTCACACATGATCTCATGAAAAATTTCATGCTTGCATTTAATATTGACCTTCATGAAGTAATTATCAACGATTTGCAGGAGGGTATTTTTTATTCGCGGTTAGTTTGTTCAACCGAAAACGAAACAGTTGAAATAGATTCTCGCACCTCTGATGCCGTGGCTCTGGCAGTAAGATTTGGTTGCCCGATTTATACCTATGATCATATTTTAGTCAGCGCCGGAGTGGTAAAAGGAGAAGAAGAGTCCGAGAAAAGAGTTGTGGTTACCCACGACGAAAGCGTGGGTGATGACCTGAAAAAAATGACTTTAAAGGAGCTGGAAGATCTGCTGAATGAAGTGTTGGAGCGGGAAGATTATATCCGGGCAGCCTCAATCCGGGACGAAATTAACCGGAGAAAAGAAGATTAAGCAGGATTGTCCGAACTTCATTCTTGCCTTCTTTTTTACTTCTCAGGATTTTTAAAGGATTGCTGACGGTCTAATTTTCCGGAATCACCTATCTCCCATCCTACAATATTTATTTCTACCTACTATTTCATCTAAAATAATCGTCAGGGAATTTTGCTATTTTAAAGATTGGTGAACCGTTATCACTGTAAAGGCATTTTCCAAAAATAAAAGCGCCGCATAGAAATGCGGCGTTTTGTTAAGAACCAGTTGGTTCTGTAACCCCCAAAGAAAACTATTTTAATTTATTTAAATAACACTGTTTCAAACATATATAACAGAATACAAATCACAAACCTCACTCTTAACTTTTGATAATTGAAATGAGAAGGGAATACAATTCCTGAAGAAATTATTGATTATAATCTCTTACTTTTCAATATGACAGGAGCTGGTATCAGGTTGTCTTTCGGGAAGAATAATAATTTTAAAAATTCTTCCAGGGTCTCAAAAATAGAAGAGGTAGAGTTTTGGTTCATACTCATGGTTTAGGTTTCAAATTTTTTTAATAAGGCCCTTCTAAGAATGGGAGGATTATAAATCAGAAACTGAATACGAGGTAAGTGTTTTTCAGTTTGATGATGCAAACATAAAAACCGGATTCTACTTTTGCAATATCGTAAAAATACTGAATTCAATTTATTAGATGAAATCTTTATAAATATTATACTTATTAGATAGCATATACTTTAAAGTTATTTTATTTAATGCTATTCTTAAATTAAGGCATATATTTTATTTTTAATTTAAAACAGGAAAGATAAACAACCATATTAAAGGGAAATTGCCTTTCTCAGGAGGCAAATATCATACAGTGCGTTGAAAGTTTATCTCTTATCAAGTCATCAGGGTTTGCGAGAAAAAAAATCACTTCACTCAATTTTCATTCAAAACCAGGAATCTAAATTCCAGGTTAATTGAGGTTCTATGATGATCAATCCCGCATCTGAATTTTTAGGATCATTCACCAGCAAAATTTTCATTTCTGTCATATTTACATATCCCAGACCTTACTACTATCCTTTTTTGGTTCATGGATTTATAGAAAAAAAACTTTTCGAGAGTTCATATATAGTAATAATCCTCTATTTTACTTTATTTAAAACTTAAATCCAATATATATTTTGTAATTAATTGTTTATCTGTTTATTGCTTAATTGTATTAATTTATAAATTATCGTTTCACAGATTTTATAATAGTTCAAACGAAATATCACATCGTCGCGTTATTTATTTAGATAAATACATTAAATAGTATATTATAAATAACTATAGATCATTTAATAGTAATTAAATTATTGTAACTATATAATTTAGGTTTAAAAAATAATCCCATTTTCATAGATTGCTAAGTTCCTGTGACAAAAAAAATAGCTTTTTCTATTCAGTTCTTCTATCCTATTTTTACGGTGTGAAAAAATTAGCTTTGATGACTGCCTGTGCTTTCGTCATAATGTCATGCAGTACTCCCCGACCCCTGGAGTATAAGACATACCACAATTTTGCTATAAAAAGCCTGGGGTTCAACAATGCAACTGTCTCGCTCGATTTAGAATATTACAATCCAAATAATTTTGGAATGCAATTGAAAAGGACATATCTGGACATTTTTATTAACGGAACTCTCCTTGGGCACAGCACATCCGATTCTCTCATTCGCATTCCAAAAAATGGCAATTTCATTTTACCGGTAAAATTTGAACTGGATATGAGAAACGCATTTAAAAATGCATTTAGCGCATTATTCAACAAAGAGGTAATGGTTAAGTTGACTGGAAAAATAAAAGCCGGAAAGGGTAACTTATTTTTAAACTTTCCGGTCAATTATGAGAGTAAACAAAAATTCTCCTTCTTCTGAGTTTCCCCTGCCCGTAACATGGATTCGTGCTTTATTCCCGATCGGAATGTTTTGTATCAAAATTTGATTTTATATAGAAATAGAGGAAATCATACAGGAATTGGCAGAAATTTTAATAACCGGAGACAGCACCTGGTCAACAAGATAAAAGTGAGCCTTTAACCCCTTGTGATGATATGTCCCAACAACGAGGGCCGGCATCCCCATACATTTGACTAATGCATACTGAAGGCTTTTTCAACAATTTGAAAAGATAGATCGCGATTACAACACCCGGTTTGTTTTCAGAGTTTTAATCAACGGAATTGTTACAATACGAAATCAGATTTCCACAATTTCGTATTAATCAAATGTTTTATCCCCCACGATTCACAGAACAGCAGGCTAATTCTTTTTCGTACTATCAGACTTATTATTAGTGTCAAGAGGCACGTGCCGGCAGGTTACAGGCAACCTGTAATAAGCTTCCGGATTTGCCTTTACATCACCTGCATCATACCCCAGGTTTGCAACAGCAGTTTTGATGTTTTCAATATTGGTTCTGTCTGTGTACCATTTCACTGTCAGCGTACGCCGGTGATAATTCAAATTTGATGAAATGATACCATCTTCTCTTCTCAGGTAATTTTCAATTCTCTCTTTACAGGCTTCATCCTGTGCACCCGGCACTGAAATAACGGCTTTTTCAACTGGTTTTGTCTGTGAAATTGTCCTTCCGGGGGCCACTATCAGAAATAAAATAAATGATGTAATTAAAGTTCTCATATCCGGCTGTTTAAACAAATGTACCCCATTCAGCAGGTTTCTTCCGCCAGTTTAACAGCGCTTTTTCATCATCCTGCGTAATGTATTTTAGTTCGATGGCTTCTTTTATAAGGGCCTCATAATTGGTCAGGGAAATCAACCTGATATTGTGTTCTTTAAAAGCATTGGCAGATTCATCAAATCCATAATTAAATATGGAAACCATTCCTTCAATGGTCATTCCGTTTTCCAAAAGTACATCCGCGGCCTTCAGACTGCTCATTCCTGTTGAAATCAGATCTTCCACAAGTACCACCTTTTTGCTACCTTCAACCGAACCTTCAATCTGATTCCCCAAACCATGATCTTTGGCTTTTCCACGTACATAAATAAAAGGCAGTTTTAGCTGATCTGCAACCATAGCCCCCCATGGGATGCCTGCCGTAGCCACCCCTGCAATGACTTCAGCATCCGGAAATGTTGAAAAAATGGTATCACACAACTCAGACTTGATAAATTCTCTGACATAAGGAAACGATAACGCCTTCCGGTTATCACAATATATCGGGCTCTTCCATCCGCTCGCCCAGGTAAATGGCTCCGCAAGATTTAATTTTATTGCTTTTATTTGGAGTAGCTTTTGTGCTACCGCTTTTTGGTTTGTCATGACACAAAAATAATATTTATGAGCCTACTTAAAATTTACTTTAATAATACCCCACTTACGATTTCAGATCAGGAAAACGCCTATTCAGAAAAACCGGAAACAGAGATACTTCATTTCACTAATAACACAACTGAGTTGGCTCAGTTTATTAATAATATGTGGAATACTGATATCAATGAGGGCATCATCACCGGTGAAAACTTTGAACGTTTAAAAAACGAAGTACTGAAAAACTTTACCCTTGTCAAAGCTGGCGGCGGATTGGTGATTAATGAAAAAAATCAATTGCTGATGATATTCAGGCGCGGCGTCTGGGACTTGCCAAAAGGAACGCTGGAAAAGGGAGAAGATATCAGGGATTGTGCTATACGTGAGGTGGGTGAGGAAACCGGAATCCATAAACTTTCAATAACAGAATACCTTGGAATTACTTATCATTCTTACAAGTTAGATGAGAATATGATTTTAAAAGAATGCCATTGGTTCCTGATGAAGTACAATGGAAATGAAAAACTCACACCTCAACTGGACGAAGACATTCATCATGTGAAATGGATAGACAGAAATGAATTACATGAATATCTGCACAAAACCTACGCAACTATCAGAGATATCATTTCAAAAACATATCAACACTAAGCAGGAACTTTATGTTTTAAAATGGCTACTGTCAACCGGCCTGCACAGGTCAGTTTTCCCTCCTCGTTTTGAATTTTGACTTCCCATACATGTGTAGATTTTCCAAGATGCAACGGGCGTGCAATTGCTTCCACACTGCCTTGGGTAACACTTCTCAAATGATTTGCATTGATCTCGATACCCACGCAGTAATATTTTTGAATATCAATTACCAGCGCCGATCCGATGCTCCCAATGGTTTCTATCAATACACAATTGGCGCCGCCATGGATGAAGCCGTAAGGTTGCCTGGTCTTTTCAGTAACAGGCATGGACATACGTAAATAATCATCTCCGATGGCAGTAAATTTCAAATCGAGATATCCCCCCATCGTATTATTCAACAATGAGTTCAATTGTTTTAATTCCAAATCTTTCTGAAACCAAATCATAATTCTTGTTTTGGGTATAAGGTTTTTACAACAGGTACAGGTAAAAATAATGACACATTTCCGCCGTTGCGATACACATCTCTGATCAAAGTACTTGCAACAGATGTAAAAATGGGAAGGCAGGTGAGGTATATAGTTTCAATTCCGTCACTAATACTTCTGTTCATATCTGCTATTGCTTTTTCGTATTCGAAGTCATTCACATATCGTATCCCTCTGAGAATATATCTGGCTCCGATTCTACGGCAACATTCGACGGTAAGCCCATCATAGGCAAGAACCTCAACTTTAGGTACATCCTTATAAACTTCTTTTATCCAGGCAAGCCGTTGTTCTTCGCTGAACAAGGTAGTTTTGGAACTGTTGCGTCCGAGTCCGATATAAAATTTATCAAAAAGCGGTAATGACCGGTTGATAATATCCGTATGGCCCAGGGTGACCGGATCAAATGTCCCCGGAAAAAGACAAATTCTTTCTTCCATAAATTAATTAGTTTAAAGCAGAGCGGTTACTCAACAGAAATAAAACAGCCATTCTGACTGCTACTCCATTTTCCACCTGGTGCAAAATAATGGATTGATCTGAATCTGCAACATCACTGTTCAGTTCCACTCCCCTGTTTATTGGCCCGGGATGCATAATCGTAATTTTCTTTCCAAGGCTGTCCAGAAGACGTTTATTAATTCCATAAGAAAGGCTGTATTCCCTTAACGTAGAAAACAAAACCTGATGCTGCCTTTCCAATTGTATCCTGAGTACATTGGCTACATCACACCATTGCAGCGCTTTTTTCAGGTTGTACTCCACTCTTACATCAAAAGATTCAGAAATATATTTTGGGATTAACGTTGGAGGGCCGGCCACCATCACTTCAGCGCCTGCTTTTTTCAAAAGATAGATATCGCTCATAGCCACTCTTGAATGCATGATATCCCCGACAATGGTAACCTTTCTCCCTTTTAGTTCACCCACATTTTCAATAATGGAAAAGGCGTCAAGAAGTGCCTGTGTGGGATGTTCATTGATTCCGTCTCCTGCATTGACAATTGACACCGGAATATGCTTTGCCAGGAAATGTGGCGCCCCTGAAGCGCTGTGCCTCATCACGACAAGATCAATTTTCATGGAGAGAATATTCCTCACCGTATCAAGCAGGGTTTCACCTTTGGATACAGAAGAGCCTGAGGCAGAAAAGTTCATCACATCCGCACTAAGCCTTTTTTCAGCCAGTTCAAAAGACATCCGTGTCCGTGTGCTGTTTTCATAAAATAGATTGACAATGGTGACATCTCTCAGAGAGGGCACCTTCTTTATTGGCCTTTGTAATACTTCCTTAAATTGCTTTGCGGTGGAAAGAATCAGCTCGATATCGCTGAGTTGCAAATCTTTAATGCCTAAAAGATGTTTGGTAGAAAGTTGCATTAAAAAGCAAAACTAATTAAAATTATGTTCGCAGTCCGCAAATTCTTATCCTTTTATCTTACTCTGCAACCCTGGTAACCTTGACTACATTGGTTGGCAAATGTTTATTTACCGGCGTACTTCCTGTGTTTACAACCACATCGCCCGATTTTATGAATCCCCGCTCCTTCAAAATACTTATCTGATCAAAGAATATATCATCCAGGCTGACTTCCTCATCATAAAAAAATGCGCGGACACCCCAGCTCAGACTCAATTGGTTGATCAGTGTTTTTTCCTTACTGAATACATAGAGAGATGCTTTAGGGCGATAACTGCTCAGCATAAATCCGGTATATCCGCTTTGTGTCATCCCAATGAGTGCATCCGAATTAAGGTCCTCTGCCAGTTTACATGCACTGTAACAAATTGCATCACTCAGAAATGATGGTGAGTGCGGCTGTGGGGAAAGGATATCATCCCGGTTGTAATCATACGCCTTGCGTTCTATTTCCATGATTATTTTGGTCATTGTCTGAATCACCAGCACCGGATATTTTCCTGCTGCAGTTTCTCCGCTGAGCATGAGTGCATCCGCACCTTCAATAACTGCATTGGCAACATCAGTGATTTCGCTTCTGTTGGGTTTTATCCGTTCCATCATACTTTCCATCATCTGGGTGGCAACGATAACCGGCTTGGCACGGTGCATACATTTACGTATCAATTCCTTTTGGATCAGCGGCACTTTTTCAACCGGCAATTCTACTCCCAGATCGCCTCTCGCTATCATGATGCCATCACTCTCCAGAATTATTTCCCTGATATTCGTCAGGGCTTCCGGTTTTTCAATCTTGGCAATTACTTTGCTCTTGCTGTTATTTTCCTTTAGTATCTTTTTCAGATCAACGATATCCTGTACTTTCCTTACAAAAGAAAGTGCTATCCAATCCACCTCACTGGCTATGATAAACTTAAGATCTTCCAGATCTTTTTTGGTCAGTGCCGGCAAACTGATCTTGGTGTCAGGAAGATTGATTCCTTTCTTACTCGATAGAATCCCTCCCATTACAACTTCAACTTCGACGTCATTGTTGGGTTTAATTCTTATAACCCGCACCTCGAGTTTGCCATCATCAATCAGAATAATGTTTCCGGGAACCACGTCATGGTGAAGGCTTGGATAGCTGACATAAATCCTTTCCTTATTGCCAATACATTTTTCATTGGTAAAAACCAGTTTGTCTCCGGGATTTATCTGAAGTGCATTGTTTTCAATATCGCCAATCCGCAATTTAGGGCCTTGCAAATCTGCGAGTATGGCGATGTTATAAGGCATGGTTTCATTGATCTTCCTGATAATTTCTATCACCTTTGCCTTATCCTCATGTGTGCCATGTGAAAAATTAAGCCTGAATACATTGACCCCGCTTTTTACCAATTGCAATATGGTTTCATAATTATCACATGAAGGGCCGATGGTTGCAACAATTTTTGTCCTTTTCGCAGAGTGTTCCAGTCCTGCTTTTTTATCCATCTCCTGATGGAGATACTTCTTTAAATTTTTCGACATGATTCGATTTAATGGTTTCTCAATTTGTATTGTATGCTAAGAGGACAGGATTTTCACAATCTTCATCCATTCGTCACTTACACTTTGTTTCTTTTTTACGGCTTTGTCCAGAGGGATGTAATGCATCCGGTTATTTTGAATACCTACGAAAACATTATATCTGCCCTCAAGTAAACATTCAACAGCGGAATAACCCATACGGCTTGCAATCAGCCTGTCGAGACAAGTGGGCGATCCACCTCTTTGAATATGGCCTAAAATACAAACCCGTACTTCCTGGTTTGGTATATTTTCTCTGATTAAAGTAGAAAGTTCGTTTGCTCCAAATTCATCTCCTTCAGCTACCACAATGATATTTACCAGTTTTTTACGGCGGTGTTTTTCCTTCATCGCACGGATAACTTCTTCAACATCGGTTTTCTTTTCCGGGATCAAAATATTTTCTGCACCTGTGGCAATTCCGCTATGAAGAGCAATATAGCCGGAATCGCGGCCCATGACTTCAATAATAAAAAGCCTGTCATGGGAATCTGCGGTATCTCTTACTTTGTCTATTGCTTCCACCGCAGTATTTACTGCTGTGTCAAATCCGATGGTAAAATCTGTTCCGGCAATGTCTTTATCAATCGTACCCGGTAAACCGATGCAGGCAATATCATATTCAGAACTGAAAATCTGGGCGCCTCTGAAAGAACCATCACCGCCAATCACGATCAATCCTTCAATGCCATGTTTCTTCAAATTCTCGTACCCCTGTTGCCTTCCTTCTTTTGTAAAGAATTCCTTGCAACGGGCTGTTTTCAACATGGTGCCTCCGCGCTGGATAATATTGGCAACGCTCTTGCTCTCCATTTTAAAGATATCACCTTCCAGCAGACCGGCATAACCTCTCATAACTCCATACACTTCCATCCCAAAATAAATACCGGTCCTGACAACGGCTCTGATAGCGGCATTCATTCCTGGTGCATCACCTCCTGATGTAAGTACTCCTATTTTTGAAATTTTCTTTGGCAACTTTCCTCCTTTAGTAATCTTAAAAAAACTGCAAGCGGCAAAACTACAACAATTTGCAAATTGCAAAATCCAATAAAAACAAACTGTAAAAAATATCCATCTCACGGTATTGCCTATCCTAAATTACAAACCATGTGAAGTGGCAATAAACGCGGATTTTTATCCAATTCAAATCTAAATTTTCATTCGCAGAAAAGTTGTCAAACTTCTCTGAAAAAAAATCAAATAATTATTTTGATTAATTTGATCCGGTATCTCAATGGTAATCATTCAAAACAGATATAAACTTCTATTATTCCCATCGGTCAATTCGTGTGTACTCTACACACAATAATTTATCCAGAATGTAGGCGGAAAACTTATTTTCATTTAATATTGCCCCCTAATTATCATTTGTTAAAGAAAAAGATGGATTTCAAGAATTACACAATACCCTACAAAATCGAAGAAAGATACCAGAAAAGAGTCGCTTATTTTTCTATGGAATACGCCATTCATCAACCTCTCAAAATATATAGCGGCGGGCTCGGTTTTCTTTCCGGTTCACATTTAAGAAGCGCTTACGACCTGCGGCAAAACCTCATTGGCATCGGAATTCTGTGGAGAGAAGGATATTATGACCAGGCAAGAAACAGTGACCAGACGTTAAAGGTGGTTTGGATTGAAAAAATTTACAATTTCCTTGAAGACACCGGTATCCGTTTTCAATTAAATATTCACGATCATCCGGTTTGGGTCAAAGTATTGTATCTGAATCCTGAAACCTTCAAAAGTGCCCCGCTCTTCCTGATGTCAACCGATCTCGAAGAAAACGATCATATTTCCAGAACAATAACAAACAGACTGTACGACGGAAATGCAGCTACCAAAATGGCCCAGTTTATTTTATTGGGTGCCGGAGGTGCAAAGCTTTTGGAAGCAATCAATTTCAATCCGGAAATCTATCATCTTAATGAAGCGCACGGAGTGAGTGCAGCATTTTACCTGTATCAGAAATATGGAAAAAAAATTGAAGAAGTAAAAAAAAGAATTGTTTTCACAACACATACTCCCGAAGAAGCCGGAAACGAAAAACATGACATGCAACTCTGTTATGACATGAGTTATTTTTCCGGACTATCTATAGATGAGGTGCGTGAACTCACCGGAATTACAGATGATAAATTCAATCACTCGCTGGCAGCTCTCAAATTTGCACACCTTGCGAATGGCGTAAGTCAGTTGCATGGGGAAGTGAGCAGACAGATGTGGTCCAAATATGAGGGGATCTGCGAAATCAAAGCCATTACAAATGCCCAGAACTGGAGGTATTGGGCCGACAAACAATTGTACCGTGCCATGATCGACAAAAACGATCAATGGTTTGATGACAGGAAAAAACATTTAAAATCAAGGACCCTTGAAATAGTTGCCGATCAGACGGGAAAAGTAATGGATCTAAATGTCCTGACCATCGTTTGGGCAAGAAGATTCGCCGGATACAAAAGAGCAGACCTGCTGACACGCGATAAAGAAAGATTTGAAGCATTGCTCAATAATTCAAAATATCCTGTTCAGTTGATTTTCGCCGGTAAACCTTATCCTCTCGACTACCCTGCCATTTCTGATTTTAATTATCTGGTAAACCTGAGCAAGCAATACAAGAACATGGCTGTATTGACCGGATATGAGTTAACCCTCAGCAAACGTTTGAAACAATTGTCAGACGTTTGGTTAAACAATCCGAGGGTGCCACGGGAAGCAAGCGGAACAAGCGGTATGACTGCCGCAATGAATGGCGCTGTCAACCTGAGTACCAATGACGGATGGATTCGCGAATTCATCAACAATGGCAACAATGGATTTGTTGTACCACCTGTGGACTATACCAACATGACTACGGAAGAACAGGATAAATTCGATATGGATAAATTATATGAAATCATCGAAAATGAAATTCTTCCATTGTATTATTCTGATTATGACACGTGGCGGCAAATCATCAAAAACGGAATGAGAGATGTGCAAATCCGCTTCGATAGCAACCGGATGGCAGATGAATATTACGAAATCATGTACAAATAATTTCACTTCGGTCTGGAATCTGTCTTAGAATTCCATCTGACGTGGTCTCCCAATTTGTAAGTAATTTTCTTCATAATAAAAAAGTTCACTTAACCCGGGTTGATATTTATCTTTAAACTTCATAACGGAGAAACTGAGTTTTTACGCAAACCGGATTGGAGGAACCGCGAAAAATATTTTTTTAAAAGGTCAAAAAAGATATTGAACTTATTTTCTTTTTATTTAGTTTCATAAAATAAATTATTTAATTATGAAAAGAGCTCTTAAAGTCCTTCTGATCATAGTGGTGCTTGGCCTTATCATTATACAATTTATTAAACCGGAACAGAATGCCGGAGAAGAAATTGCGGCTAACCAGATAGAGGCAATCAACCCGGTACCGGGGGATGTTCATCAGACATTAAAGATATCCTGCTACGACTGTCATAGCAATACAACCCAATATCCCTGGTACTCCAAGATTCAACCCGTTGCATGGGTTTTAAGCGATCACATCGTCGAGGGAAAGGATGAGCTGAACTTTTCTGAATTTGCAACCTACCCTGCTTACAAGCGTTATAAGAAATTCAAAGAGATCATCAAGGAAGTTAAAGATGGCGAAATGCCAATGACTTCTTATACCTTATTGCACCGGAATGCGGTTTTGAACGCCGAACAAAAATCTGCTATCGAAAACTGGGCACAATCTGCAGTGCAGGAAATGGAAAGTAAATTTCCGGCTGATAGTTTGGCAAAACCAAAATAGTGGCAATGGTTTAATGATTTTTGATGATTGCAATGCTGATAGCCGAATCGAGTTTGTTACACTCAATGGTAGTTTTATATCATTTCGGAATTGTTATTTGCTGAGCTAAAATGTACTATTTTCTGCCGGTCATTTTCTCCATTGTCTTTGCAAAACTGAATTGAAAACTACCTGGTGAACTTGTTTACCAAATGAGATTAGGAGGTTTCAAATAAATCATTCTTTTCTTTCACTTTATGTCCGGGTGGTTTAATTATACCTGTGTAAAAGGAAAATCGCATCTTCTTTATAGTGTCTCACTTTGACTGCCTGGCTCAATGAAAAAAGCGGAATCGGAAGTATGAATAAAGATATCGATTTCATATTAATGTTGCCAGTGGTTTCTTATTCAGCCACCGTTTTTCTTATTAGTTTAGACGCCGCCATTCCTCCGGCCAATGACATTACGATTACTCCAAGTGACAACCATTCGGGAATTTCCACATGATGAGAGATAATCATTTTTATTCCGACAAACGCCAAAATCACAACCAGACTGTAGCTGATGTACCTGAATTTATCTAACATTCCAACTATTAGAAAGTACATAGACCTTAGCCCCATTATGGCAAGAATGTTGGAGCTAAAAACGATAAACGGATCTGCTGTAATAGCTAAAATTGCCGGAATGCTGTCTATGGCAAAAAGAATGTCTGTCAGTTCGATAATAATCAGCGCAACAAAAAGTGGAGTCGCAAATTTTATTCCTCCTTTCTTAATAAAAAATTTGTCATTATATACCGTTGTACTCACAGGATAAACTTTTTTAATCCACTTATAGATTTTAAAATCCTTAACATCCTTTTCTTTTCCATGGGTAAACAACATTTTAAGAGCCGTTAAAATCAGGAATACCCCGAAAACATAAATCATCCAGCTAAATTTTGTAATGAGAGCTACTCCAAAAAAAATCATTAACGCTCTGAAGACAATCGCACCCAAGACCCCGTAAAAGAGTACTTCGTGTTGATATTTCTTGGGTATTGCGAAGGAAGAAAAAATCAGTGCAATGATAAATATATTATCAACGCTCAGGGATAATTCTATCAAATACCCCGTTACGTATTTTAATACCGCATTTGTTGGTGTTAAGTTTGTCGGGTTTGCAATCCAGTCATTCTGAAATGAAAGATAAATTATCCCGGAAAAAAATATGGCACATGCTACCCAGACACTTGTCCAGATTGCTGCTTCTTTTGTTTTTATCTCATGGGGCTTGCGGTTAAATACCCCAAGATCTAATATTAATGCGACTACCACTACTAAGATTAGTGTTGTCCAAACTATCATACGCTATGCTATAGGTAAGGTTAAAAATCAAATAAATCTCCTAAGAATCCCTTTTTCTTTTTATAATAATGATCCCTTTCAGAATAATTATATCCTTTTTCAGGATAGCTGTTTCTGTGAGGAGCTGCCGGCTGTTGAACTGATCGTTCGATAATTTTATCAAGCTCGCCACGGTCAAGCCAAATCCCCCGGCAATCCGGACAATAATCAATTTCAATTCCGTTACGGTCTGCCATTACTAAGGCTACATTGCAATTAGGACATTTCATAATTTTCTTTTTTTTAAATAGATTGTTTGACAATTTTATTGGATATAATCTCCGTTGGCGTTAAACCGGATTTCAGTTTTATTGCTTAGTTCAACTTTATGTCCGTCCTCATTTAACTCCCACTGAATTATTTTAAAATCGGGATAGTGAACTTTAATATATTCAGGCAGCCGGGAAGGAAGAAGATGAGATGGTATTCCATGTTTTGACTCTATCTCCTTAATTTTATAATCCCCGTCAAATTCCAGCTCTACTTTTTTATTCAGTATTATTTCATATTCTGTTTTATCCTTATCAACTTCTTTTGCAGCCCTTCTGATTTTGTGGTCTTTGAAGTTGTGATTGATATAATTGGTGATTTCATCCGGAACTTCATTCCTGGAAAGCTTTGTCCTCTGTGCATTCGCATTTGCCGACCATAAGATAGCGAAAGCGATAATGGGTAATAATTTGAGATTGTTCATAATTCTGTTTTTTATTATATGGTTAATGGATCTTCTTTCTTTTTGAATAGCTTAATAATTACGGGTGTGGTTACTATTAGTACCAATCCTATCAAAATATATTCTAAGTTGGTTTTAACCCATGGATTGTCGCCTAAGGCGTAACCCAATGAAGTAATACTTCCAACCCAAACAATTGCTCCCACAACATTGTAGAAAGCAAACTTTTTAAAATTCATTTTTACTGCACCGGCTATAATTGGAGCAAAAGTTCTTACAATCGGTAAAAATCGGGCGATAGCAATAGCGAAGCCGCCTCTTTTATTATAAAAATCGTGTGCTGTTTGGACATGCTTTCGTTTTAAAAACCAGGTATCTTCTTTCCTGTTTACAAGATGTTTAAATTTATATCCAAACCAATATCCAAAGAAGTTTCCCAAAATGGTTGAGCCTGCAAATAATGTCATCCAGAAGGGAAGATTAAGAACCTGGTTGGTAAAAGGATATGGAGTTTCATCGGCAGAAGCCAGTATCATTCCGGAAATAAACAAAAGAGGATCTCCGGGCAGAAAAAAACCAATGATTACTCCGGTCTCTGTAAATAAAATCAGCAGGACCAGATACAATCCGCCATTCGTCATTATCCAATCAGGATCTATCAGGTGCTGCAGGGTTTCTGTTAATGCTTCCATTTATTTATTTTCCGGATCGCAAAAATAGTAACACAATAATATTTAATAGTAAAACTATCATAAAAGAATGTAAAACTTTCTCATTAGCTTTGTTGCCGATGATTTCAGATAAATAAGACTTATATGAAAGTTCAGTTTAAAATGAAAATGAATAAACGGTTATATATCCGTGACCCGGAAGATACCGAGCTGGGAAGAAAAATTCTTAAACAAAGTATTGAGCTTATTTATAAGTTGGGTTTCGAATCTTTCACTTTTAAAAAACTTGCTGAAGACATCGGTTCAACAGAGGCAGGGATATACAGATATTTTGAGAACAAGCATAAATTATTGATTTATATTACTGCATGGTATTTTGGCTGGTTGACCTATCAAATAAACTATCAGACTAATAATATTAAATATCCTAAGGATAAACTTCGAAAAATAATAAGGTTATTAACGTTTCCTGTTGAGGATGATAAACAAACCAGTTATATTGATGAAGGCTTACTTCATCCTGTGATTGTAGCAGAAGGTTCTAAGGCCTATCTGACCAAACAAGTTGAAAAAAACAATAAGCAGCGGTTTTTCCAGCCGTATAAGGATCTATGCACTTTGATTGGCGAGGTTATTTTAGAATGTAATCCCAAATACAAATATCCCATATCATTAGCTTCTACCATTGTCGAAGTGGCTCACTTTCAAAATTTCTTTATGCATAATCTTTCATCACTTACCGATTTTAGCAAAAATGATAAAGTGACTGAGATAGTTGAATTTTTAAATGATTTGGTGTTTTCGAGTATTGAGGTATAATATTCAGAAATAGTTGGTAAATTCCTTCATTGTCTTTACAACATTGAATTGAAAACTCCCCGGTGAACTTGGTTATCAACTGAGAATATGATATTAGAAATAAATCATTCTTTTCTTTCGCTTTATGTACCGGTGGTTCAATTATACCGGTGTAAAAAGAAGTATCATCTGAAACAAACTCTTAAAATCTTTGATCGCAAAATTTGAAGTACTCTTCTTCACGGCATCCCCATATTAACCGGTTTCCCCGAAAAAAATCGGGACAGGCTATTCAACATGCAGCTTCATTGCCGGTGCTTCGCACCCAACGAAGATTTAGTTGTTGTGTGTTTGGGGTTCCTTTTTCTATTGTTCGCTGTCAGATTACATTTTAACTTTTATTATTCTGCTTTTGGACCTTTTGAAACAATCGTTCTCACCAAGCCCGGAAACCAACGTTGCAACCAAACAAAAATTCTCCCGTGGACTGTGAAAACATAATTTCTTCTTCGCTTCATTATAGCTTTTACCATTACTTTCGCAGCTTTTTCAGTTGGCCACATCAATTTTGCCGGACGTGGATCTTGACGCTCAGGATGCCACACGCCTTCATTATCAATTCTGGCAATCTCCGACACCACAAATCCCGGATGCATGGTAGTACAACTTACACCAGTACCCATCAACTCAACCTGCAAGGTCAGACCAATGGAATTTACAGCGGCCTTCGAGGCGCCATAGGCTCCTACACTGGGATTAGGAAGATAAGCACCAACGCTGCCCACTAAACCGATTCGTCCCTGACTTTGCTTCAAATGTGGCAGGGCGTATTTTATCGTCAAAGCCAGCCCGGTGACATTACCTTGTAATTGCCTGTTCCACTCTTTTGCAGTCAACTTATCTATGCTTCCGAAAACACCAAATCCAGCATTAGCCACAGTAATATCTAAACGTCCCCAATGGGTTATAATACTTTGTACGGCATCTTCTATTGATTTTTCTTCCATAATGTCAACTGGAACCACTAATGCTACTCCTCCCGAATTCTTTATGCTGAGAGCAATCTGCTTTAATAATTCTTTGCGTCTTGAAGAAAGCACTACTTTATATCCTAATCTGGCCCACTGAAAAGCCATTGCTTTACCAATACCAGACGAAGCACCTGTCACCCAAACAACGTTTTCTTTTGTATTTGTCATTGCAAGTTTAATTTAGT
>Ga0209941_1000713_pt1 | contig 32852 bp, 28 predicted proteins | sample ThiBiot_300_plan_FD_183945 | JGI IMG/M metagenome (GOLD analysis project Ga0209941, IMG submission 183945) | Wastewater bioreactor microbial communities from Cape Town, South Africa - Thiocy_solids_1 (SPAdes) | ecosystem: Engineered > Bioremediation > Thiocyanate > Unclassified | place: South...
CTGTTAGCAGGTAACGTTATGGTTTGTGCAACACCTGCATCGGCTACCGGTGGCAATGGCGCCGCTTTTACAGTGATCGTAACCGATGCTGTTGATGTGGCGCCGTTATTATCGGTAACGGTTAATTCAAAAACATACACACCTTCAGCAAGACCCGTAACCGTGGTAACAGCACTGTTTAGGATAGTTATCGTTTCACCCGAAGGACCTGATACCTTAGCCCATGCATAACTGCTGATGCTACCTGAAGGAGCGGTTGAACCGCTGCCATCAAGAGTTACGCTGTTAGCAGGTAACGTTATGGTTTGCGCAACACCTGCATCGGCTACCGGTGGCAGTGGAGCCGCTTTTACAGTGATCGTAACAACAGATGTGGAGGAAAGACCTTTGCTGTTTGTAACCTTTAATTCAAACTTGTATATTCCTTCTGTAAGTCCGGTAACTGTAGTAATAGCCTCAATAGGCTCGGTAATCACTTCATTTAACGGGCCAGAGACCTTACGCCATTCATAACCACCTATAGTGTCGCCGGGCGCTGCAGATCCACTTCCATCCAATGTTACTACGTTGTTTGGCAAAATTATTGTTTGAGCAACGCCGGCATTAGCAACAGGAGGAGCTACAAGCGCATTTACCGTTACGTTTACTGTTGCAGAAGACACCGCGCCATTATTATCCGTTACCTTCAATTCAAATTGATATATACCCTCCGTAAGTTCGCTTACTGTTGTGCTAACACCTGATGGGGTAGCTATATTTTCGTTAGACGGGCCAGATACCTTACTCCATTCATAACTGCTAATACTACCAGAGGAAGCAGTAGAACCGCTGCCATCCAATACTATGCTGTTAACAGGTAAGTTTATTGACTGATCATTACCAGCATCCGCAATGGGAGGTAATGGCGCCACATTAACAGTAATGCTAACGGTAGCAGTTGATGTACCGCCATTGCTGTCGGTTATTTTTAATTGAAAAATATATACTCCTTCCACCAAACCGCTTACTAAAGTATAGGAAGCTCCAGGTGAGGTAATTGTTCCTGAAGAAGGGCCGGAAAGTTTACTCCACTGATAACTGGTTATAGTACCCGAAGGAGCTGTTGATTGAGTTCCGTCCAGGTTTACATAATTAACCGGAAGTGTAATGGTTTGCGCGTTTCCTGCATTGGCCACAGGTGGCAGTAGGGCAGGATTGACCTTTATAGTTACAACCGCTGTGGAAGTACCGCCTTTGCTGTCTGTAATTTTTAACTGAAACTGATATGTGCCTTCAGTAAGATCTATCGCAGACGTTTTAACGCTGTTGTATGAAGATATTGTACCGCCCAGAGGTCCTGATACTTTTGTCCAAACATAACTGGTAATTGTTCCTGCAGGAGCTGTTGATTTAGTGCCGTCAAGAGTTCCTGTATTTACCGGCAACGTTAATACCTGATCAGTTCCGGCATTTGCAATTGGGGGCAAAGAAGTTGCAATTCCTCTTTTATGGGAAAGCATCCATTCGTATACATTCATCCCATCTTCCCTGAAATTCGGGTCATATGTTTTTGACCAGGCGTCATGTCCGCTGGCATTAAAAATTGTTAATTTGGCTTTAGGGTCAGGAGTCGGAATACAGGCATTCACCGCCTTTACACAAGAGTCCAGTTTCCATGGTGGGGCGCCTGTATCTCCGGAATTATTCGTTCCCCACATTGACACCTTTGATGAAGCTATATTGCAAGCCTCACCATCCCGGGGAAGTACTCCCGCGCAAACAAGCAGCATCGCAGCTATGCGGCTGGCGTTTGCTTTAGACCGGCCAGCATATCTCCAACTCATATAACCGCCTAAACTAAGTCCGGTTAGATATATTCTATCTTCATCAACTCTGTATTTAGCAATACAATATTTAATCAAACTATCAATAGAAGGAATATAGTTGGTGGCTTCTTTTGATTGTGGGGAAATCACAATAAAAGAAAAATTTTCCCCTCCTACAGTAAAGGAAGATGGGAATTTACCCTGGTTTATAAGCTTGGGGGGGCCATTTACCAAAACTCTTGGAAGCTCGGCCACAGAACCATCTCCGCGTTCTCCATTTCCATGAAGAAAAATAATTATTGGAAATTTCTTAGTTGGTTGAGATTCATAATTAACAGGCAATGATTCATAATACCCTTTTATATTATCACCAAACGCCATATACACCGGTTTCTGTGTTTGAACCTGCGAGAAAGCAAATGAAGGTGTAAGAAGAAGGTACAGTAAAAAGAGCAAAGGTACCCTTCGCCAAAAATAAATTTGGGTGACTGGTTTCATGGTTTTTCGGGCATTCGGATTATTAAAATCAATATCAGGTTAGTTCGATAAAATATTCAACGTAAATTTTTTAATGAGCGTATGACAATTTTGAAATGTATTTTAAAAAACAGAAGCATTGCCACACGAATTATCATTTAATAATTACTGAACAATATTTGAAATCAAACTCACCTGTTGACAACCCAAACCAAATGCCGAAACCAGAAGGAATAAAGCAATAAGATTATCGAATGATAAAAAGTAAAATATAAAGTGTAGTTCGCCCATTGAAAATAATTAATGAGCGCCTTGTTTTTACCTTAACGCAGGCATTCGAAAGATCAGAAGATAATGAGGCGGAGGACGGTTAAATTAGAAAAGGAAAGACTATTTGACATTAATTTTAAGCAATAAAAAACTGCCTCAGAATTTTTACTTCCTGAGGCAGTTTCATTTAAACAATGCTAACGGTATAAAATTATTGCTTTAAAATTTTTATGGCTTTTTTGTATTTGTTATCCACAATTATTTGGGCAACATAAGTTCCGGCAGCAAGCTTAGACACATTAAAGGTTTTATTTACCATTCCCGGTGTATCCTTAACAAACTCCTGTTGCAACAATACCTGTCCGGTGAGGCTATAAACAATCAAGCTTGTTCGTCCCGTAGCCCTGCCGCTAACCCATACGGTCATATCAGATTTTACAGGATTAGGGTTAATCTTTACATCCAATTCTCCGGCAACAGGTAGCTGATCCGGGTTTGCCATTTGTAAAGGATCAACCGGCTCTACCGCACCAACTCCCTGGGAAGTCCTTGCGGATACTGCTGATTCAACGAATACATGGGTGTAGGAAATTTGTACATTTCCTTTTGGATCTGTTATTGTGATATAAAATTTATAGTCTCCTACCACATTAAGTCCGGTTACATCGGTGGCAATACTGTAGGGATATAAAATATTCGCTTTACTTGGTCCGGAAAGTTGTTTCCATATATGTGTACTGCCAACCGGAGCTGTAGATTTGCGGCCATCAAGTAGCGACTTTGTAACAGGAAGGATTATGGTTTGATTGCTCCCCGCATTAGCATAAAGCACATCCGTGCTGGTACTTGTTATAGCAGCCTTTACATATACATACATTGAAGACGTGGATGTATTGCCATACTTGTCTTTCAATACTAAGGTGAACTGGTAAGTTCCTGCGGTAGTAAGCCCTGTTACATCTGTGCCTATACTCCATGGTGCAGCAATCACCGCTTTTACCGGCCCGGCCGTTTGCGACCAGGTATGCGTACTACCTGAAGGAGCTGTGGATCCGGAGCTACCGCTGATTTTCACCGAACTAACAGGAAGTGTTATGGTTTGATTGCTGCCTGCATCTGAATAAAGGGGAACTGTGCTTGTGGCAGCCTTTACATACACATACATAGAAGACGTGGATGTATTACCATATGTGTCTTTCAATACTAAGGTGAACTGGTAAGTACCTGCGGTAGTAAGCCCCGTTACATCTGTGCCTATGCTCCATGGCGAGGCAATCACCGCTTTTACCGGCCCGGCCGTTTGCGACCAGGTATGCGTACTGCCTGAAGGTGCTGTGGATCCGGCGCTACCGCTGATTTTCACCGAACTAACAGGAAGCGTTATGGTTTGATCGCTGCCCGCATCTGAATAAAGAGGAACCGTGCTTGTGGCAGCATTTACGGTAACGGTTACTGTAGCACTGGCCGTGGCGCCGTAACTATCCTTCACCGTTAGCTTGAACTGGTAAGTGCCGGCCACCAATCCTGTAACAGTAGTTTTAACTGACCCGGGACTTGTAATTGTTGCTGTAGAACCAGAAACTTTACTCCAGGCATAACTCACTATAGTTCCTCCGCTGGTTGACTGACTCCCATCCAGCGTTACGCTGTTGGTGGGTAAGGTAATCACTTTATTAGAACCCGCATTTGCTATTGGCAAAGCAGGAGCCGGTGAAGGTGCTGGCGCTGTTCCTTTTTTATAGCTCAACATCCATTCATATACATTCATTTGATTCACCCTGAAGTTGGGATCATATGATTTCGTCCAGGCATCATGCCCGCTGGCCTGATGTATGGTGATCTTTGCCTTAGGAGATATAGATGTTGCGTTTATTGTATTGACCAGTTCCAGAGCTTTCGTTGCAGAAATATACGGATCATCGGAATTGTTCAAAAACCACATTGGTAGGTTCGCGCCGACTACATTGGCGATGCCTGATGTCGTTCCTGTTGCGCCGGAACAAACCGGAACTATTGCCGCCGGCCTACTCGCCTTAACCTTATCATATGCAGGATAATCCCAGGATCTTTTTCCACCCAGGCTCAGCCCCGTAAGGTAAATTCGTGAAACATCAACCCGGTATCGTTGTATACAATAATTAATCATTGCATCAATCGCTTCCTGCTGACCCGTAGTTGCCGTAAACTGTGGAGATATCACGATGAAAGAAAATTTCTCTCCTCCAACCGTAAAAGATGCAGGAAATATCCCCTGGTTAAGCAACTTTGGAATGGCATTCTTTAATACCAGGGGGAGTTGGGTAGTACCGTTTCCTAATTCGCCAACACCGTGTAAAAAGATCAATAACGGATATTTTTTAGTTGGGTTGGAGGCATAATCAACAGGTAAAGATTCGTAATAACCCTGTATTGTTGTGGTTACATTAGCAGTAACAGCTTTTTGCGTATTTTGATATTGTGCAAATGAGCTTTGAATGCTAAATAAGAAAAAAGAAGAAAGGAAAAGAAAAAAAGAAAAAAGTTTACGCAATGGTACAATGGGCAGAGTGCCACATTTCTGGTTCTGGTTCATGATTTTTCAGGAAATAAAAAGGGGGTTAAAAATAAAATTTACATTTAGAAAGCACCTACAAAGTAGCCTATTCATAGTAGGTGCATAATACTTTCCTGTGGAGAAACCTTAAGTAAAGTTTACGCATAGTAACTGGATTTAGTATATTATAAAAGACTGAAAAGACCGCAAGTATTATACCAATTACTTAATAAATGCTAAAAGTGGAAAACTTTAAACTCAAGAAAATATGATTAAGTACTTTAAGGCAATCGCTGGTTTATTAAAAATGAAAAAACATACTTCCCTATCTTTCTTCTAAAAATCAATAAGTAAGCTTTTCTTTTTTTAAAAAAGCCTACTACCCTATTTAAATTATTATCAGCCTGGTGATGAATTAACAAAAGATAAATTCCCTGCAGACGCTTTACAAATATTATTATATAATAATACATTAATAGATTTATAACATTGTGTTGCAAAAAATAACCAAATAAAAAATCAATATTTAACAGGTGATAAAGGATACCCTGTGGCTTAAAATATATATTTCGTTATTTTTATCACAGGTATTAAACAAATTATCCCAGTAATAAATATTCCTTTACGCTTAGGTTAGTAAGCCAATAGTTCCGGTCCAACTCCATATTGAAAAGCTCTCTTTAAATCCTTTATTTCTCAATCTTCATCAGATCCTTATTTATACCAATATGAAGAGAAATAATGTTGTGCCGGAAAAAAAATTCGTTTTCGCAAAAGCAAAACCTTTAATATCAATTATCACCCTTAACTGGAACCAGACAGAAATTACATGCCAATTTTTGGAATCTACGAAGCATCTCCTTTACAAAAATTACGAGATATTGGTTTGCGATATGGGTTCTGCAGCAGATCCCACAGCCAGGATAGCGGCAGGAAATTTTCCTAATACACGCATCTTAAAAACAGAAGCTTATACGGAAAGCACTATAAATTGGGCAGTGAAGGAAGCAAAAGGAGATTTTATTCTATTGATTAATAACCATATAGAAGTAACAGAAAATTTACTGGACGACCTTTTAACGCCGTTTCAAACAAACCATTCACTTGGTGTGACCTGTCCTAAAATTCGCTCTTTTCACAAAAAAAATATCATACAGTATGCCGGATATAATGCCCTGAACAGGATAACCGGCCGAAATACCATAATAGGCAATAAAAAAGAAGACAAGGGCCAATATGACAGACCTCTTTATACACACGGCGCCTACAGCGGCACTATGCTGATAAAAAAAAGTATAATCGAACATCCAGACATGCTACCACAACATTTTTTCACTTATTTTGATGATTCTGATATAAGTGCCCGTATATTAAAAAAAGGATATAAAATATTATACCAGCCTAAAGCAGTCGTTTACAATAAAAACCCACTCATCTCCTCTCCAAAAAGCGCTATTCACGTATATTATGCCACCCGCAATCATATTCTGTTTATGCGCCGGAACAGCAATCTGTTACAATTTTCTATTTTCTTATCCTTTTTTGCGTTTTACACGGTACCCGCTACCATTATAAAGTTTTCAGTGAAAAGGCAATTTGTACACATCCAATCTTTTTTCAAAGGAATATGGTGGAATATAAGGATGAAACCGGCAGTATAAAATCAGTCGCCTTATAGTCTGCTCCATACTTCCTGTGCAAATGCTTCCAGGGAGGGATCTCTTGCACCCATGAGCAGCAGCACACAATTTGGTGTAAGATGACTACGCACTTCATCAGAAAAATTTTGCCGCCGTTCTGTAAAAAAAGCTTTTTTTCCAAGCGCCTTCAAATCATTGATCAGGTCATTGGCGGAGATATCTTTAACCGCGGTACCTCCCGCATAAAATATCTCGCTCATCCATATTTCATCCGCTGGTCTTAAAACGGCAGCAATTTCCTTTACAAAATCATGACGCAAAAATCGCGTAGGTCCATAGCCGTGAGGTTGAAACCAGGCTATTACTTTTGGTGCAATGTACTGACAAGCAGCTATGGATGCAGCACATTTGGCAGGATTATGCGCATAGTCATCTATTAACCATACCCCCTTTTTATTGCCGATAACCTGGTGACGCCTGTAAATTCCTTCATACTTTTTTAATGCATTGGCGCTGGTTTGTAAATCAATATTCAAAAATCCTGCAACTGCCACTGCTGCCAGCGCATTTTCCATATTATGCTTTCCCACCGTGTGCAGGGAAAACGGAATACCATTGATCAAAAATTCAATATGTAACCCATCCTGCCTGAAACCTGTAGCAATATATCCTGCACCGGAACCGGTATCTGCAGAGAAATCTGTTTTTATATTCTGTGAAAGTCTCGCCGCCAGCGGATGTGACTGATTAACAATAAATGTTTCTTTTGTATTTCTTTTAAACACATCAAAAATATCCATCAGTGCATCTATCTCCTGGTGATCTTTATCTATATTCAACACTACCCCTATTTCGGCTTCATATTGCACAATCGAACCATCGCTTTCATCCGCTTCAATTATCAACCATTCACCTTTACCTGTTTCAGCATTGCCAATTTTACCTTGCCTGATAAGACTAATCAATCCCGCGCCACTTATGATACCAGGCTCCAGCCCTGCATATTTCAAAATTTCAAATAGCATGGCGCTTGTAGTACTCTTACCCGAAGTACCTCCAATGGCAATGGTTCTCCGGCTTTTGGTAATAATAGCAAGTAGTTCGGATCGCTTAATAATGGGTATACCCAGCTGCCTGGCTTTTTGCACTTCCATTACAGTATCTTCAACGGCTGCAGAGGTTACCACAAGCCCGGTATCTGCTGCAATACCTTCTCCATCCTGCCTGAAGCACCGTATTCCTGCAAATTCTAATTTTATCTTTACATCGCCGGAGTTTTCTGTGGAAAAATACCGGTCAGATCCTGACACCCGTTTTCCCATACCCGCCATGTATTGCGCCAATGCACTCATACCTGTGCCTGCAACACCAATAAAAAATACTTTATCTAACCTGTCAATATCAATTTTCATTTTAAGTATACAATTTCATTACAAATAAAAGCATTATTCTCTTCCCGTTGTTTCAGGATTCAAAAGAATGTTCATAACACTCAACCGGTATTGTATTTTACACTACATTTAAATTTTTTATAGATTCACCCCGCTTCAACATTGTATGCATGCAACCAGTCAAAGGGTTTAAGCGTATTTTCTCCCACCTTACTTTCTGGGTTTTAATTGCCATTGTAATTGCTGTATTGCTGGGCTACTTTTTCCCCGCCACAGCTGTAAAGGCGGAATGGATGGGTACAGGCTTCATACAACTGATCAAACTTTTTATCGGCCCCATCATTTTTCTCACCATCGTACTGGGAATTGTAGGAATGGGCAACCTTAAAAAAGTAGGAAAGATTGGGTTAAAGGCGGTCATTTATTTTGAAATTGTTACAACCCTTGCTCTTATCATCGGAATTGTTTTTGCCAATATCGTTCAACCGGGCAAAATTGATAAAACCGGACTACCTATAAAAGATGCTTCTGCTTACGAAAGAAGCAATACCGATTTTAACTGGATTCATTTTATCAGGGAGAACTTTACCCTGCAGGTACTTATAGTAGCTATTGTATGCGGGATTTTGCTGGGTATGAGCAGGCATCAAAATAAAGTTATACCCCTGCTAACAAAAACAACAAACTTCGTATTTAAAGCGCTCAGGTATGTAATGTACCTGGCCCCTTTGGGCGCTTTTGGGGGAATGGCCTATACAGTAGGGAAGTTCGGCATAAAAACACTTATCCCTTTGGGTAAATTAATGCTTACCATGTATGGCACAATGGCTGTGTTTATTTTTATTGTATTAGGACTTATCCTGCGTTATTATAAGCTTAGCATATGGAAATTCCTGCTCACCATACAGGAAGAACTGCTGATTGTACTCGGAACCTCATCTTCAGAAACCGCCCTGCCTTCCCTGATGGAAAAATTGGAAAAGATGGGATGTAGTAAACCAGTAGTAGGACTTGTTGTTCCTACCGGTTATTCTTTTAATTTAGATGGCACCTCCATCTACCTTTCTATGGCAGTTATTTTCCTTGCACAGTTGTACAATGTGCACCTGTCGGGTATTGAAATGATATCAATAGTGGGTATTCTCATGATCACTTCCAAAGGCGCCGCTGGCGTAACCGGCAGTGGCTTTATTATACTGGCATCCACACTAACCGCGCTTCATAAAATTCCATTGGAAGGGTTGGCTTTTTTACTGGCGGTTGACAAATTTATGAGTGAAGCAAGGGCGATTACCAACATCATCGGCAATGGTGTGGCTACCCTCGTAATATCAAAAAGCGAAAACGAATTTACAGAGCCGTTGGCAGAAGTAAGCTAAGGTTCTAACACGATATTTTTGCCACTAACACCATACTTCTTTAACTTTTTAGCATAACATGGCATTGTTGTTGGATATATCTTTGCAGGATCAGGCTTTCTTTAAAATATTGTTCTATGCGCTACATTATTATTCTATTGTTATTCAGTTCCCTGCAGAGCCAGGCGCAATTAAAAAACTTTATCATATCCGTAAAAGGAGATACACTTAACAGGGTAGACAACAACAATAAAAAGCAAGGTCCCTGGGTGATTCACGTAGATGCATTGCGTGGTGAGCCTGGTTATGAAGAAGAAGGTTATTTTGCTGATGACATAAAAGAAGGAACGTGGAGGAAATATAACCTTGTTGGTGATTTAACAGCCATAGAAAATTACAAGTGGGGCGAAAAAGATGGCAAACAACAGTATTACACCAAAATGGGTGATCTGCTCCGGGAAGAGAGCTGGAGGGCTACTAACCCCGAAAATCCTTACGATACTGTGCAGGTACCGGACCCCGCCATTCCCAACAAATGGGAAACAAAAATCGTAAAATTAGAAGTAGCCACAGTAGCCCACGGCGCCTGGAAATTTTACGACCCCAATACAGGCTTTATTATAAAGCAGGAAAACTATTTTTTTGGACAAAAAGAAAAGAACTCCGGTAACACAACTACTGCAGCGGCTTCTGAAAAAGTAGCCGAAAAGCCCAAAGCAGTTACTGAATGGGAAAAAAAGAATGCCGGAAAGAAAAAAATAAAAGTAAGAGATGGGCGTACAGGATACTGATAGAAGCGTTTTATTCATATTTTTGCCACAATTATTTATTACATGCGCAGTATAATTAGCTTTCTTTTAGCCGCTTTTATTGTAACAACCGGTTGCGCAGGAAACGCAGATTACAAAAAACCAGACGATCCGCTTGAAGCCGGAAGAGAATTTATCCGGTTTGCTCTTGACGGTGATATGCGCAGAGCCAAAATATTTATCCTGCCCGGTGCGGCTAATGAAAGATTATTTGAAAATATTGAAAAGAAATACGCCGCAGAAAGCCAGGAAGAGAAGAATAATTATAGAGACGCCAGTATTATCATTAATAAATCCCAGGCTCTTAATGATTCTGTCACCATTATAAATTATTCGAATTCATTTAAAAGAGAAAACAGCGAGATTAAATTGATTAAAAGGAATGGCGAATGGTGGGTTGACTTTAAATACACTTTTACGGGGGATACAGCAACCGAATAAAATGTGCTTACCACTTATTTGAGTACATACCATGATATAATCTGGTAAAATACCAGTTACGCTGTTTGGTTTTATTACTATCTTTCCTCTTAAAATAAAAGTTTATTATGCAAACAGTACTTCATCCCTGGCACGGTGTAGCTCCGGGCGAAAGTTCACCACGAATTGTAAATGCGGTAATAGAAATACCCCAGGGATCCAGGCAAAAGTACGAAATAGATAAGCCAAGCGGATTGCTTAAGTTAGACAGGGTCATCTATTCTTCTTTTTATTATCCGGTGAACTATGGCTTTATACCGCAAACTTATGGTGATGATAAAGATCCGCTTGATATACTGGTGATATCCAGTATGAGCATTCAACCTTTATGCCTGGTTCAGGCTAAAGTAATTGGCGTAATGCAAATGATTGACGGAGGTGATGCAGATGATAAAATTATTGCAGTTGCCAACAACGACCCAGGCGTAAATTATATTAATAATATAGAAGAAATGCCCAAGCATTTTTTCAGTGAATTGAGGCAGTTTTTTGAAGAATACAAAAAGCTGGAAAACAAAACAGTGAGTGTTAATGAATTCCAGGATAAAGCAATGGCACTCAAAATAATAGAAGAGGCTATCCTTTTTTATAAAGAAAATTTTGGAGAAAAGAAATAAGTTTTTGACCTGTAAACTCCTGTTTTAGAGAGCGTTGGTTTTAATTGTGTTTCCGGATATGGAATCAATCGAAACATGCATCTAAGAGTATGTACCAATTCATTTTGCAGGTGTGGCTTCTTTACGACATAACGATATAACAGATTCCGGGCTATTGGAGAATTATTATGCCGATGGTAATAATGAGTGGCTGGGTATACTGATGCAGCGATATACTTTGCTGCTTTACGGTGTGTGCATGAAATATTTAAAGCATGAGGAGGAAGCCAGGGACGCGGTACAGCAAATCTTTTTAAAGGCCATTTCAGAGTTACAAAAATATCCTGTTACCTATTTCAAAAGCTGGCTATATATGATAGCCCGTAACTACTGCCTCATGCAACTGAGAGATAAAGGGAAAACTCCTTTGCCTGTTACAGAAAAGATGATAGCCTCAGAACCGGATGAAAACAACAGTATGCTTCATCACCAGCAAAGAGACGCAACATTTTCTGCCCTGAATGAAGCCCTTGAAGAACTTAATGAGGATCAACAACAATGCATTATTCTTTTTTACCTTCAAAAAAAATCTTACCATGAAATAGCTTCATTAACGGGATACTCGCCTATGCAGGTTAAGAGTCATATTCAAAACGGGAAACGTAACCTGAAGATTATTATGGAGAAAAAAATGAAGGAAAATAAGGTGTGATAGCAGCAATTGTAAAATATGAACAACGATTTATTCAACATATTGTCCCATTCAAAAGAAATAGACCAGCAGAAGTTGTTAGACTACCTGGAAGATAAACTATCCCCGGAAGAAAAGCATGAAATAGAAAAACTGCTGGTAGATTCTGATTTCGACAGCGATGCAGCAGAAGGATTAGAACAGGTACAGGATAAGCGTAAACTTCCTGTGGTGGTAAATGAGCTCAATAAAAGATTGGTTAAGAAACTCTCGGAGCGCAGAAAAAAATTATTGAAAAAAAAATCACCTGAATTGATAACACCGGTAGCAGCTACCATCATAATTTTATTGCTGGTACTGATGTTCTACGTTCTGTTAAAGGGCAGATTGTAATCTTTTCCATTTCCATATCCTGCATGCGGTCTAACTCGCCTTCGCTGTATACCGGCCACACATTCTCACATTTCCACATTCTCACATTTTCACATTTCCACATTTCCACATTTCCACATTTCCACCTTAATTTCTCACCGGCTTTCCGCCCTTTAAAACACTTTGTATCCGTTCCAGGGTCTTCTTTTCGCCGCAAAGGCTCAAAAATGCTTCTCTTTCAAGGTCAAGCAAATATTGTTCGCTAACCAAAGAGGGTTCACTAAGGTCTCCCCCACACATTACATAAGCCAGTTTTTTAGCTACCACCACATCGTGATCAGTAGCATAATTGGCTCTCCACATACCATTAATACCGGCATATAATGCTCCAAGGGCAGAACGCCCGGCTACTCTTACATCGGTACGCTGAACAGGGGTAACATAGCCGTTATCAAATATCTCTATAACACTGCTTTTGGCGGCAGCAATCCGCCTGTCCTGGTTAACGATCACTTCATCATGCCCTTTTCTTAAAATACCCAGGTCAAAAGCCTCAAAGGCGCTGGCAGAGACTTTTGCCGTTGCTATTGTTAAAAAACGATTCTTTAAAGTAATGGTATCCGGCTCATCTTCGTGCATTTCGTCTGCGGCACGCAACACAAATTCTTTTGTACCTCCGCCTCCAGGTATCAATCCCACACCCAGTTCTACTAATCCTATATAGCTTTCTGCTGCAGGCAGCACTTTATCGCTGTGCAAACTCAACTCGCAGGCGCCGCCCAATGTTAAAGCATGGGGTGCCACCACTACCGGTATACTTGAATACCGGGCACGCATCATCGTATTCTGAAATGCACGCACAGCCATGTCCAGTTCATCGTATTCCTGCTCCACGGCAAACATAAAGATCATACCTACATTAGCACCTGCAGAAAAGTTCTGACTATCATTCGCTATTACTACGCCTTTATACTTTTCTTCGGCTAATGCAATTGCTTTTTGAATACCTTCCAGCACCTCTCCTCCTATTGTTCCCATTTTGGTATTCCATTCCAATCCAAGAACATCATCGCCCAAATGATATACCTTAGCCGCACTATTTTTCCAAACTGTTTGTCCTGCAAAATTTTTCATTACCAGAAAAGCATCTTCTGTTCCCGCAGCTACAGTTGGAACGTAAGTACCGCTGGCAGGAGAATAACATAATGTAATGCCTTGCTCAACTTTATAAAAAGAAGTATTCCCTTTTGCAAGCATATCATCAACCCACGACGCAACAGTGTAGCCCGCATCCTTCATTGCTTTAAGCGTTTTTTCCACACCCAGGGCATCCCAGGTTTCAAAAGCGCCAATTTCCCATCCAAAGCCGGCTTTCATAGCGTCGTCAATACGGTATACTTCATCAGAAATTTCGGGTATCCGATGCGTGATATAAGAGAATAAACCGTAATGAAATTGCCTGTAAAATTCTCCGCCCTTATCCTGCCCCGTCATCAGTGCTTTTATGCGCAACTTCAAATCATCAATGGCTTTGGCGGCTTCTATTGTTGCGAACTTTGGCTTTTTACGGGGTTCATATTCAAACGTTAATGGGTTTAGCACCAGTATTTCGGAACCGCCATCCTTCGATTTTATTTTTTTGAAAAATCCCTGGCCGGTTTTGTCGCCCAGCCATTTATTCTCCACAAGTTTTTCTACCCATGAAGGAATAATAAAAGTATCTTTTGCTTCATCACCAGGACAATTGTCATACACACCACGGGCAACCTTAATCAGTGTATCAATGCCCACAACATCGGCAGTGCGGAAAGTTGCCGATTTTGGACGACCAAAAACCGGCCCCGTCAGGGCCTCAACTTCATCAATGCTTAAGCCTAATTTTTCAACAAGTTTGAATATGGATGCCATGCTGTATACTCCAATCCGGTTGGCAATAAAAGCTGGCGTATCCTTACACAACACAGTTGTTTTGCCCAGGTACAGGTCGCCATATTCCATTAAAAAATCTATTATTCCCTTATCCGTATAAGATGTGGGAATAATTTCGAGTAAACGCAAATAACGGGGAGGATTAAAGAAATGAGTACCACAAAAATGTTTTTTAAAATCTTCGCTCCGGCCTTCTGCCATAAGATGAATAGGAATACCGGAAGTATTGGAAGTGACCAGCGTTCCGGGCCTGCGAAACTGCTCTACCTCCGCAAATATATTTTGCTTAATATCCAATCTTTCCACTACTACCTCAATGATCCAATCGCAGGACGCGATATCTTTCATGTTATCTCTAAAGTTTCCGGTTTTAATCATTTTCACAACATCTTTAGTATATACCGGCGAAGGGTTCGACTTTATGGCCGCCGCCAGCGCATCATTTACAATACGATTTTTTACAGCAGGATGGTCAGGCGTTAATCCTTTCACTTTTTCCGTATCCGTTAATTCCTTTGGAACAATATCCAACAATAAAACCGGGATCCCTATTCCTGCAAAATGACATGCAATTCGCGAACCCATGACGCCAGAACCCAGCACCGCAACTTTTTTTATGATACGTTTCATACGATTATCCTTTGCGTTTATAAGATATTACAGATTAGTTAGTTAAACAACTAATTAACACCGAAGATAATATAAAATTGATTGGGATAGTACAGCGGCGGAGATTTAAAACTAATGTTAATTTCGGGTATGTCAAGAGCAAATGCCATACAGATATTTCTTGCCGGTGTGGAGTCCGTAAAACCTGCCAGTTTCATTCCGCGGCATATTCAATTGCAGGGAGGCTGGATAAAAATCGCGGACCAGAGCTTCAAATTGGCTGATATTAACAATCTCTATATTGCTGCAGTGGGGAAGGCCGCAGCAGCAATGGCTTTAGAAGCAGAGAAAATTTTAGGTTCCTGCATAGCTGAAGGAATTGTAGTTACCAAGTATGATCACGCGCTTAAACTTATTCATAGCCGGACCATTGAAGCCGGACACCCGGTGCCCGATGATAATAGTATACTGGCCGGGAAGGCAATAGTGGAACTGTTTGAAAAAGCTGAGGAAAAAGATATTATTCTTCTAATGGTTAGCGGAGGGGCTTCTGCGCTGCTGGCCGATACTCCTCCCGCTTGCAGCTTAAAAGATTTGCAGGAAACATCACAATTGCTTCTTGATTCCGGTGCAGCAATTGATGAAGTAAATACAGTAAGAAAACATCTGTCGCTTATAAAGGGAGGGCAATTGATGCAATACACAAAAGCAAAAGTGATAACACTCCTGCTAAGCGATGTACCTGGCGATGACCTTTCCGTGATTGCCAGCGGACTAACGGTATCCGACTCAACAACATTTAAAGATGCATGGAGAATAATAGAAAAATACCAGCTTGTGGAAAAACTTCCGGCCGGCATCAGGAACTGGCTGCAACAGGGAATTAAGAAAGCGATACCGGATACGCCAAAACCCGGAAACCCTGCATTCAATAAAGTATATAATACGCTGGTAGCTACCAATCAAACCGCGCTGAATGCCTCAGCGCAAAAAGCAAAAGAGATGGGCTATACAACAACCATTCTTTCGCCTATGCTTACAGGTGAGGCCGAAATACAGGCTGAGGCTTTTATGAACCGGCTTAAAAATGAAAGTAACAGCTCCCCCAACTGCATTTTATGGGGTGGTGAAACAACAGTTACCATAAAAGGAAAAGGTAAAGGCGGGCGAAATCAGCAATTTGCATTGGCCGCATTATGTGCGTTGAAAGGTGAAGAATGGCTGAAGAATAACAACGCTGCTATCCTCTCGGGAGGCACAGACGGAACAGATGGTCCAACCAAAGCGGCAGGAGCAGTGATTGATTCAGATATTTTTACCAGATTGAATGAGTTTTCCATGGATCCTGAAGCTTATCTTCACAACAATGATGCATTCCATTTTTTTGAAAAAACAGGAGGGCTTATCATCACCGGACCTACACAAACCAACGTAATGGATATCGTAATAGGGTTACTCGATAAGCTATGAAACAGTAAAAATTATTATTGCAATCCACTAAACCATAAGTTTGCAGCGTTTTTACATTATGGCAACCGAACATCAGCAAACATTAGCGGGCTGGGGTAATTATCCAAAAGCCAATTCATACGTAATTGTTCCGGCAAATGAACAGGAATTAAAGAAAACTATAAACCAGGAAACTGTTATCGCAAGAGGGCTGGGAAGAAGTTATGGGGACCAGGCTATCCATACCGATAAAAAAGTGTGCATTTGCACCAGGATGCATCATTTTCTTTCATGGGATGAAGATACAGGCATTCTGGAATGTGAAGCAGGTGCAAGCCTGGATGAAATTATAACCACATTTGCACCGCGGGGATGGATGCCCGCCATTTGTCCGGGAACCAAATTTGTAACCCTCGGCGGATCCATAGCCAACGATATACATGGCAAAGCACATCATGCAGATGGCTCCTTCATCAATTGCGTAATTTCCTTTACCATATTACTGGCAGACGGAAATATAGTCACCGCTTCAAGAGAAGAACATCCGGATTTGTTTATTGCCAATTTTGGCGGACTCGGTTTACTGGGAATTATACTAACGGCTAAGATAAGGCTCAGAAAAACTGAAACCACTTATTTCAGGCAACAATCCATAAAGGTAAATTCCCTGGAAGAAATGCTGAAGGCACTGGAGCAGTATGATGGCTACAACTATTCCGTTGCCTGGATTGACCCACTCACCACCGGAAAAAACTTAGGCGGGGGCGTGTTAACAGTGGGCAACGCTGCTACATTGGAAGAACTTCCGGAAGCATTAAAAAAGGAACCTTTAAAAATTCATACTTCATCCAAACTCAACGTTCCGTTTTTCTTACCCGACTTTGCATTGAATAATATTACGGTGCGATTGCTAAACAAACTGATTGGGTTTATGCAAAATTCTTCCAGACAATATGTGCATTATGAAAAGTTCTTTTTCCCCCTGGATACGATCAACAACTGGAACCGGGGTTATGGCAAAAGAGGATTTATCCAATACCAGTTTGTGATCCCCGAACAAAATGGCATATCAAACCTAAGACATATCATGGAAATGATAGCCTCCAGCGGCTGCACCCCATTCTTAAATGTATTTAAAAAAATGGGGGAAGGGCAGGGCATCTTATCTTTCCCGTTTAAGGGATATACGCTGGCCATAGATTTTCCGGTTACCAAAGGGCTAAAGGCATTTACCAAACAATTAGACAAGGCTGTATTGCACTCCGGCGGAAGAATATACCTCGGCAAAGATGCTATGCTCGACCAGGCAACCTTTAGGCTTATGTATCCGCAGTACGAAGAATGGTTAACCATCAAAAGAAAATATGATCCTTTGAATGTATTTACTTCAGATCTTTCAGCAAGACTGGGACTGGAAGCATAAAAAAACGTCTTTTAATTATGAAGATACCTGTGGGAAACCGGGTAAACGACTTTTTCTGAGGCGGTTAGCAGCATTAATCCTATAATTCCAAGAATAAAAAGAAGGGAGACTTCGAAATAAGCCTGGATTATTGTGCTGCTAATGATGGACTTTGATTCGCTCTGGAGCCGCATGCCTTCACTGGTTTGAGTTTCATTTAATTGCTTTAAGGATTGGAGTACCTTATCAAAACTTGAATGCAGGTTATTGATATGCGTATGTTCAACGGAAGAACGATAAAGCACTTCAGCTTCGTTATAATCTCTGAGGTGTTGCCTGAAACTTTCCCATTGCTGCTTCTCTTCTTTGGTAAGATAAGTAGATTCATATGCTTTTATAATACGGAATATCTCAGCGTTTTGCTGATCCAGTTGTGCTGGCGCAGTTTCTGCCGGTTGGGTTTGCAACAATATTTGCTTTTGATAAAGTAGACCGTTCATCTGAAAAATATAACTGGCGGGTATAAGCCTGTCTTTATAAATGGAAGATATATTTTTTGTAAGTTCATTATATTGCTGCCTGCTTACAAAATTATTAATCAAGGCCAGCACCAGGATGCCCAATAACACTACAACAATCGTACGCTTTTCCACCAGCCATTTCATATAAGAATATTAATAGGTAATACTAATACATTAATACCTTCAATTTACGCATAAATACAATGCAAGGGCGCCGCCTGGCGAAATAGAAAACTGATTAATAATATCACAAACCGGGAAAGTTTGTGAAAAAATAAAGTACAGGCAAAATATCCCCGGAAGTATACGGGTTACAGGATGACATGCCGGACGAACTTATTCTTCTTCCTGTAATAAAACAAACGATTCGACTTGTTTACATGCATTTTCAAAACGCTTTTTAAGCTTTTCCGAATCCCACTGATATGCAGCACCAGAAGATCGCTCAGAAAAATAGGCGATGATTTGATCTTCATAGTCATGAACAGAAAAGGAAAAGGAATATGGCTTTGTATAAGCAATTGGGGGAGCTAGTGCCTGAAACACTTCCGGGTTGTTTGCAAAACTCATCGTTAAGAAATTTAGGGTTAGTAAATCTACTAAATAAAGCTGTGCCTTTCCCTCTTTTTTTTAACTTTTTTGTAATGTTTTTGAACTGCCCGCTTATGGATCTTTTAGTACCAGTTAATGCGGGAACGGAGTTTAACCGAAAAATGAGAAATTTTCCCCATCATAGCTACAAGATTCAAGCAACTGCGATTTTACACTGCCACAAAAAAACCGCCCTTGTTAAGAGCGGTTAAACATTATGCAAATGCGGTCAATTGTACTCATCATATATCATTTATGACGGGCAACTCACAGCTTTAATATTCATCTTCATTGAAAAAGAAATCTTCCTGCGAAGGGTAATCCGGCCATATATCATCAATACCTTCATATATCTCACCTTCATCTTCCAGTTCCTGCAGGTTTTCAATTACTTCTATGGGTGCGCCACTGCGGATAGTATAATCAATCAATTCATCTTTGGTAGCGGGCCACGGAGCGTCTTCAAGATAGGATGCAAGTTCAAGTGTCCAGAACATTTATTATTTTTTTAAGCGATGATCAGATTTTGCCTTTCAGGGTCGTTACCCCCTTTTAAAGAAAGGTTTAACGGCCAATTTTTCCGCAAAAGTAAAGTTTAGCGCGTAATTTCCAAATTCACTTATCCGAATGGGCAAAATTGAACGATTACAGGTGGTATTTATTGTGGTTCCTTTTGTTAAGTGTTGGGGTAATGATTAATTTTCAGTTTTTAAATAAGCCATTATAGATGTTATCTGTAAAAAATATAAAAAAATCCTATGGCAGCCTTCAGGTGCTCAAAGGGGTAAGTCTTGATATTCAACGCGGCGAAATAGTGAGTATTGCCGGCTCCTCCGGTGCGGGAAAAAGTACTTTATTACACATTATTGGCACACTTGACCAGGCAGACAGCGGGGAGATTACATTGCAGGATCAGCGGCTGGATTTGCTCAATGGGAAAAAACTGGCTGCTTTCCGAAACCGCCATATGGGTTTTGTATTCCAGTTTCATCATCTTCTCCCCGAGTTCAGTGCTTTTGAAAATGTATGTATCCCAGGGTGGCTTTCGGATAAAAAGAAAAAAGAAACAGAGACGAGGGCAAAAGCTTTACTCGAAACACTAGGCCTAAAGGACCGCATAGAGCATAAACCCTCTGCGCTTTCGGGGGGCGAACAACAACGTGTTGCTGTGGCCCGCGCTCTTATCAATAAGCCCGACATTGTATTTGCCGATGAGCCAACAGGTAATCTTGATTCTAAAAATGCAAGAGAACTGCACCGCTTGTTTGTTCAGTTGCGTGATACTCACCAGCAAACATTTCTAATTGTAACCCACAATGAAGAACTGGCAAAAATGAGCGACCGGGTTTTGCATATGAAAGATGGGAAGATAGTAGAATAATCAAAGGGTGGTGAGATCCAGTAACCAGCAAATCCGGTAAAGAACTGAATAGGCAAACGACCGTTCTATGCTCCTGCTAAATATACTTCTACGGTAATTTAATTTTTATTATATTCACCATCTTATATTGCTCCTGTTAATTTTAGATTCGTGCTTTGCAAAAATATACACTCCAATATTACTGATTGAGATCCGCTATCCGGTACCTGCCATCATCTGTTCTCACAATAAACCCACACAGGAAGATACAGCGCCTCAGGATAAATACCACTCTATTTTTTACACTGTAAACTTTTTTCTATGCCCATTTTTCAATCAAAAAGCAACTCTCTTTTTAACCAGGCGGCGTGGGAACAAAACCTGCTGGAAGGAAATCAGCCTAAATCATTTTTAGAAAGTGCTGATGAAGCATTTAACCAATTTATTCTCCTGCAATTGTCCGACGGTGATAAAAGGGTGCTCAATACTACCGAAGTTGTGCCCAAACTCAAGGGAACAGAAAAACCCGATATCAATATGCTGCTCGACTTTGAGAGCTTTAAGATCGGCTCTAATGAAAACATTGATCCTAAAACAAAAGCTACTTTGCAATTGAAGGTAGGACAGGAGCATAAAATTGCAGGACTGGAAAAACTATTTTATTGCATTAACGGCGGGCTTGATCTTTATAACGAAATAAAAAGAAAAAAAGCAGAGCCCAAGGATTTTAAACAAAGTACAGAAACCGCTTTAGGGAATAAACCCATTTCTTTGCCGGGTGGCGTAGGACAAATATCATTAAACGTAGTTAAGCACGATGAGCCCAAATGGTGGCAGAAAATATTTTCTTTTGCAAAATCCGACTCTGCAAAAAACCTGATGTCTTTAATTGGTTTCGGCGGCATTACAGAAGTAGCTGTTAATTCCATTGCAGGCATGCTGGACAATCTTTTTGATAAAGAACCGGAAATACTTTTTCAAAGCCAGGCAGTAAAATTAAGCTTCACCCAGGCGGGAAAGGAAGAACTGGGCGGCGATCTGTCAAGCGTTAAAGTGAGTTGCCTGAATCCGGGACTGTGGGTAATGGCCCGTAAAACGGATTACGACACCATCCTCAGCGCTAACCCTGTTTACTATTCGGGGTTTGGTATCCTGGCGCCCGATGGCATGAGCGAAGTAGATGCATTACAGGATAGCAGCAATAATCCATTCTCAAAAATTACGTATGCTATCATAAAGGCCAAGATCAAAGAAGTGGATCTGAAAGAGAATGTTTTTTAAATGCTAAAGGTGCATCTGCCGCGAAATCGTGGTGCGCACGGTAATTCCTTCGCATTCTGTGCGGGTGGCTATAATGTAATTGCATTTTTAATTGCCTGTATCCACATGCCTTCATTGGCCTGGTATGTTCCGGGTTTGCCGTGCAGCCTTGGCATTTCTTCGCTGCCGGCATGATGCAACCCCATCAACTCCCATTGCTGGTTAAAAACCGGGCTGCCGGAACTGCCGCCCGTTGTGGGTGTACGGTAATGAATGCGCGGATCTTCATAATCCAGCAGCAAATTATCCTGGAACGACAACTGCAGCGTGCCGCCTGCGGGGTGGCCAATAATATAAATCCTTTCCTCCGACGGCATATCGGCCTGAATAGCAGGTAGTCTTTTTGCCAGCGGGTAAAAGGCAATATCCTTCGTTAATGTTTCTATTATTGCAAGACTTTCCTTATCAAAACGCAATACAGAAGCATCTAATAAACTGCTTGGCGACGACCATAGAACTTCTGCTATGCGGAGTTCGGCAGCGTCTTTGTCTAACACTTCAAAAGTTACTACAACCTCATCGGGGTGGAGCGCTTTTTCCGCGGCATCATTGCTTACTACATGGGCGTTGGTTATCAACAACAATTCCGCTCCGAGACTTTCATGCAAATCGGCTCCCCTTACCAGAAAACCGGTGCCAAATCCTTTGGTCGCATCCCTGCCTATTCTGGCAATAGCCATACAACGGCTGGCGCCAGTCATATACCACCTGTAGGTTTTAAAAGAATCCTCACCAAAAATTTTTTCCAGTTGCGGAGTCTGTTTACCAGTCGTTGATTTTCCCTTTATACTGGCATACGCAGTCGAAATATGTGCTTCCATCTCGGCCTGCTCCTTCAGCATTTGCGTTTCAATTGTAAAGCTCCCCCCATCCCGCTCCAGCAGTGCGGCCTGCAACAGGGGAAGAATCATTTGACCCATTTCCGAATGCATGTCTAACCGCCAGATTTCTTTCATTTGTCTTAGCATGCTTGCCACTTCAAAGGCATCTGCAGCAGGCATGCGCAGATAGCCGCTTAACCAATGCATAGCTTCCTCCGGCTTTTGAAGTGCAACACATGCCTCGCATGCCGTGGCAAATTGCCATATAGTGGCTTCCCCTTCATCGTAACGTTGCTGAATAAGCGTAAGTATAGATTGGGCAAGCTCCTGATCATTGGGCCACACCGGGTCTTTTATTCCGTTGGATTTTGCCCGCTGCACAAGCGCCACTACGTTAATGCCATGCCATAAAGCGGTTTCAGGAGCAGCGTTGTAAACAGCCTGGTACGCGTCAATGGCCTGCCGGATAAAATCTGCCTTACGTACATTATCATTTCCTGTGTTAACAAATAACTGTTTGTATATCCGCCCAAGCAGGCCTCTTGATTCCATGTTTTCTTTTGCGGCCTTTGCATCCTTATGATCTGCTTCGCCAGTTTCAGCGATCAACTGATCCAGTACTGCCAGGGCAGCAGTGTAATTTCCCTGATCAATGAGCGATTGGGCATATTGCCGCTGAATAGTAAATGTAGCCCTGCCGGTTTGAATGAGCACATCTGCTACACGCTGCATTTGTGTAAACATTCTTTTATTGCGCAGGTACTGCAATATCTTTTCGCCTTCGGCTGATGGGAATTCTTCATCCGATCCATACAGGAACAGGATCAGTTCTTCGCACAATGCCGAGGCGCTTTTTTTATCCATCCTGTCTAACCTTTCCTTAATGCGGGAAGCGGTAGTACTTGCATCTAAAGGCATTTTTGGATTTTTAATAGTCATCCCTGTTTAATCTAAAAGAATGTGCAGCGTTGTAACATTACGGCCAAACGCAACTAGAACCAATAATGTTTTATTTATTCGTTTCAAAATGAGGTATTTCTTCATAAGGTTCATCTTCACGGGTGGCGTCCATAGGCTCAGGCAAAAATGCGTCTAACTGATCTTCTGAATTCAGTTCCATATCCGCGTTTTCAAGTATACTTTTCGGTTCCATTTCGGGTTTGGCAAACCGGGGTTCAAATACAGACGCCTGAACATCAGCGATGAGCGTGTTCCAGTTGAATGCAGGACCAATATCCCACTTGCCGGTTGGCCGGTAGTTAATATGTGACACGATTCCTTTAAACGAAAGCACTTCTTCCGTAGACTGATATCGTTGGGGTTCAGGCAGGAAAGCCCGTGGAATATTATATTGTGCAGTAAGATAGCGGAGCAGTATCGCGAGGCTTTCCATTTGTTCGCCTGTAAACGAAGCATAATAGAATTGTCCGCGAAAAGGCGTTTCAATTTTTTGATAGGCCGCCATTTCATCTAATGAACAATACACATCAGCCGGCCCCTCCCTGCCCTGCGCATCTTTTTGCCTGGAATAATATGTTTCGAGATTACCGTTCCGCTCAGTTAAATAACCATAGTTCGACAACTCTATTCCTATAGTGCACTTGTCTTGCGCATTGCCCGTTCCTTCATTGCCGATACCTTTGCCAATATGACCCGACCAGTATTTTGAAGAAAACAACTGATAGATCATGCCATTTCTGCCAATTACAAAGGCAACGGAAACATGGTAATTATCCCTTGTAAGTGCCGATAAATCGGAACGAAGCTGCCCTGCCGTAAAATGCACTACAATCCGCTGTTTGGGATGCTCCACAGCATAGTAATATTTTGAACGGTTTTTAGCCGTAGTAAGCATCCCGCTTAAAACAATATCTTCTCCTTTAACGGGAATGGATATTTTATTAAAAGCATATTCGCCGTTATTTCCGGTTTGGAGTACATTTTCTTCCAGATGAAAAAGCGAAGCAAAACGCATGGGAGCTGATTTTAGAATGCCAAAGACCCGTACACGGTAAATTCATCGAACACAAAATCAGACTTATTAAAGTCGCCTTCTTACCCAGGCCTTCACCCTGGACAGACTGATATTCCTTTCCTCGTAAGGTCGCTCATCTTCCTGCCGCTGTAGGCCCTATAAAGATAGAAAAGAATATAATTATTTTTTTAACGATTGAAGCAATTTTTCTGCAGCCGCTTTTACCTGCACCCAGTCTTTTTCCTGCTCTGCTTTTAAAAGCATATCAAATGGTATAAACACGTCTCTTGTAATTCTGTCTATCCCCCTGAAAGGCTGCCCTGCTTTCCATGTAGCATTGGCAAAGCGTTCAAACAATTTTTTGTCTTTTGCATCAATAGTGTCGTTTACTATAGACTGCAACACAGCAGAAGGCAACTTTTGATGTGCTGTTGCCAGGTAACTTAAACCGCATTCCAACGCATAGAAACCTGCTATATTGATAGCGATTTTTTCTTCTTTCGAACTTTTAGTGATCGTAGCGGTATCTTCGCCCGGTTTCAAAAAAGCAGGCACTGCCTGTTGCTTTGCCCTATAATAGGCGGCTTCCATATGCTGTGCTACCTCCAATGCAAACGATTTGTCCTGCAGCAACACCTTCAGCTTTTGCCACTGGTTTTCTTTTGATGCATCCTTCACATCCTGCATGGCTTCTATCACTTTATCTGCAGCAGCGGATACCTGGTCACGAACTTTGTTTATTTCAGTCTCCGGTAAAAATACCAGCGAAACAAAACCATCGCAGGTAATACGTTCCAGCCCGCAAAAGGGCTGTCCGGCTTTCCAGGTAGCATTGGCAAAACAGTTCAGCAGCAACACTTCCGAAGCATCCAATTGGTTTGTATGTATTTTATTCAGCCAACCAAATGGTGTTCCGCCTTCCTGTTCCATTAGGGCGCCCATAGCGCATTCTAAGGCATAAAAAGCGGTGATGCTGATTGCTATCTTTTCTTCTTTTACACTTTTTTCTACTGTACCGGTTGCCTCGTTCAGAGGTAAAAAGTCCGGTGCCGGCTGGCCCTGCGCTTTGTAATAAGCGGCGTCCTGATTTTTTGCCATGTCGAGCGCGAAACCGCTGTCGCGGAGCAACTTTGTTATTTGAGTAAACTCTTCTGTAATTTGTTGCTTTTGTTGCATGCTGGTTTTTGCATTGTTAGCACACGAGGTCAAATATACAACCAGGAGAGCAGTGCCAAAAACAAAGAGGCGTGTCATTTACCTGGTTTTATTGATACTTTAAAGTTAGATTAATTAAAGTACAGGATAAAGTATTTAAAGTGAAAATTCTTATCGGAAAAAGGTTTTACTTTATTCACTTTGTCTCTTTAGTAACAAATGTTTTTTACATTTTCTCTTGAAAATAAAGTAACAAAAAATTCAGGTACGGATGAGGATACAGCACATCCGTACACCTGCTCCGTTTTAGCTGTAGTATTGCTGCAGCTTCAGCTATTTATCCCTGATAAATATGCGAAGCACCTAACTATTGTTACATGGATGCATTTCAAATTGCAGCATCGCTACTTATCCGGTGAGTTTGTTAAACCGGATAATATCTTTTGCTGTGTTTCCTTTAGTTCATCCTGCGATAGTTTTAGCTTGCCCCTTGTAAAATTGAGGTCATCCATGCTGTTGATGGGCACCAGGTGAATATGTGCATGGGGTACTTCCAAACCTACAACGCTGATGCCGCAGCGGTTGCAACGAAAAGAGCGTTCAATGGCTTTGGCAATGGGTTGTGCAAAAACAAGGAGTTCGCTTAAATAATCCCGGGGAAGATCAAAAAGATTATCTACCTCAATTTTGGGAATTACCAAAGTATGCCCTTTCACCAATGGAAATATATCTAAGAAAGCATAACACTTTTCATTCTCTGCAATTTTATAAGAAGGAATTTCGCCAGCAATGATTTTTGAAAAAATAGTCATGCGGCAAAATTATGCAAATACTATTTAGGAAAACGGAATATGCTTTCTCTTTGGTTCCCGTTTTTGGGTTCCTGGCGCTTTTTTTTGGGCATTATTTACTTATACAAATCCAGTCCTGCATATCCCTCCTCCGCCCTTTGCGGTGCACGGTTGATATACAATTGCCTGTCTTGCGGCGCGGCAGTGCCCAATCCGTCTACATACCGGTTAAACATGCAAAAAGCAGCAGCGATCAATACGGTATCATGTATCTCTCTGTCGGTGGCTTCCTGTTCTTTAGCCTGCTCAATTAAAGCAGCAGTTACATATTTACCACCTTTTTGCACGGCCGCAGCAATGGCCAGCAACGCCTTCATCTTATTCGAAATAGCGGCAGCGGTGAAATCGTGTTTTATACCGTCTATGAATTGCATATCGCATTGCATATAATGCTGTGCCATGGCGCCATGCACATTCTGGCAAAAAAAGCAATCATTGAGGTAAGATACATAAGCTCCGATCAGTTCCCTGTTCCCTCTGCTCAGCGTATTGTTATCATCGCGCAGCAATACTTCTGCCAGTTCATTAAGTGGCTTTGCTGTTTCCGGCCGGTAGGCCATGGGGCCTCTTATGCCCGGCAAATCGTTGTTCAAATTAATATGTGCCATAATGATTAGATAATTTTTTTGTTGATTACAGCCTCCGCCAGGCGGGTGCCATCAATGCGTGCTTTTATCTTGCCGAAGGCGATGTCTCTCGATGTAGAAGTATCATCTGCAAATGGCGAAAAGCCGCAGTCATCTGTTGTACCGATCTGTGCAACAGGGATCACTTCCGCTGCTTCCAGTATGCGATCCCTTATTTCTTCAGGTTTTTCTACTCCCGGGGCATTTACGTTGGTAACACCCAGGAAAATGGTTTGATCCGGCCGGAGATTTTCTTTAATAACTGCCAGCACGGAAGGCTTGTCGTTTTCTGCGGCATATTCCAGGTAAAAGCTACCTGCCTGCAACCCGAACAACAATGGCAGAAGATCAGCATAAGAGATGTCCGCACTGTGCGTTGAATCGTGATCTCCTCCCGGACAGGAATGAACACCGATTCTTTGACGCTCTTCCATTGTAAACCTTGCAAGTACCTTGTTATTGAGATCAATAAACGATTTAAGCAAATTGCCGGAAGGGTCTAATTTCAATGCCAACCGGGCTTCCGTAAAATCAATTTGTACCTTGTAAGCGCCAAGGTTAAGACTGTTTCTTATATCCGTTTCCGCTTCATTCAGCAAGTCGTTTATGAACTGATCATGCGTATATCCTTCAATGCCTTCCTGCGGGTACAGTAAACTTATTGCCGATACAGCAATAACTGCCTGTTTAACCGGCAGGTCCGTCATTTTTTTTGCTTTTTTGAGATAGGCGCTGGCATACACCTGGTAACGAAAAGGCCCGCCTGTGATTTTAGGTAGCTGACGGGTATGACCGTCCGCAAAAGGAATAATAACGCCATCCGGGTCGAGATGCTTCATGCCCGCAATGGGGTAGGTAGCAAAACTGGGCTTGCTTTGTTCCCCGTCTGTAATTACCGGCGAACCTGTGGCTTCAAAATGGTTTATTGTATCCGTTATAGCCGATTCAAATAATTTATTCAATTCCATTTCACTAAGGTTGCCATCTGCATACGCAGCCATCCCTTCAACCAACTCAACCGGGCGGGGAATGCTCCCTATCGGTTCTGTTCTGATTTTCATAACTTTTTTTGTTTTAATTTATTTAATGAATATCATCTGTACGGAACGGCGGCCCTGTATTTCATCTTGGCCGATCCGGCAATACATACCCTTTTTCCACCATTCTTTTTCCCATTTCCGCATATTCGTCGGCGTTGGTTGGCGTAAAGCTTGCCAGCCCGTCTACATAACGGTTGAACATGCAAAAAGCAGCAGCAATTAAAACCGTGTCATGTATCTCCCTGTCGCCGGCGCCCAATTGTCTTGCTGCTTCAATGTCTTCGGCAGTAACCGCTTTTCCGCTGACCTGCACCTTGCCTGCTATATTGAGCAGGGCCTTTAATTTTTCGCTTACAGGCGCCTGCTGCATATCAAGAAAAACCGCATCCACTACCGGTGCCGCTTCATGGTATAAGCACCTTGCAGCGGCCGCATGGCTGTTCCTGCAAAACATACAATTGTTCCTGTGCGATACATAAGCTGCTATCAGTTCCCTTTCGGCCTGCGTTAGCGGAGAGTCGTCCCGCAGCAGCACCTGTGCCAGTTGGTATAAATGTTTTCCGGTTTCAGGTCTGAACATTACCAGGCTTCTTATACCGGGTACGCCTTCCGGAACGTTGATATGTGCCATTGATCAATGATTTTTAGTTTAAACAAGTTTATGCTCCATTTTTCTAATCAGCAATACCACAAGCAATCCTACAACAAACACCAGGGAAAACAGGTATATGGCATTGCCATAGCCGCCCAGCCCCGTTACCAGTATGCCTACAAATAATACGGCAGTGCCGGTAAATAACCGCCCGATATTAAAACAAAAACCCGTAGCGGTGGCCCTGATGCCTGTAGGAAATAGCTGTGGAATATAGTAAGACAGCACGCCCTGGCTTATACCAAAGAAAAAAGCAAGAATACCCGTTTCGATGTACACCAGGGGCGTGAAGACCGTATTGGTTTTAAACAGTATAAAAGACAACACCGAACACACCGCAAAGCACATAAGCATCGCTTTTCGTGTGCCCACCGCATTGAGGAACCAACCCGAGAAAAAACCACCTGTTAATCCGCCCATGCCCAGCAGCATCATGATGATACCTCTTTCTTTCTGACCATCGGAGTCTGCAATTAAGCTTTGCACCCATGTAGGCAGCCACGAAAATATCGCCCACAAACCAATTAACATGGATCCAAATGTGACGGATCCGATCAGCAGGTCTTTCCGGAATTCCGGTGACAAAAAATTTGCAGCGGGGTTGTTGTTTTGCAGGATATACTGTTTGTTTTTCTTCCAGCTTGCTGATTCTTTAATGATCCATATCCCCGCGATAGCGAGGATCAATGGTACAATCCCCGATAAAAAAGCCTGCCGCCACGACGAGACCATATAATTGATCAAACCCGCAGAAAAAATACCCACGGGAAAAGCGATGGATAAAATTCCAATAAAAACAGGTTTGCTTTTTTGAGGCCATACCTCGCTTAAAAAAGTGAATCCAATTACCAGCACGCCGCCTACTCCAAAACCGCTTAGCACCCGGCACAGTACGATACTCCACCAACTTTGCAAAACGCCGGTTAAAATGGTAAATGCTGCATAACAACCAATAGCGAGCAACAATGCCTTTTTTCTTCCGATCCGGTCGCTGATCAATCCCCATACAAAGCCTCCAATGGCCCAGCCAAAAATAAAAACCGCGTTGATATAAGCGCTGATCCGTGCATGTTCGCCCGGATCTGATGACAGTTGTACATCCTTAATTACAACAGGAAGATAAACTGACATTAAAGTAGATACTATACCTCCAAATGCGCTGCTGATAAAACATACGCCAAAAAACATCCAGAGATAAGGCGTTATTCTCTGATCTTCATTATTTGTTATGCTGCTGTTCATAATTTATTTATTCAATAGTCTGTCAAATACTACCGATACATAATACAGTGCTCCAACGCTGGGCGATCCAAAGGCCTGGTATATCCTGTGATTTAAAATATTGCTTCCGCCCAGTTTTATTATAGCATTGGCCGAAGGGATTTTTTTATTGACCTGCAAATCAACCTGTGAATAGGCCGCGATGCGGCCGGGACGGTTACCATTAAATGTTCCATACCAGTCAAAGGCATCCTGCCAGTGCCACGCCAGGTTAAAACCGAAATTCCTGTACACATTGCTGTTGCCAAAAGTTACATTGGTAGTGTATTCGGGCGTGTTGAAAGCGGGAATATTATTAGGGTTCGCGTCTTTCAGGTTAAAATCGGCCCAGGTAATATTGGCGCCCGCTGTATACCCTTTGTTCATCATCCAGGTAAGTCCGGCCGAAATGCCCTGCGACGATACCTTATCTGATGCATTGGTATACAACTGAAAAACCTGTATATCTCCGTTGGGTATATCCATAGCAGCTTCGTTGCTGATGGCACCATCGCCTGACAGTATGGTATGTTCCGGGCGGATAACCACTGTATTGATAATAAAGTCGGTATAGGTGCTGTAATAATAATTAAGATCTAGCATCAGTTTATCTGCAATCAATCCTTTATAACCCACTTCAAAAGCTTTTTGTTTTTCGGGTTTGATATAGGATACATCCGATTTTTCCAGCAATCCTTTGTTTTCGGCTATTGCCTGCGGGAAGGGGGTGCCGCTGCCCATTGCCTGACCGAAAGCCGCGCCAAAAGCACCTACAGAAGAAGCAGTGAATGAATTTTCGTATACATTCATTCCTTTGCTGTTATCGGGCGCCCCGCCCAGAATAGTAATGGGTCCAACATTCAGGTGGATGTACAGGTCTACCGGTGTAGGGTTTCTGAAGCCGGTTTGATAAGAAGCGCGGAAATTATGATTCTTTGCAACTGTATACACACCCGAAATACGCGGTGTAAAGCTGCCTTCAAAATTTTCATTTTTATCGTACCGTAAGGAACCTGTTATTTTTAATTGATCATTCAATAATCTTTTTGCAACCTGTACAAAAGCGCCATACTCTTTAATGGTAATATCCTGGTCTTTATCGTCAAACAACGACCCGTTGGTGAACATGTTGTAATAGCGGAAGTTGCCGCCGGCTAACAATTCAAATATTTTAATATTATCGCTGAAATCATATTGGCCTTCTGTATGGTAATACTTGCTGTTGCTGAAAACACCTGCGCCGCTTAATCCATAGTTATGAATCAGGTTGTCTTTAGCCATTTCAAAAGCCGAACTGCCGGGCGCCAGTTTCCCTTCATCAGCAAAAGCCCTTGCTGCACGGTGGTTAGCCGCAGTTACATTTCCAATATCGCCATTGTATGCCGCGGTGTACCTTTCAAACCAGGTATCATCGGCCAGGTTGGGCGACACGGTGTTACCTGCAATATTTTTTACCCAGGTGCGATTAATGAACTGTGCAAGCGACCGGGTATTATAGGAATCGTGCGAGTTTTCAATAACGGCATAGCTGCGCAAAAAATAATTGCTTCCCTTCAATTCTGCACGATGCCTTTGCAGTACAAAATTATTCAGATCGAAGCGGCTGCTGCCCGTATAACTGGCGGTTCCCTTTCCATAATCGTACTGGTACGAAAGCTCCATATTGCTGTTGATGCGGTAATGCAGCGATCCGTTTAACTTGAGGCTATACACATTATAATTCATCAGATCTTTTTCTTCGTAACCTGTTCTGGATATGCGTCCAATGCCTTCTATGGTACGCACCACTTCATCGCCATATATATTCACCGCATCACGCGCAGGGTTATTGGGGCCACGTAAATTTTCGGGCGTTTGCGGATCTACATCATTATAATTGTTCGCATACCAGTCGAGCCCGCTGAGGTAAGCGGCATTTATTTTAAACGCGAACCGGTTGTTGAATGCTTTTGCATACCGCAAAGCGAAATCATACAGTCCATGTGGCTTAACATCATTTTCACCTATATGATTGATACCGGTTTTGGCCTGCAGCGATAATCCCTGGTATTGATAGGGATCTTTGGTATGCATCATCAGCACACCGTTAAAGGCAATGGGACCATATAAGGCGGAAGCAGCACCGGGGATAATCTCAACACTCTCAACGTCGAGATCGGAAGTGCCGAACTGGTTGCCCACAGGAAAGTTCAAACCTGGCGTCTGGTTATCTACCCCATCAATCAGTTGCAGAAAGCGCTGGTTGCCTGTGTTGTTAAACCCGCGGGTATTGATTTGCTTATAGGTAATGCTGCTGGTAACCGCTTCTACCGATTTGAGGTTTTGTATACCATCGTAAAATGAAAAGGAAGGATTTTCCCTTATCGCTTTCCGGTTCATTTTTTCAATGCTCACCGGCGAATGAAGAATGCTTTCCTGCACACGGGAGGCGGCAAAAACAACTTCGTTCAGCCAGCCTTCTCTTTGCTGCAGCTTTATATTTACGGTTTGCTGTTCTTCAGTTATTTGAACTGTTGCATCGGTGTAGCCCGCTGCAGAAATGATTATAGTAAAGGGCAATTTAATCCTGGAAAGTGAAAGTGTAAAGGCACCTTTTGAATCGGAAACGGCGCCACTGATCTTATCTTTAACACTGATGCTGGCTCCCGGCAGGGGCTCACCCGAAGCTGCATCGTGAACAGTGCCTGAAATTTTTACCTGCTGGGCAAAAAGGTTAATAGAAAAGAATAACATAAATAAAATCATTATTGTCCGACTAAAGTCGGGTTAAAATGTCGTGTAACCCTTTACTGTTAAAGGTTACAGACGAAAAATCAGTTGTTTCAAAAGTGGGGGAACCTCCCCCTGATTTATTACGGCGAAAAAGCAA
>Ga0209941_1000727_pt1 | contig 32313 bp, 17 predicted proteins | sample ThiBiot_300_plan_FD_183945 | JGI IMG/M metagenome (GOLD analysis project Ga0209941, IMG submission 183945) | Wastewater bioreactor microbial communities from Cape Town, South Africa - Thiocy_solids_1 (SPAdes) | ecosystem: Engineered > Bioremediation > Thiocyanate > Unclassified | place: South...
GAAACATAATAGATTTATTTGTACAAATATAGTACCTTCCAAACTTTTAGATAAAATTGTACTAACTAGTATGAAAATAGGATATGCTAGGGTTAGCAGTAACACCCAAGACCTCGAATTACAAAAACAAGAGCTCTCAAAAGCAGGTTGTAAAAAAATATTTAGTGAATCCATTAGTGGAAAAGATAATAACAGAGTAGAGCTTATGGCCATGCTTGAATCTATTCGAGCAGAAGACATCGTTGTTGTCTATAAAATAGATAGAATTGCTCGGTCACTAAAGGGCCTGATCGAAATTATAGAAATATTAAACAAAAAAAATGTTGACCTGATATCTCTTGACTCAGGAGATAAAGTGGATACTACCTCGCCCATGGGTAAGGCTTTCTTCCAAATAGCTGGTGTATTCGCAGAATTAGAACGGGGAATGATTCATGCAAGAACTAAAGCTGGCATTGAAAAAGCTAAAATGGATGGGGTCAAATTTGGTCGAATTGCTGGAAGTAAGAATAAAACCACTGACCATAAAATTGAACGAATAAAGATCTTTCTACAAGCAGGCAAAAGTTATGATTGGATTTCGAAAGAATTGTCTGTAAGCAAAAAAACAATCTCTGATATAAAAAAATCTTTGGCCTCTATTTGATACAAGTTCCTGTGTAAAAATACGTTGTGTAACCTTTTTTCAGGACATGACAATATTAAAAATAGCTCCCCTTCTTTGGCCTCTTGTCCTAAACTATCCACTTAATATGAGGATATCGGTCTTTTCACTTGGCCTGATTGGTGTAATCAATTGTATGCCGTATAAAACATAAGATTTTTTCTGCAATGTCAATATGAAATGTATCGGAATGGCTATGCCCCAGCATTCAAAGCATAATTGCTATAATACTAATACTATGCGAAATTAATCTTATTTATTACTTTGCCTGCTATACTCTTCTAACTCTATAATCATGAGAATTATACTGCCTTACATAACATCATTATTATTAGTACTATTTATGCTCGGATGTGATACGAGTACGTCTATACCATCCGACCTGACAGCCCTAGTTAATGATGAGGGGGCAAGAATTGAACACGAGGCTATCATAAGTTTAGAAGATCTAAATGAAGAGAGTACCAATGAATTATGGGGCAAATTCTTTATTCAGCGGGGTGGTGAGATGCTTTGGGAAAATCTTCAACAAGCACTACAAAACAAAGAAGATGCACTAAGTTTTAACTTTAGCAGGCTTAATGACTCATCAGAAGGAATATCCCAACAAGAGCAAGCCAATCAAGTAGCAGCAGGTATAATACGTTATTTAGTTTGTCATCAAATTCCTGTAAAACTTCTGAGCTTTGGGAGTAATTCTTTTAGCTTAATAGATAAGGGAAAATATTTTCATTTTATAAGAGATGAAATAAAATATATTAATTCTATACCTGATGAAATAGGTAATCTTAAAAGTTTAGAAGCACTAGATGTGTCTTACCATAATTTTACAGACTTAACCGCTGAAATAGGTCATCTTACTAATCTACAAAAACTTAATTTAGGATGTAACCAATTCAAAACACTCCCCTGGGGAATAGCTAATCTTCCTAGATTAAAATTTTTGGATTTATCTAACAATGAACTCTCAAGTTTGCCAATTCAAATATATAATCTTGCTAGTCTAGAAGTGTTGGATTTATCTGATAATGATTTCCTGCATCTTCCCCCCGAGATAGGTAAGCTTCCTAGCCTAGAATATTTATTGTTGTCTAACAATGAGCTTGTAGAATTGCCCCCTGAGATAGGTAAGCTTACTAAGCTAAGAGAACTGAATATATCCTGTAACCATCTTTCAGGCATATCCTCTGAAATAGCAAATCTTACTAGCTTAAAGTGCCTTAATTTAGGAACTAACCAGCTTACAGAATTGCCCCCTGAGTTAGGTAAGCTTATTAATTTAGAACACTTGATTATATCCCGTAATCAGCTTACAAAGCTTCCAATTTCCCTAATCCACCAGCTTCATAGGCTAAACCCTTCTGACATATATGGCAATCCATGGCTTGATGTTACTAAGTTAGTACCCATTAATAGGAGTGCTTTAGAGAATATTTTTCAAAATTATGCTTCCCAAGCATTACCTCATAGTTTACTTACTCTTTGTATGCACTATATAGAAAGTCAACTAGGGGAGCAAGAAGATAATATAGGAATTGACCTTCCCATAGAGTTAACTCAAATATATAGAAAGTTTAAGCTTAATACACTTAGGGAAGAGTGTGTATCTACATTAGGGCAGAACATTATATTTTTAAATAAAATAGAGCGTACACATATTCCCTTATATTTAGACTACCCTATCTATACTTACCAAGATATCAAACATATACTTAGAAATTTGGAAGGTAAACAACTTTATAAAATTCTAGAATCAGCTAAGTAGCTCAAGTTGCTAGATAAAAAAAGATGTATATATTGGAAAATTAATTATCATATTGTTGAAAAAGGAACTTATGAAAAACTTAAATATATTCTTAATATTCTTAGCTGGCATTATAACACTAGCTATGTTCGCCTGTGATAGCCCACAGCCCCCTACTCCAATGCATGTAGAAATCAATCAGAAACGAGAGCTTGTACAGTTGTCTGATTTAAATAGCAATAGCCCTGATAAATTGTGGATGCAGTTTTTTAAGCAGAGACAGGCTTTAGAGTTCTGGCAGGAGTTGAAAACAGTAGACAAGAAGCTGAGATTTGATTTCGGTCTTTTTGAAACACTCCAAGAAGGAATAAGTGACCCAATTAATCAAGTGGTGGCAGGTATTGTATCTTATTTAGTTTGCCACCCTAGAAATCTGGAATCATTAAGCTTTAGGAGCAATATTTCTCTTTTTGGTGAGAAGCTGCCTGCTCATGAATTTCTTACTTCTGTACCGGACGCGATATGTCAACTTACTAGCTTACAAGAGCTTGATTTAGCAATCAACCGCATACATAAATTGCCAGATGCTATAGGGCAGCTTACTGGTTTGCAAACGCTTCAACTTCATGTCAATCATTTCAACGTACTACCAGAGGCTGTAAGCTTACTCAATTTAAAAAAGCTTAAGCTATCTGGTAACCCATGGTTTATGCCTACCGCCTTATCTCTCCTAACAGAAAATTCCTTAATAAGTTATGCTCGTCCAGCTTTCCCATGTAGTCTACGCATACTCTGTGCGGATTATATACAAAAAAATCCTGATATTTTTAATGAAAAGCAAGAGCAAGAAGTACTTCCTGAAGAGCTCTGGCAAACAAAAAGAGAGGCGTTAATTAAACAAGAAGCCTGGGACTGAAATAAAGAAAAGCGCGTTGTGTTCTTTAAAAGACTTGGAGAGTAAAAAATTCCTTTTTATATACAAAGGCCCGCGTGTGCCCTTGGAGATATAAAAGAGATATTTGAAGAGTTTAATAAAAAGGGAATAGACCTTTATCTAATTCCACAGGGCTCACTTGTAGAAGACTAGGACAAAACTATAATATTCGAGGAGTAGCAAAAAGGAGATCAACTTTTGTACGAGCTAACGGATAATCAATCTTCAAAAAAGACTAAAATCTATCTTTTTTATTCGAAAACACTAGATGTTTGCTCCTGAATAATTATGGGTATGTCGGCTATCAAAAACAAGTAAAAGATTATGGGACAATTATTACATAAATGAATTAATACTTAGGGAGCTATTTACTTGTAGGAAAAAGTAGATACAAGTACATAAAAACAGAGATAGATTTATTTAATACTTAAATAGATGATTTTTACACCAACATTAGTAAATGATTATAGAACTGGTTTCCTCTATGGTTTACGCTACTCGATGCTTTGCTCTACTTGTACCAGCGGCAGCGGGGATATCCTTACAGGTGCTCGGTAAGAAATAAATTATATTAACAATTCAATCTCTTGGATGGGGTATATTTCTAAGTATTTCCCTCACACATAAAAGAGGTTGTTAATATGTACTTATAGAGTATATTGTAGTACTTACTAATTATTTTACATAACACTATATGTTTCAGCAAGCATCCATATTTGTTTTTATACTTGCTTTACTCTCTGCTTGTGGTACTGGACTAACTCCTACACCTGATAATACTAGTCCTATCCAAAGCGGTGAATTAACACAAACAGATACGTTTTCTGTTATCAATCTACCTAATGAAGTAGTGCTGCAAATTTTCAACCAGCTATCGGTTAAAGATATTGCTAACGCGAGCGGTGTATGTAAACATTGGCAAGAATTAAGTGAAGACAATGCTTTATGGAGAGCAGTTCGCTTACGTATCCATGGAGATTACTCAGAAAGTGAAGCTACAAAAAAACAGGCCATAAAGCATATTTTACGAGTATACGTTAATAGTCTTTCTGATGTTTTCTCTATTCAGAATTTAGTGCATAAGTATAAGCTTAATGAGCAGCATCCCTTTAAGATATACCAAAGTTTATTAGATAGGACTTATGGACCAAGGTCAGAAATGACAGATGATTATGCGGAACAAGCCAATGAGAGGGCTCTTAAGCGAAAAATAGAGGGACTTACTCTTGCTAATGGTTGGTATGATTATGGTCCGGATTCTCAAGCTCTTGCTGTCTTCATTGATTCTTTGGTTGGGCAGGGTAATGAAAAAGCTATTGATCGGAAAATAGAAGGACTTCTTAAGGGTAAATATGGTTATAATAAGAATCCAGAAACTGCTGTTGCCTTCAAGCTGCACAAGGTGATACAGTAGCTATTAGGCTAAAAATAGAGGGGCTTGATGATGGTCAATATGGTTATACAGAAAACCTTCATCGCCTGAAAAGTTGGATTGATGAGGAAGCATCTAATCGGAAACGTTGGGCATGTTATTTAAAAGCACAAGGAATGAAATATGGTATTTTAGATTTTAAGAAAGATCGTGATGCAGCTATACAGTATATTCTAAAGAATAATATTCCTTATTAATTAACCCAAGTTGCTAGTTAAGCAAAGCTTTGTTGATTTGGAAAGCTAGTAAGAACAAGAGTATTTTGATCAGAAAACCTTGGAAGGTAACAGCATGGATCTTCCTTAAGAAAAGGGCTTTAGCGCTCTTTGAGATAAGCTAGAGGAGGTGTATCTTTTCGATGAGCATTCGCTTTACGCTGAGAGTAAAGTTTAATCTGCTCATCAGCCAACATATCTTCTACATGGTAGTTAGTATAAGCTGAGTCAGCATAGAGCACCCTACCAGCAGGCATAGTAAAAGGCAGTTGGTGTAATCCTTTTACATCTGCTTGGCTGCCAGCCACTATTGAGAATTCAACAGGGATCCCACTACTAGTTGTAATGAGTTGCACTTTGATGCCATAAAAGTAACGGCGCATAGAGGCTTTGTATCCGCGATAAGCCTCACCTTGCAATAGCTTACATCTGCTAATACGTATATTGTCACACATAGGTACGGAAAATGATCCCATACAAAATCCTTACAAGTGGCTACTTGCTTGATGTAAGTAGCTATTTCTAAAAAGAGCGTAGTTATCTCTTCTCCTATAGCATGCAAACGGCGATTGTACCTACTTTTATCAAGCATGTTAGCAATAAGCGTAGTGGAATGCATAAACGATCGGGCTTTGTCAAGGTGTCCGCCAAAGTATAAAGCTGAGACGATCGCTGTTGTGAGCACTTCTGCATATGGCAATGTCTTCTTGATGGTGCAAATACTTGAGTAGATCGTCAATAAATGAGTATATTACTATTGGTTTTTCAATCATAATGACCTCCGATTTATTGGTTTAAGGCAAAAACAAGATCGGAGGTTTTTTATTTTATAATATAGATAACATAGCTAGCAACTTGGGTTGTATAATTATATGTTATATATTGGGAAACAAATTAACAGATATATAGAGTATCATAACTTTAAAAAAGAAACTTATGAAAAACTTTAATATATTCTTAGCTGGCATCATAACACTAGCTATGTTCGCCTGTGATAACCCACCACAGTCTCCTACTCCAATGCATGTAGAAGCCAATCAGGAACGAGAGCTTGTACAGTTGTCTGATTTAAATAGCGATAGCCCTGATAGCCTGTGGATGCGATTTTTTGAAGAGCGAGGAGCTCTAGAATTTTGGCGACAGTTGAAAAGCAGATTAGGGACAACATCTAGAAGCAAGAGTGTGCAGGTTAATTTTTGTTATCATCTTCAACCTCCCCAAGTAGCAATAGTTGACCAAGCCAATCAAGTAGCAGAAGGCGTCATACACTATTTAATTTGCCACTCTATCGATCCTACCTACTCTAACATAGCATCATTAAGATTTATGGTGGGCAACATAGGCGACAGGAACCAACGATTTACTTCTTTGCCAACTTCTATAGGCCAGCTTAGTAGTTTAAAGGACTTTTCCCTGCTATGTAACAATTTAACAGAGCTACCACCCACTATAAGCCAGCTTACTAGGTTAGAAAAGCTTGACTTAAGGTATAACGAGCTAGAAGAGCTGCCAGCCCCTATACTTAAACTTGCTAGCCTAACATACCTTAACCTAGAAATGAACAAGCTGAAAAAATTACCTGAAGAGGCTATAGACCAGCTTACTAATTTATCAACCCTTGACTTGAGCAATAACCCATGGATCGAGCGGAGCAATTTAAGTCGCCTTGTAGTAGATTCCTTAATAAGTTATGCTCGTTCAGCTTTCCCATGTAGTTTACGTGTACTCTGTGCGGATTATATACAAAAAACCCCTGATATTTTTAATGAGAAACCAGAGCAAGAAGTCCTTCCTGAAGAGCTCTGGCAAGCAAAAAGAGATACATTAATTAACCAAGAAGCATGGGACTGGAATAAAGAACACCGCGTTGTGTTCTTTAAAAGAATTGGAGAGCAAGAAATTCCTTTCTATATACAAAGGCCCGCGTGTACCTCTGGAGATATAAAAGAGATATTTGAGGAGTTTAATAAAAAGGGAATAGACCTTTATCTAATTCCACAGGGACCACTTGCAGAAGACTAGGACAAAACTATAATATTCGAGGAGTAGCAAAAAGGAGATTAACTTTTGTACGAGCTAACGGATAATCAACCTTCAAGAAAGACTAAAATCTATCTATCCTTTTTATTCAAAAACACTAGATCCCTTCTGAAACCTAGGATTTAGGCATACATGTAGCTATACTAAAGGTAGACAACCGAGAAGAAGCTATGGAAAATAACCACCTTTTGGTCAAGGAGAATTCATTCCATTACGAATAATTTCAAAACCTTAGTATGCTTTATAAGCCAAATCCTGTGTGACCTCAATAAAACCCACTTTTATCTTGTTATACTCTTTTTCTTTTGATGTCTTCTTCTTTTGACATCTTCTAGCGTAGAGAAAAGCTATTGAATTAGTATACAAGAAGTTGCTTTTGGCGTAACTGCTTTTTTATGATGAAACAGTTCTATAAAGTATATTATTTCAATTATTTACTTATATATAAGCTAACTACACATTATTATATTTTCCTTGCTAATTTTTAAACATGATGAAAAGAAATTATACTGTAGATCGTCAATTCATATCCTTTTTTGCAATGAAGTAATAATTTTTCTAAAATCTTCTGTTAAGACATCTTGTATAAAAAACTTCCTTAACTTGATAATATGATGTTCTCCATGCAAATCATTTATTTCAATTTCTTCGGGTACATCTTTTTCTAAAAAGGGGGTTATTTCACACCACAGAAATAGATCTTTTTCTAAAGATTCTTCAGGCAAAGTAATAGCCTGAACTCTTCTTTTTTCATTAAATGCTTCTTGTGATACAAATTCTCTGGAAGATTTAGCCAAGTATACAATGTAAATAATATCCCTATCTTTTTTAGGAGAAATTTTATGAATTACCAAGGCATTTTCTATAATTGCTTTATCTTCCAATTGGATCATTCCCATGCTTTCTTCTTGGAGCTCCCGTTGAAGATGATCTAAAAATGTTTTTGTGGTATCATGTTCTGTACTACCGCCTAAGTCACTAAATGTGCCTTTCTTTGCTAACCATTTTGGATCATTTTCCTTACCAATAGGTGAATCTATGCTTTCTCTTGCAAGCAATATATAAAGTTTCCCTTCCTTTTCGGCAACTAAAATAGTACCTACAGTTCCTGCCCTTTTGGGTATAGAAAGAAGCAATGCTTCATTTCGAGTTATATTTTTTGTTGGGGATGCTAATGATTCATCTAAAGTAATTCCATTGCATGCTTGGCATAAAATAGAAAAAGCAACAACCATTAGAGTTGTAAGGTTAAATTTCTTTAGTTGCATATTTCCTCCTTGTTTTAAATCTCTCGGTATTGTTAAATTAGCATAGATTTAGTAAGTTAGGAGGAAAAATGGATTGTCCAAGATGTAACAATAATCAGAGATGTAAAGATGGAATTGTTGGAGGTAGGCAGCGTTACCAATGTAAAAGTTGTCGTTTTTCGCTATACAGTTAGCCATAAATCGGATGTTAAACCCGTATCTGCCAAGCGAAAAGCCTTAGCGTTATATTTGGAAGGATTAGGCTTTCGAGCTATTGGCCGTATACTCAACATAAGCTATGGCACAGTCTACCAATGGGTAAAAGCATGTGGAGATCAAGTAAATTTACCAAAAAGTCAAGGCGAGGTAGAGATAGTTGAGATGGATGAAATACATACGTATGTGGGATCAAAAAAACTACTGTTGGATATGGATAGCTGTTGATAGGTTGGGCAAACGTTTTATATCATATGTATGTGGAGATCGCTCAACACAAACAGGATTAAAGCTATGGGATAGGGTTAAAGATATAGGCAAGCTATATTGTAGTGACTATTGGAGGAGCTATGAACAGTTTATCCCAAAGGATAAACACCGACAAAGCAAGTCAGAGACGTATACTGTCGAAGGCTACAATAGCTTGATCAGGCACTATTTAGCTAGATTTAAGCGCAAAGGTAAATGTTATAGCAAGCAGGTACACATGATTGAAAAATCGCTTAACTTACTCATGGCTAAGATAAACAATCAGCTATCTATGCTAATTTAACAATACCTTAGAATATAATGATATAAGTCAGCAATTGCGGTATCCCTTCTAACAAGCAGTTTTCTCCAAACCATAGGACTAATATACTTGAACCATATATGGAGTTAATATGCTTCTATTCTGTTTGCATGATTCATACCTGTTGCTAAACTACTCTAGCTAAGATATTGCCATACTATACCAACAACTAAATCCACTCTACTTTTGTTTGTTCTCTTAGAGGCTGTCTAAAAGGCCTATTTTAGCCAGAAATACTTACTTAAGATTCTGCAAACTTCTTAAGTTTATACAAAAATTTATCAAAATAAGCTCTGTTTATAACAGATTAGAAAAGCGTATGCTAGCTTTTTAGACAGCCTCTTAGGGGTCGCACTGTGAAAAGGAAAATATCCTCCGACAATTAGTTATTGTTAAAATAGTATAGGTTTAGTATTATAGGAGATAAACTAGACTTGATCCATAAGCTAATTAAAATAGGTAATATGGTAGAAATGGTAAAAGATTTTTGTCATCAAATATGAGATATTAGACCTACTGCGAAAAAGGTTGGTAAAGAAGGGAAAAAAGGTTAAAATGTAATCCTTGTTATATACTAAAAGGAACAAGTATGCATTTAACCTACGCGAGAATAAGCAAATATCCCTATAACTTTAGGAGAATAACTGGCTTAAGGCTAGCAACATTTGACCAATTAGTTCTTCAAGTAAGGCCTGTATTTGAAAAGCTAGAAGCGAGCAAACTGCGCCATGGGCGACTGAGCCATTTACCTACGCTCGAAGATAAGTTACTCTGTGTACTCATGTATTACCGCACTTATATTAGCCATGTATTTTTAGGCTATTTGTTTAACTTACACAACTCCAATATTTGTCGTTTATTAAGGAAAATGGAACCACTATTGGCTAAGAAGATTAGCATTAAAAAAGATCGTAGCTTAACTGCTGAAAAGGTGTTAAAGCTACTAGCAGATGTGAGTGAACAGCCTACACAAAGGCCTAGTAAGAAGCAAAAGAAGTCTTATTCAGGCAAAAAGAAGCGTCATACTATAAAAACGGAGATTGTCATGCGAGAAGATGGTAAGATACTATCTGTATCCAAATCGCATAAAGGAAGAGTGCATGATTTTAAAATTCGTAAAGGAGAAAGACTTTTACCTGCCGAGAGTATTAAGCTGGCAGATAGTGGCTATCAAGGCTGGCAAAAGATACAGAGTCATGTAGTAATACCTTACAAAAAGAGCCGTAAGCGGCCCTTAACCAAAGAGCAAAAAGAACATAACAGAAAGCTAGCCTCCATACGTATGAAGGTCGAACATAAAATAAGGGAGATAAAAATATTTAAGATTATGTCAGAGGTATACAGGAATTTCCAGAAAAAATACAATCTTCGCTTTAACATTATAGCTGGTATGATAAACTTCAAGCATGCTTTTTAACAAATAGCCTCCCTAGCGGTAAGCTCCTTTCTACGTTTTATTTAAACTTCTAATCTATTTCCCCTCTTTCGCAGTAGGTCTATTAAAAGGATTCCAGGAGGAAGAATTCTGGCCTTTGATAGGGATAAAGCGGGCCACTTTTAAAAAGGTGATAGTTATTTTATAGGGAAATACCGTAGCTACTTTCCTTTTTTCAACATTGCCCAGAATATTCCCCATCTTCTAGCATATCCTTTGTTTTATTAAGAAGTAACGTTTTTGTGCTATAATCTAATACAGTAGTCAATTTTTTGAATTATTTTTTCTTCCATAATATCTCTTAACAAGAAAATTATGACAAACAACATTAATCTATTCGTAAGATTTTTTATTCTGTTACTGGTAGGATGTCACACACCTCCCATAGATAGTGATCAAACAGCAATAGAGTTAGAAGAACCTAGAATTGATTTAATATCTGATCAGCAAGCGCTTATAACTTTAGAACAGCTCAATGCTGATACTAATCCTAGTATATGGGAACAGTATTTTATCCAGCGAGGTGCTGAAGCAATTTGGAATATATTACAACAAAGACAAGAGAGCTTGAATATTAATTTTGAAGGGCTGGCCGCTCCAATCCTATATACAAATAGACAGAGAGAGGAAATAGTAGCCGGGATAGTACAATACTTAGTTTCTTATCGAGTTCCTATAAAAAATTTGAGATTGGGGTGGGATACAATAAGTAATAATAGAAAGGGACTTACTTCCTCCTTGACTGGCCTAGTTGAACTTTCCAGCCTAGAAATGCTAAATTTAATGGATAATTCTTTAGAAGAATTGTCACCTGGAATAGATAAGCTTACTAACTTACAAGATTTAAGTATATCTACTAATCATTTTAGTGTCTTATCACCTGGTCTATTTAGCATTCCCAGTTTAAGAAGGCTAGATTTATCCATCAATAATTTGACAGCTATTCCGACTGAAATAGGGCAGCTTACTAATCTAGAAAAACTGGATTTAGCAGACAATAAATTACAAATCTTATCAGCTGAGGTAGGAAGGTTAACCAACTTAAAAGAATTAAATCTGTCCTTCAATTTATTGACCGTACTACCCTGTGAAATAGGATCCCTTACCAAGCTAGAATCCTTAGATTTAACAAACAATTCACTTCCAGAACTGCCAGTTGGAATAAAGAATCTTTCTAATTTAAAATATTTAGATATATCTGAAAATCAACTTACAAAGTTACCCTCTTCTATCATCTCCCAATTTAATAACCGACTAAGGGACCGTAGAAATAAGATAAGTGGTAATTCATGGCTTACTATTAGAGATTGTCGCCCCATTGATAAGGAAGCTTTAAAGAAGCATGCATATCAAATATTTCCACATAGTTTGCTTACACTTTGTATGGAATTTGTCGAAAAATATATAGCGCAGCATCCAGAACAGCAAGAAGCTATTGAAAAAGCACTTCCTTATGAGCTCTCTCGAGCAGAAAGGCAAAAACAACTTAAAGAAAAAGACATCTTTGTTGCTGGGAAGAATATTGTATTTTTTAAGCGAATGAATTTTAAAATAATTCCCTTTTATTTAGATTATACATTACGTAACTACCAAGACATCAACAATATGATCAGCGAGATGGAGCATAAAAGGCTTTACCAGGTTATAGATCCTATTGATTAAGATTTCAGATAGTTACAAGGTGCACTAAACAAATCTATAATAGATTATAAGTAACTATAAATCTCTCTATTAGGGGTCGGACTGGGGAAGGAAAAATATCCTACGACAAATAGTTTAAGTTAGAACAATGTATAGTTAAAGGGCAATATACCTGTAGAAGCTACCACGAGATATTTTTAAGGTTTTGCAAATATCTTGAATGCTCATAGCATGATCTTGATGCATCTTTTTGGCCATTACTACCTTGGGGTGAATACTTTCTATCTTTTTACGTCCACCTTTTCTTCCCCTAGCACGAGCAGCCTCTAGCCCTGCTCTGGTTCTTTCCTGAATCAGACGACGTTCAAATTGTGCTAGCGATGAAAAGATATTAAAGATGAGTTCTCCGGATGCAGTGGTAGTATCAATGGACCCATCAGAAATAGACTTAAAACCTATTCCTTTCTTTCTTAAATCTTCGATGAGCAAAACCAAGTGGTTCATAGAACGACCCAACCTGTCAAGGCGCCAAACTAGTAAGGTGTCTCCTCTTTTAAGCTCAGAGAGGCACTTGTCGAGTCCTGGGCGCTGGGCTTTAGCTCCTGAAATTTTATCGACAAATATTTTATTTTTTTCACATCCTTCTTTTTGAAGCGCATCCAGTTGGAGATTCAATTCTTGTTCTTGGGTACTGACTCTAGCATAACCGATTAGCTCAGACATTGTCTCATTTATTATATAATTAGTGGCAATATAAAACTTTGTTTTATGGGATGGATATATTGCACACTATTTTATATCTTTTAGGACTAAAATTTTTTGTTTTAACAAAGGATCCTTTTTTGAAACACTCCATATGCCACGTCGCAAAGTTTTTACTGATTCCGAAAGATCTGCCTTACTGGCCATCCCAAGTGATGCTTCTCAAATGAGTAAATATTATTTGTTCTCAGAAATAGATATATCAATCATCAATCAAAAACGTGGTATACATAATAAAATTGGTTTTGCAATATTAATCTGTTGTATGCGTTATCCAGGTTTTTCAATTAATAATGAGACCCCTATACCTACTCCATTAATTGAATTGATTGCAGGTCAGTTAAAAATAAAGGACTATTCCAGCTGGCGTAAATATTTTAACCGAGAATCAACTAGGTGGGAACATATTTCAGAACTAAAATTAATACTCAAGTTAGAATCATTCACAGCTAACGAGTATGAACTATATCTAAACAAGCTAATTTTACTTGCCAAACAAACCGACAAAGGAATGGTGCTTGCAGAGGCATTCATCAACTTCTTGCGAGCAGATTCAATTATTATTCCTGATATCTCTGTTATTGAGCGCCTTTGTGCTGAAGCTATAACTATTGGTAATCAAGAGTTCTATAAAAGCCTAATTGGGAATTTATCAAAAAGCTTACTGACAAAATTTGATGAACTATTAAGCTTACGTGCGCCTACAAGAATCAGTTATCTTGTCTGGTTACAGCAACCAGCAAATATTCCTAAAACAAAACATATTCTCTCACATATGGAGCGTCTTCGCTATATTCATAATCTTGGGTTACCCGAATCCTTAGGTAAGAATGTTCCCCATCATAGATTAATAAAACTGGCTAAGGAAGGTCGAAATATGTTTGCCAGAGATATTGAGCAACTAGAGTTTAATAGGAAATATGCAACTATAAGCGCTATTATCCTAGAAACAAGCTCATCTATAATAGATGAAATAGTTGATCTTAATGATAGGATTTTAGGAAGCATATTTAACAAGGCTAAAAATAGACATAACCATGAATTTCAAGATCATAGTAGGTCAATAAATGAAAAGTTAAACTTATATCTAAAAATTGGCAAGTCTTTAATTATTGCCAAAGAGAACAATACAGATCCATTTCATGCTATTGAGGCAATTATTTCATGGGATCAATTTGTTCAATCAGTCCAAGATACTCAGCCATTAGCCAAACCTACCCATTGTGATTCCTTGTATAGAATTACGGCCTATTATTCTTGGATTAAGCGTTATATCCAGGAATTTTTAGAATTGCTGGAATTTAAAGCATCCCAAAATGCAGCTGAATTAATAAAGGCCTTGGAAATTATAAGGGAAATGTATCAAAAGAAATTGCGTAAAGTACCCGATCATGCACCAGTCAGCTTTATTAGAAAGCAATGGCATGCGCTAGTTTTTAAAGAAAATAATCAATTAGACAGGCAGTTCTATGAGTTTGCACTATTATCTGAATTAAAAAACGCTTTACGTTCAGGAGATATTTGGGTGGTTGGATCACGTAAGTATAAGGATTTTGATGAATATTTACTCGATCAAGAAACTTTTGATAAGTTAAAAATAGACTCTCCCTTAGCTACAATCGGTACCTGTGATTTTAATAGATTTATTGAGAAGAGGATTAATGTACTTACAGAAAACTTAGAAAAAGTAAACAGACTGGCCATTAAGAACAAGCTTCCTGATGCATCCATCAATAAAGATGGTTTAAAAATTACTCCCTTAACAAATTCAGTACCTGATGAAGCAGCTGCCTTTAATGAAAAGATTTATGCATTATTACCAAAGATAAAAATAACAAGCCTCTTACAAGAAGTTGACAGCTGGGTTAATTATACTGATGAGTTTACTCATCTTAAGAATGAAAGCCAAGCTAAAAATAAATCGTTACTGCTAACTGTAATTCTTGCCGATGCAATTAATTTGGGTCTTTCAAAAATGGCCGAAGCTTGCCCAGGTACTACCTATTCAAAATTAGCTTCCATGCAAGGGTGGTATATTCGGGAGGAAACCTATAAACAAGCTACAGCACTCATTATTAATGCCCAACATCAACAAGTAATTGCAAAATATTGGGGGGATGGTAGTAGTTCTTCCTCAGATGGCCAAAGGTTTAAAGCAGGTGGCAGTAACACCCATGTAGCAGGTATTAACCCTAAATATGGGAATGAACCAGGCGTCACTTATTATTCACATACATCAGATTTATATGCTCCCTTTCATATCAATGTGATTACCAGCAATATAAGGGATTCAACTTATGTGCTGGATGGATTGCTATATCATGAGGCTGATCTAAATATTTACGAGCATTATACGGATACAGCAGGATTTACCGATCATGTATTTGCCTTAATGCATTTGCTGGGCTTTAAATTTGCGCCAAGAATTCGCGACCTAAAGGATAAAAAAATATATCTACCTGAAAAATTCACTAAATACACGAATCTTTCCAGTATCATTGGTGGAAGGGTTAATCTTGCTTTAATCGAGAAAAATTGGGATTCAATAATCAGACTAGCTATGTCAATTAAGCAAGGTACTGTTACCTCCTCGCTGATTTTAAGAAAGCTTGGTAGCTATCAAAGAAAAAATAGTCTGTCTCTGGCATTAATTGAATTGGGCAAGATTGAACGTAGTATATTTATGCTCGAGTGGATCAGTAATCCTCAATTACGACGTAGAGTACAAGCAGGACTCAACAAAGGAGAAGCTAAGCATGCTTTAAGTAGAGCAGTTCATTTTAATCGATTAGGAGAAATCCGAGAAAGAACTTTTGAAAATCAATTGTATAGAGCCAGTGGATTAAATCTTGTAATTGGTGCTATAATATTATGGAACACTGTATATATATATCAAAAGCAATTGAATATTTGCAGAAAACAGATCAGAATTTTAGAGAGGATCTGATCAAACACTTGTCTCCACTAGGTTGGGAGCATATTAATTTAACAGGTGATTACAATTGGAATGTTAAATTAAAGCCTAATCAGCTAAGGATTAATTAGCTAAGCCTAATTGTCGGAAGATATTTTCCTTTTCCCAGTCCGACCCCTCTTAGTGAGGAAGCCAAGCAAGCTGATATGAATGATTATCTGACCAAGCCTTAAAAAACGGATTGTATCAGACTATTCAAACTTTGCTACCTAGCTCGCTGAAGTCTGTTTTAGAGCAAGCTCCCTCGCAAACAATTAGCCCTGTATAAAAAGTACAGACGGTACTTTTGCAAATATAATTCGCGACTTCTAATGAAAACAGAGATCCGATACATAGCAAAAATTTAACAAGCGTTCTCTTATGCTTGCATATAAGCTATTTATAAACTACTTATGTGTCATGCTTGGCTTTTAAACTTGGATAGCCATGAAGAATAACCGTAATTTTTGCCATCACTTCCTGGTTTGTATTTTTTGGGTGAGTCTAGTTTTACAAAGCTGCTCTAACCTCACAAACCCTATTATTCCTATTCAGGAAAAAGAAATAACTGCAAATCAGCAAGTAAGTCAGCCAGAAGAAGAGCCACCTAATTTAATCCATACGATTGCTGATTATCCCCATATAATCAGTTCATCCACTCACGTAGCAGGAATGCCAGCTGTTGAACAACCCAATCAGTTCATTCCAATCCAAGAATGCTCATCCAGCCATCTTACCAATAATCTTTCTATTCCTACAGCACATAGTCAGGACTATACGATACAACATCAGCCAGATCAGCCTACTAGGAAAAGGCCCACTAAACAGAACATAGTTGGGAAGTGGCAACACAGCCAATCGGCCTTAACAATGCTAATTCAGGTATTGTTAGACAAAAAATTTATAACTCAAGAAGGGTATCAACTAAAATTTTATCAAGAAGCAGGGATATGGAAAGTAAAAGTGAGAGAGCAAATGGGCAGTTTAAGTAGAAAACATGAATTGGAGGTATACGTAGAGAAAGATATAGACCTAAGACTACTAGCGGCCTTGAATCCAGAAAGGGAAACGCAATTTATCCATGTGCATTTGCCTAACAACAAGAAACCAGGTTATGTGTGGATAGGTAATAAGCTGGGATTAAAAGGAGGCGGTAATGGTAAAGAGAAGAGTACACTTACTATACCTGGTTATCAATTGCTGAATTGTTTGCATGGGGGAGTTTCTTCCAATATCTATCGGGCCATACGTCTTTCAGATGAGTGCCCGGTCGTAATGAAAGTCAGCACCCAAAAAGCATTGACTGAGAAAAAATCGCAACGCTTCCAGCAAGAGTTTGCATTAGGCCAGCAAGTCGATTCTCCCTATGTAACTCGCTATTTGGAACTTAAACAAGATCCATCTTATGGCATAGCTTTGGTCATGGAAGATGATCAGGCCGTAGAGTTAACTTCTATTATTCCTTCAGAAGGTTTTTCTAATCATGAATTTCTAGCAATGGCTATCCAAATTGTTGGGGGGTTACAGGCCATTCATGCTGCGAATATCATTCACAATGATCTCAAACTGAGCAACATCTTAATTCATCCAATAACGAAAGCCATCAAAATCATTGACTTTAACCGAGCTTACACTTTACGACAGGAAAGGCAACCAGCTATTCCGATGATGGTAGGTACTTTAGCGTATATTTCGCCCGAGCAGACAGGGCGGGTTAATCGGAGTGTGGATTATCGTACAGATTTTTATTCGTTAGGCATCACTTTCTATCGGTTGCTCTGTGGCCAATTACCCTTTACCGCCCAAGATGCACTGGGACTCATTCATCAGCATCTGGCCAAACAGCCATTACCCCCTCACCAACATAAACTTACAATTGCACTACCCTTGTCCCAGATCGTGATGAAATTATTAGAAAAAGAAGCTGAAAACCGATATCAAAGTTGTGAGGGAATTCTACATGATTTAAAGGTCTGTCTGTCAGCTTTGAATGAGACAGGTCCTATTCCTACATTTGAGCTGGGACAACAGGATTTTTCCAGTAAACTCACCTTATCCCAACACTTATATGGGCGAGAAAGCGAAATTAAAACATTAGAGCAAGCTTGTGAGCGGGTCAGCAAAGGTAAGTGTGAAGCTTTGATGATTGCTGGCCAACCTGGAGTAGGTAAAACCATACTAATCCAAGAGATCCAAAAGCCCATTGCTTTAAAACGAGGCTATTTTATAGCTGGTAAGTTCGACCAGTTAAATAAAAATGTGGCATATAGTGCTGTGACCCAGTCCTTTAACAATCTTATTCTACAATGGCTAACTGGAGACGAAGCCAGTATCAACCAATGGAAGAGCCAGCTGTTAACAGCATTAGGCTCCCATGCGTCATTGCTGATCAAGGTAGTGCCTGCCTTAGCCTTGCTAATCGGTGAACAATCTGATGTAGCTATTGATGAACTTAGTCAAGCCAAAAATATGTTTAACTGGATTTTTCAGGAGTTTATTAAGGTTTGTGCTGCTGCATCACACCCCTTAGTGATCTTCTTAGACGACTTACAGTGGGCTGATAATGCAAGCCTAGAGCTAATGACTTATTTGTTACAACAACCTAACATTAGCCACCTATTATGGATAGGTGCTTATCGGGACACAGAAGTCACGTCCTCCCATCCATCCCTACAAGCTATTGCTGCCTTACAAGAAGCATCAATTCTTGTCCAAACGCTCACACTCGAGCCACTGTCGCTGGCCAGTTTATGTCAATGGATCGCTGATAGTTTGCATAAACTCTTAACGGATACTCAGCCACTGGGTGAACTAATTTTTCAGAAAACAGGAGGAAATCCCTTTTTTGTCAAGTTATTTTTACAATCCCTGTATGGTCAGCAGTTATTAACCTTTTCTCCGCAAACCCACTGGCAATGGGATCTTGATAAAATCCGCCAACATCCGGCGACCGAGAATGTCATTACCCTGATGACGTATCAGATTCAACAGCTTCCTCTTGCTACCCAAAAGGTATTAACCATAGCCAGTTGTCTAGGCCATCGTATGGCATTAAGCACCTTACAAACAGCCATGGCTTGTTCACAAGATTCCGTTGTTGAAGCATTACAACCGGCCTTGAATAGTGGTATCTTGCTTCAAACGGAGAGTGAGGTGTACTTTGCTCATGACCGGGTACAAGAGGCTGCCTATTGTTTAAGAGAAGAAGAAAAAGCTTGTACCCATCTAGCTATTGGCCAAAGTTTACTAGCCAGTTCCAACAGTGATGTATTACTGTTGGATATTGTCGCCCAGTTTGATCACTGTCGCCCGCTGATAACGGATTTATCAGAACGTTTGCAACTTGCTTTTTTACATCTAAAAGCGGGGCAGAAAGCCAAACAATCCACTGCGTATGCAGCAGCCTTAGATTACCTGCATACCATTTCAGCATGGATTGATACAAAGGAGCTCTGGCAAATTGATTACTCATTTGCTTTTACTTTACATAAGGAATTAGCTGAGGTGGAATATTTAAACGGATATATGGATATCTCCCAAGCCCTCATTGCCGATATACAGCCTCACTTACAATCTCCCTTAGATAAAGTTGATATTTACCGTTTGCTCATTATTCAAAAGACACTTCAAGGACAATTTCAAGAAGCCATTACCCTTGGCCACCAAATGCTACAATTACTTGGTAGTGTGCTTCCATTAGATCATCTTACTGAATTTATCCAAAAAACAGCTGATGATATAAAACAAAAGCTGCATGATATCACTTTATCTTCTTTATTAGATGCACCACTCATCATTAAGCCTGAGAAGCAGGCTATCTTTAAAATTTTGGAAAGCATCTTGCCCGCGAGTTACCAACTTGGAATAGAATTGTTTCCTGCTGTTGGACTGATGTTAACTAATCTATCGTTAATCTATGGACATACTCCTGAGTCTTGCCATAGCTATACAGTATATGGAGTCTTGCTTTGCAGTAGATTTGAAGAATATGCCTTAGGCTATGAATTTGGCCAGTTAGCCCGCCAACTAGCAGAAAAACTACATTTACCTGTTCAATACAATAGATGTGCAACGTTTATGTTAGGATGGATTTATCCTTGGACAAAATCCATTCAACAATTACCTACTTTACTGACTTCTACGTATGAAGCATGTTTGGACTGTGGTGATCTCCAACATGCTGGTTACTGTGTATTTAATAAAGCCATGATATTATTCCATCAGGGTATTTCCTTAGCCAAAGTACAACAAGACATATTGTCAATGCTGCAATTTGCACAAAGTACGAAAAACCAAATATCCATTAATACAATCCAAGCAGTGCAAAGGCTGTTAGTGAATTTAAGAGGGGAGACGTCCGATGAATGTAATTTTGATACCAATGCTATCGATGAATCCAAATTTGAAGAATGTTGCCAGCAAGCAAACGGTTTCTTTGCTCTATGTTACTACCGAATTCTAAAGGCCCAGGTCTTTTATCTTTATGGGCACCTAGGTCAAGCATTTGATCAGTTAATGTTGGTAAAGCCACATTTGGTTTTTATGCTTGGCCTCTATGCCACAGCGCTATTTAACTGGTATGATTCTTTAACTCGTTTAGCGCTTTATCCAATTGCTTCTGTTGAAGATCAGCTGGCTCATCTCCAGCAGGTTGTACAAAATCAGCAGCAGATGCAAAAATGGCAGGATAGTTGTCCAGCGAATTTTGCTCATAAATATGTACTGGTTGAAGCTGAATTAGCCCGACTGAAGGGTAATCATAAACAGGCGAAAATTTATTATGATGAAGCTATCGAGTTAGCAGGTCAGCATGGATTTGTGCAAGAACAGGCATTGATAGCCGAGTTGGCTGCTAAATATTGGTTAGCGAAGGGCAGAACTATATGTGCCCAAAGTTATCTAAATATTGCTTTTAATGGCTATAAACAATGGGGCGCCAAGCGCAAATTAAGCTTGCTTACATCACAGTATGCAGATTTATTAAAGTATTTAGTACCACCTGGCTTAAGTAATCTAGCCACCAACCAGGAAACTACGCTGAGTAGCAATACGTTAAAACTGTTAGACTTTTCCAGCATTTTAAAGGCATCCCAAACAATTTCCAGCGAAATCGAACTGCCTAAGCTATTGCGTAGTATGATGCAGATCATCATAGAAAACGCTGGGGCCCAACAAGGGACGTTGTTCTTTGTTGAAGCGGACGATACAATTAAGGCACAGGCCGAATATGCCAAGGATGGCACGATCACCACACTCCAGAATATACCACTAGCCGAATGGACCAATGGGGCACATACAGTGATTCAGTATGTCAAAAGGCTACACCAAGCGACCGTAATAGGCGATGCTACCAAGCATGAACAATTCAAGAACGATCCCTATATCAGCCGAACCCAAGCAAAATCCATTTTATGTATTCCGCTGCTCAAGCACAGAGAACTTAGAGCGATCTTATATATGGAAAACAACCTGATGGCCCATGCTTTTACCCCAGAGCACGTACAAACGGTGCTGATTTTAACGGCACAAATGGCAATTTCTTTAGAAAATGCCAGGTATCTTGCTGAACAAACTGCGCTAACCCGGCAGTTAACCGAGCAATCCACCCGTACTCAAATAGCCGAGGAATCATTGCATGCGCTAGCTCATGATTTAAAGCTGGCGTTAGAAGCCTCTCAAGCCGGTACCTGGAATTGGTGGGTCGATACGAATAAAGTTACCTGGGATGCAACCCATTATGCCTTATTTGGTTTAAAGCTCGGTGAATTTAAAGGGACCTATGAGGAAGTTGTGGCATGTGTGCATCCTGAAGATAGGGACCAATTCAAGCAGGAGCTTGAGCGTTGCATTGAGCAGAACATCCCATATAAGATGGAATTTCGAATCATTTGGCCGGATAGCAGCCAACATGTGATTGCAAGCTATGGCCATGTCTACCATGATAAAGAATCTGGTAAGCCGATCAAAATGATAGGTGTATGTTTAGATGTAACCGAGCGTAAACAGCTAGAACAAGAGCGGCTGGAGGCACTTAAGAAGGCAGAAGAAGAACGTATTCGCAGGCAAGAGGCCTTGCATTATCAGCAGCGGCAGAAGGAATACACTGAAACGGTATGCCATGAGTTACGGAATCCATTGCAAGGGCTGATAGGCTCTACAGAGTTACTAAAAACAGATATGAGTGAGTTGGGCGCCAACTTAACAGCATACCAGCAGATGCAGACGCCGGAGACAAAAAGGCAGCTAGACGCCTGTATGGAGAACTGCAAAAACTATGTCGTTAACCTGGAGGAATGCATTGACCATTTGAAAGCGTTGATAGATGACGTACTGAATTTAGCAAAACTGGAAGCGAATAAGATGGAACTGGCGATAGCACTTATTCAGCCCAAAGCGATCATCCAGTCCGTAGCAAAAATGTTTACTGCGAAAGTTGCGCAAAAGCAATTACAATTGAATGTGCAATTGCCTAAAGAAGAGATCCTCGTGAAAGGGGATGCACAACGGATCAAACAGATCATGATCAACCTTCTTGCTAATGCATTAAAATTTACAGAAAAAGGGGAAATTACGTTGGGGCTCAAAGTGCTAGAAGTCGCGGCCACACATACCCGATTACAATTCATGGTGGCAGATACCGGCATTGGCCTGACCTCGGGAGAAAAGTCCCGGTTATTTCAACGTTTTTCTCAGGCCAGCCCTAATGTTGCCAGTCAATATGGGGGAACGGGCCTTGGGCTTGCCATTAGTGACAAACTGGTCAAATTGATGAATGGCCAAATTGAAGTGGCTAGTGAAAAAGGACAAGGGACACAATTTACCTTTATCATTGAATGTGGCACCCCTACCCAAGAAGAAATAAATACATTGGCAGAGCAACCAGAAACATCAACAGCGTCCGCCACACTACCGCCCGTTGGAACACAAGCCAGGAAAATCTTGCTAGTAGATGATAATCGGGTTAACCGAAAGGTTTTAGCAAACCTGCTAAAAGACTTAGGCTATACCGCCATACAAATGGCCACGAATGGAAAGGAAGCCGTGCAGTGCTTCACGGAAGCAGGCCCTTTCGACTTAATTTTTATGGACATTGAGATGCCACAGATGGATGGCTATGAAGCTTCCCGACAAATCCGGCAGCAAGAACATATGTTGAAGTTAGCATCCAATCCTATCATTGCATTGACGGGTCATACGGAGGAGCAATATAAAGAGCAGGCCATAGCTACAGGTATGAATGAGGTATTGAGTAAACCTTTCACAAAAGGCGATATTCAGCGCCTGGTTGCAACCTGGTTAGAACATTCGCAAATCGTCTGCGAGTAAGGGTAGGTGGCGCTAGCCGAGTCGATCGAGATTGGAAGGATATTGTCTAGAAAAGTGTGTATAAGAAGGAGATATTGCAACAATCACAACATATCTTATGTTTGGTTAGCTGAATATGAGGTTTTGTGTTTGGCTAAACAGGGGAGGCAGCTAGATAAAGTTCTCTGTTAACTAGCAGGGTTATATAGCAAAAATTTAACAAGCACTCTCTTATGCTTGCATATAAGCTATTTATCAATTACTTATGTTTCATCGTTGGCTTTTATTTAGATAGCCATGAAGAATAACCGTAATTTTTGCCATCAATTCCTGGTTTGTATTTTTTGGGTGAGTCTAGTTTTACAAAGCTGCTCTAACCTCACAAACCCTATTATTCCTATTCAGGAAAAAGAAATAACTGCAAATCAGCAAGTAAGTCAGCCAGAAGAAGAGCCACCTAATTTAATCCATACGATTGCTGATTATCCCCATATAATCAGTTCATCCACTCACGTAGCAGGAATGCCAGCTGTTGAACAACCCAATCAGTTCATTCCAATCCAAGAATGCTCATCCAGCCATCTTACCAATAATCTTTCTATTCCTACAGCACATAGTCAGGACTATACGATACAACATCAGCCAGATCAGCCTACTAGGAAAAGGCCCACTAAACAGAACATAGTTGGGAAGTGGCAACACAGCCAATCGGCCTTAACAATGCTAATTCAGGTATTGTTAGACAAAAAATTTATAACTCAAGAAGGGTATCAACTAAAATTTTATCAAGAAGCAGGGATATGGAAAGTAAAAGTGAGAGAGCAAATGGGCAGTTTAAGTAGAAAACATGAATTGGAGGTATACGTAGAGAAAGATATAGACCTAAGACTACTAGCGGCCTTGAATCCAGAAAGGGAAACGCAATTTATCCATGTGCATTTGCCTAACAACAAGAAACCAGGTTATGTGTGGATAGGTAATAAGCTGGGATTAAAAGGAGGCGGTAATGGTAAAGAGAAGAGTACACTTACTATACCTGGTTATCAATTGCTGAATTGTTTGCATGGGGGAGTTTCTTCCAATATCTATCGGGCCATACGTCTTTCAGATGAGTGCCCGGTCGTAATGAAAGTCAGCACCCAAAAAGCATTGACTGAGAAAAAATCGCAACGCTTCCAGCAAGAGTTTGCATTAGGCCAGCAAGTCGATTCTCCCTATGTAACTCGCTATTTGGAACTTAAACAAGATCCATCTTATGGCATAGCTTTGGTCATGGAAGATGATCAGGCCGTAGAGTTAACTTCTATTATTCCTTCAGAAGGTTTTTCTAATCATGAATTTCTAGCAATGGCTATCCAAATTGTTGGGGGGTTACAGGCCATTCATGCTGCGAATATCATTCATAATGACCTCAAACTTAGCAACATTCTGATTCAGCCCATAACGAGAGCCATTAAAATTATCGACTTTAACCGCTCTTCCACCTTACGACAGGGAATGTTCCCTCCTATCCCGATGATGGTAGGCACTTTAGCGTATATTTCACCCGAGCAGACAGGGCGGGTTAATCGGAGTGTGGATTATCGTACAGATTTTTATTCGTTAGGCATTATCTTCTATCGGTTGCTCTATGGCGAGCTACCCTTTACAGCCAACGATGCATTGGAGCTTATTCATCAGCATCTGGCCAAGCAACCTTCACCTCCTCACCACTGCAAATCTACGATTGCATTACCCTTATCCCAGATCGTGATGAAATTGTTAGAAAAAGAGGCTGAAAATCGGTATCAAAGTTGTGAAGGGATTCTGCATGATTTAAGGGTCTGTCTGTCAGCTTTGGATGAGACAGGACCTATTCCTGCATTTGAGCTGGGGCAGCAGGATTTTTCAAGTAAACTCACCCTATCCCAACACTTATATGGCCGTGAAAAGGAAATTAAAGACTTAGAGCAAGCTTTTGAGTGTGTTAGCGAAGGAAAATGTGAGGCTTTAATGGTCGCTGGCCAACCTGGGGTAGGTAAAACCATGCTGATCCAGGAAATCCAAAAGCCCATTGCTTTAAAACAAGGCTATTTTATAACCGGTAAATTCGATCAGTTGAATAAAAATGTGGCCTACAGCGCCATTACGCAGGCATTTAATGGTCTTACTCAGCAATGGTTGACTGAAGATGAAATCAGGATCAACCAATGGAAGACTCAGCTGTTAACAGCATTAGGAGCACAGGCTTCATTGCTGATCAAAGTCGTTCCCGCTTTAGCTTCATTGATTGGTGAACAACCTGAAATGTCCATTGCCGACATTAACCAAGCCAAAAATGTATTTAACTGGATTTTTCAGGAATTTATTAAGGTTTGTGCTACCGTATCCCATCCCGTAGTAATTTTCTTAGATGATTTACAATGGGCTGACCAAGCTAGCCTGGAGTTAATGACCTATTTGCTGCAACAGCCTAGCATCAGCCATCTGCTGTGGATAGGTGCTTATAGAGATACGGAAGTTACAGCCTCTCACCCTGCCCTACAAGCCATCGCTACCTTACAAGAAGCATCTATCTGCATCCAAACACTCACGCCTGCACCACTGCAGCTGGCCAGTTTATGTCAGTGGATTGCTGATAGTTTGCGAAAATCCTTAACGGACGTCCATCCATTGGGTGAACTGATTTTTCAAAAAACAGCAGGGAACCCCTTTTTTGTGAAGGTATTTTTACAATCACTGTATGATGAGCAGTTGTTAACCTTTTCTCCACAAACCCACTGGCAATGGGATATAAATAAAATCCGCCAACATCCAGCAACCGAGAATGTGATAGCGCTAATGACTTATCAAATTCAACAGCTCCCAGCTGCCACCCAACAGGCATTAAGTATAGCCAGTTGCCTAGGTCATCGGCTGGCAGTAAGCATCTTGCAAACAGCAATGGATTGTTCACAAGATGCCATTTATGAGGCAATACAACCGGCCCTGAATAGTGGTATTTTGATTCAAACCGACCATGAAGTATACTTTGCTCATGACCGGGTGCAAGAAGCAGCTTATGGTTTATTAGCAGAAACGGAAGAAGCTCAAACGCATTTAACGATTGGGAAACGATTGCTGACACATCTTTCGTCAGAAGAAACGTTGCTTTTTGACATTGTCGCCCAGTTCAATCGTTGCCGTTCACTGGTAACCGATCCTCAAGAACGCCTGCAGATAGCCCGTTTAAACCTGAAGGCAGGGCAAAAGTCTAAGCAAGCCACTGCCTATGCAGTAGCCTTGGATTACCTACGTACCATTCCAGAATGGATTGACCCAAAGACATTCTGGCAAACCGATTACCTATTTGGTTTCACATTTCATAAAGAATTAGTCGAGATGGAGTATTTAAACGGCCATATGGATGCTTCGCAGGCTCTCATTGCTGATATGCAGCCTCATTTGCAATCTACCTTGGATAAAGTTGATATTTACCATTTATTAATCATCCAAAAGACACTCCTGGGCCAATATCAAGAGGCCATTAACCTTGGCCAGCAAGCCTTGCAATTACTAGGTAGCGGGTTACCAGCGGGATTCTTTCAGCGTGAAATGCCGCTGCTTAAGCAAAGATTGGCCGCCATATCACTTTCTGATCTTCTCAATGCACCACGTGTTGTTGATCCTGAAAAGCAAGCTCTCTTTAAAATCTTAGCAAGTATATATGCAGCGTGCTACATGGCTGGATCAGAATTACTTTCTGCTACTGGTCTGATGTTAACTAGCCTATCGTTAACCTATGGACATACCCCTGAGTCTTGCTTTGGTTATGCATTTTATGGGTACTTGCTTTGCACTAAATTTGAGGAATATGCCTTAGCCTACCAATTTGGAGACTTAGCCATTCAGTTAGCAGAGAGCTTACAGTCGCCAGTGCAACTTTGTCGAAATAAGCTATTTATGTTTAATTATATTTATCCCTGGTCAAAATCCATTCAACAGTTACCTGCCTTATTTACGATTGCTTATGAGTCAGGGTTTGCCTGTGGTGAGATTGAATATGCTGGTTACTGTGTGCTCAATAAAGCTTTAATGTTATTCTATCAAGGTAGCACCTTAGCCAAGGTACAACAAGAAATATTGTCACTGCTGCAATTTGCATACAACACAAAAAATCAAATTGCTATTAATAATATTCAATCTACACAGAGGGTGGTAGCTAATTTGGGAGGAAATACGCTGGATGAATGGAATTTTGATTTTAATGCTATTAATGAAATTCAATTTGAAGAGGATTGTCAACGTACAAACGGTCTCCAAGCATTATGCGTTTACTATTCTTTAAAAGCACAGGCTTTTTATCTCTATGGTCACTTTAAACAAGCATCCAATAATTTAATATATGCAAAGAAATATTTAATCTTGGTCACCAGTCACTATGTCACAGCGATTTTTAACTGGTATGATTCCTTAACTCGCCTAGCACTCTATCCAACTGCTTCTGTTGAAGAACAGCAAGCTCATCTCCAACAGATTACCCAAAACCAGCAACAGATGCAGAAATGGCAATCCAGCTGCCCGGAAAACTTTACCCATAAATATGCATTAGTTGAAGCTGAATTAGCCCGAATTCAAGGAGATGGCGCCCAGGCGGAAGCACACTATGACGAAGCTATCGAGTTAGCAGGCCAGCATGGCTTTATTCAGGAACAAGCGTTGGCAGCCGAGTTGGCTGCTCAATATTGGCTAGCGAGAGGCAAATCTCTATGTGCACAAGGTTATCTAAATATTGCCTTTAATGGCTATAAACAATGGGGCGCCAAGCGAAAGCTAATGCAATTTAAAGTGCAGTATGCAGATTTATTACAGGCTTTAGCGCCACCTGGATTAAGCCAGTTAGCAACCAACCAGGAAACAGCTCTGAGCAGCAATACCTTAAAACTGTTAGACCTCTCCAGTATCTTAAAGTCTTCCCATACAATTTCCAGTGAAATCGAACTACCTAGGCTATTACATAAGATGATGCAGATCATCATTGAAAATGCTGGAGCTCAGCAAGGTGCATTGTTATTTGTAGAAGCAGACGATACTATTTTAGTGCAAGCCGAATATGCCAAGGATGGTGTGATCACCACGCTGCAGAATATCTCCCTGGCTGATTGGGCCAATGGTGCGTGTACGGTAATTCAGTATGTCAAAAGGCTCCATCAATCAATCGTAATAGATAATGCCACAACGCATGCACAATTCAAGATGGATCCCTATATCAGCCGAACCCAAGCAAAATCTATTTTATGTGTCCCGCTCCTGAAGCAAACGGAGCTTAAAGCCATCTTGTATGTAGAAAACAATCTGATGACCCATGCCTTTACGCCAGAGCATGTACAGACGGTACTGATTTTAACGGCACAAATGGTGATTTCTTTAGAAAATGCTCGTTATTTTGCCGAGCAAATCGTGCTGACTCGGCAAATAGAAGAAAAAGAACGACAACGTGCTGAAGAGGCCGAACGTTATCTGAGACAGCAAGAAGAATTTATCGATACAGTCTGCCATGAAATTCGCAATCCCATGACAGGCATTTATGGGAATGTCGATTTTCTGAGGCAAATCATCACTGCACTGGAAACATCCCAAGCAACTTTACCAGCGTCTAGCCAAACAGTATTAGCAATGTCCTTAGAAAAGCTTAAAGAGAGCACTGAAACCATAGAGCACTGTGTCAAGCATCAAAAAAACATTATCGATGATGTGCTCGATTTGTCAAAATTAGAAGCTGGTAAAGTAGAGTTGGTGCCCAAATCATTTAAACTGCACGCTATGATTGAAGAAGCTACTCATTTATTTACCTCGCAATTGGCTGCCAAATCGCTTGATTTGATGGTAGACTTGCCCAAAGAGGTGATTACCATCAAAGGAGATCTCGGTCTTTTCAAAATTATTTTGAGAAATCTTATTTCTAATGCGGTTAAATTTACTGAAAAAGGGCATGTCAAAATCAGCCTACAAATTCAAGCGGTTGACTTCACCCATGTGAGAATAATGCTCAGCGTGGAAGATACGGGTATTGGCATGACCTCTGAGGAACAATCACGTTTATTTCAGCGGTTTTCACGATCGCTCTCTTCCCAGTATGAAGGATCAGGTTTAGGGCTTGTGATTAGCAAGAAATTACTTGATTTAATGGGGGGTAGTATTCAAGTGATAAGCAGAAAAGGACATGGTTCCACATTCACTATCCATTTAACTTGTGAAAGCGCAAGCCTGAAAGAAAAGGCAAGTCCCTTACTTCATCGAAACCCATCTCCTCCGTTGCCCATCTTGCCTCCTGTATCCAAGCACATTCTCGTGGTCGAAGATAATAAGGTGAACCAAAAAATTCTATGTAGGCAATTGGGACCTGCGGGCTACACTTGTACAGTAGCTGATAATGGACAAAAAGCAATTGAAGCAATTGGAGCGATCCAAGAGGTTGAAACGCGTGAACAATGGAACCCCTTAGTGTTTGACCTCATTTTAATGGACCTGGAAATGCCTGTGATGGGTGGGGTAGAAGCAACTCAACTCATTCGTAAAAAGGAGAAGCAATTAGCCGTGGCTCCCATACCCATTGTGGGGGTATCAGCTTATGCTCGAGAAGTGTATAATGAGAAAGCCAAGCAAGCTGGTATGGATGACTATACGACCAAGCCTTATAGGAAAGAAGAATTGTTGAAGATTATCCGATCTTTGACATCCCGTCCATAACCTCCATTCAGAATAATGTCTTGTCCTGAAATAGGATTACACCAATCCAATCAATATAAGCATGTGGAAAAACTTTTATTCATTAATTTTAGGTAGCTTAGGCCAGTTTTTTAAAACTGCTTGCAGGACAAGTGCATGATTATGGTAGGTATCTTTGGCAGCATAAAATAGCGTGATTGGTGAATGCCTTGCTTTTTCCAGAATGCATTCGATGAGCTTTTGTTTATCTTGTAGCTCCTCCATATAGCGTTGCTCAAAACCAGGCCATTTATCAGGTTCATGATTAAACCATTTCCGCAAGGAAGAACTTGGCGCAATTTCCTTTAACCATAGGTCAATGGCAAGGGTATCCTTTTTAATTCCCCGTGGCCACAACCTATCCACAAGTATCCATATACCTTCTTTGTGTGCTGGTGGTTCATAAACCCTGCAGATAGTAATTTTAGCATCAACGATATTGCTTGCTATCTCTTGATCCATAAGTATAAAATTATCTTTGGTTGGACTTATTGATATAATTGCTATAGATTAATTAAATGTACAGCATTCACTTGATATCTATGGCTTAAACGAAGAAAAATATCTTCTCAGTAAGACAAAATCATAACTTTTGTAGGGGGGGATGATTCACACAAATCCTTGTGCACAGTATTTCTTTATTATTTAATAGTATTGTTAATTTAGTATAGATAATTGATTGTTTAGTTTTAACATCAGTAAGTTAAGGGATTTTTCAATCATGTGTACCTGCTTGCTATAACATTTTCCTTTGCGCTTAAATCTTGCTAAATAATGCCTAAACAAACTATTATACCCTTCTGCAGCTCTACAGCATAAGTTTCTACTTTACTCTGTATATGGTTATTGGGTGGAATAAACTGCTCATAACTCTTCCAATGATCACTACAATAAACCTTGCTTATACCTTTTATGTTTTCCCCATAACCTTAACCCTGTTTGTGTTGGTCGGTCTCCACACACATACGAGAGGAAGCATCTGCTAAATCTATCAACAGCAATCCATATCCAGCAGTACTTTCTTTTGAGCCTACATACGTATGCATTTCATCCATTTCTATTATCTCTACCAGCTCTTGACTTTTGGATAAACTCACTTGATTACCCCAAGCTTTTATCCATTGATAAACTGTACCATAACTTATTTTGAGTATGCGGCCAATAGCACGAAATCCTACTCCTTCTAAATACAGTTGTAAGGCCAAGCGCTTGGTTTGTATTGGTTTTATATCAGATTTCTGGCTGACTGTGTAATGAGAATAGCAAGTCTTACATTTATAATGTTGTCTTCCTCTAGCAATGCCAGCCTTACAGCTTTCGCTATTGGTACATCTAGGACTTTATACTAACTTAACTAAACTATACTAAATTAACAATACTATTATTTAATACCTTGCTCTTTTTGTGTTATCTGTTTTGCGTTCGCGCCACCTCTATTCTTCTTTCTATTATTAAGGGGAAAAAATAAAATCTTTTCTAACTGGTATATTTTGCATACTAGCTAAATGGTATTACTTTTACATATCCCTCCTTATTTCAAACTCCCTTTTTTATTTAACAGACTAACGTGTGATTGCTCGATGGGTAGTGGGTGGAATTTTGTGTTGTTAGATGTTCAGGGCCAATTGGATGAATTCCTACAATGGATTTTATCTATTCGGCCTATCCTTTGTTCTATTGCAGGTATTATCAGTATTACCCGGATTGCCTTTCTTTGGATGAGTGCTCGCGATAAGCGCATGGCTATTGAAGAGACCCTTTATTAGGTCATTGCCATAGTAGTCTTCTTTGTAGGATTTGAAGTGATTAACGGGGATTGCTAATTAATCCATAGATAAGATTAAATCTTTATAGATCAGTAAGTACAGGGATAATTCGACTAACCTTTCGGATTTAGAATAACACTTGGTTCTTCTTCTGAATCTAGCCAAGTAATGTCTAACATTAGCATTATATGACTCTATATGGGTTGTCTGTGCCTTTGATGTTTTATGCGCATCTATAACTGCTTGTAGGCTGGATAGCGGTCTGTGGCATAGAATGATCGGCAGGTTATACTTTTTATCTTTCCCCAAAGTCTTCTTCCTCTGCTCGCCCCTCGGCTACCCGTGACAAAGTCAAGTATACTTCTCCCTGCTCGTTCCAATGCAATCCATATCCATAATTTATTTTTTTTGAGCCTACATAATGACACATCTCATCTAACTCTATTACCTCTACTGGTTGGCTTTTATTAACTTTATTTTTCTTATGATAGCTTTCTATCCATTCTCCAGCGGCTCTTATCCATTTTAAAACTGATACATTGCGCACTCCTAACACTCTGCCTATAGCTCTAAAACCCATATTCTCTAAGTATAAGTGAATAGCCATTTTCTGCTTATCTATATTCTTTCCTCTACGCCTATCTATTTCTACAAAATTAAAC
>Ga0209941_1000731_pt1 | contig 32050 bp, 36 predicted proteins | sample ThiBiot_300_plan_FD_183945 | JGI IMG/M metagenome (GOLD analysis project Ga0209941, IMG submission 183945) | Wastewater bioreactor microbial communities from Cape Town, South Africa - Thiocy_solids_1 (SPAdes) | ecosystem: Engineered > Bioremediation > Thiocyanate > Unclassified | place: South...
CGACAGTTGCGGCCAGGCGAATTGTTCCTGCTCAGTGCGACCAATCCGGCCTCGTTCGACAGCCGGTATTTCGGGCCGGTGGCCGCATCCGCCGTGATCGGCGTCGCGCATCCACTCTGGCTGGAGGACCGCCCATGATGGCTGTCGATTCGCTGCACGTTGCCGTGCATCTCATCGTGCCATTGGGCGTGTCGTTCCGGCGGCCGTCGCCGTGTCGTCGCGCGTGCAGTGCGGGTGCATACGCACCGCGCTTCGCGCTGTCTCCGGCGCAGCCGTCCACCGTGCAGGCGTCTTGCCTCGAACGCGCCCGGCCTATGGCCGTCGCAGCGTTCGCCGGCGCGCTGGCTGCTCGCGCCGCAGTGCCGCCGGGCCGCCAGCGCCCGGAGCGAGAGCGAAGGGCAAAGGCGGAAGGCAAGACAAAAGGACGCGGCACCGGGCCGCGTGGAAAGCCGGTCTGCACGTGGGGGTGGCGCGGCACGCAGCGGCTTCGCCTCCGTGCCGCTTGTGACGCGTGGGCCGCGCCAAGACAGGGCTGCCCGCGTGCTTCGCGCGCCGGGGCACGCCGCAGCTCTCCTTCGAAGCAGCCATGAGCGACCGCCACGACGACGGTTTCCGCATCCGCCCCAGCGCCCCGAAGAGCCGGGGTCAGGGCTTCGTCTCCAAGGTTCTCCAGCAGGCCGGCAAGGCCAGCGGCGGCAAGTCCTCGGTGCGCCGTCCTGGGAGAACCGGCAAGGGTGCTGGCACTGGCCAGCGACCCGGCTCACGTCTGGGACGCGGCTACACGGCAGCGCATTTCGCCGGGGCGAAGCTCACGCCCCTATCGCGGCGCGTGACCATCAAGACGCTGCTGGTCAACCAGCGCCAGTTCAGCTCGCAGTCGCTCGCGAAGCACCTGCGCTATATCGAGCGCGACGGCGTGGGCCGTAACGGCGAGCCGGGGCAGGCCTACGGGCCGCAGGCCGATGTCGCCGACCTCGATGTCTTCAAGGAACGCTGCGCCGACGACCGGCATCATTTCCGCTTCATCCTCTCGCCCGAGGATGGCGCTGAACTGGAGGACTTGCGCACCTACACGCGGCACCTCATGGGTCGCATGGAGGCCGACCTGGGCACGGGCCTCGATTGGGTGGCTGTCAACCACTGGAACACCGACAACCCGCACACACACATCGTCGTGCGTGGGCGCGATGACACCGGCAAAGATCTTATCATCGCGGGCGACTACATCACGCACGGCTTCCGCCATCGCGCCGCCGAACTGGCGACCGAATGGCTGGGGCCACGCACCGAGCTGGAGATCCAGCAGACCTTGCAGCGCGAGGTGGGGCAGGAGCGGTGGACGAGGCTGGATCGCACCCTGCAACGCGAGGCCGACGAGGACGGCCGAGTGCAGATCGAACGCTTCAACGAACCGCGACTGCAACGCCAGCGCCTGCTGCTGATCGGCCGCCTGCAACGCTTGCAGCGCCTGGGCCTGGCCGATGAAATGCAGCCCGGCACCTGGGCCGTCCATGCCGATGCGGGGAAAACCCTGCGCGCCCTAGGCGAGCGTGGCGACATCATCCGCACCATGCAACGGGCCATGCGCGGCGAGCCGCGCGAGCTGGCGGTGTTCGAGCCGGGCGACGATGGCCGAACCATCCTCGGCCGCGTGGCCGCAAAGGGGCTGGCCGACGAGTTGCACGACCGGGGCTATCTGGTCATCGACGGAGCAGACGGCAAAGCCCACTACGTCGCGCTCAACGCCCGCGACGAACTGGCGAACTATCCGGCCGGCGCCGTGGTGGAGGTGAAGGGATCGGCCGACGTACGCACGGCCGACAGGAATATCGCTGCGCTGGCGAGCGATGGGCTGTACCGCACCGACCATCACCTGGCCGTCGCGAAGGGGCAGGCCGTTTCCGGCCGCTATCCGCAGGAAGTCGTCGCGGCCCACGTCCGCCGCCTCGAAGCCCTGCGCCGTGCCGGCATTGTGGAGCGCGTGGCCGAGGGACTATGGAAGGTGCCGGACGACCTGCCCGAGCAAGGCCGCCGCTACAACGCGCAGCGCCTGGGCGGCGTGGCCGTTGAGCTGAAATCGCACCTGCCCATCGCGCAACAGGCGCGCGTGATCGGCGCCACCTGGCTCGACCAGCAGTTGATCGGCGGTGGCTCGGGCCTAGGCGACCTGGGCTTTGGCTGTGAGGTCAGGGATGCGCTGCAGCAGCGCGCCAACTTCCTGGTCGAACAGGGGCTAGCCAAGCGGCATGGGCAACGCGTGATCCTGAGGCGCAATCTGCTAGGCACGCTGCGCAATCGGGAGCTTGTACGGGCCACCAAGAACATTGCCACCGAAACCGGCCTGGAGTATCGGCCGGTGGCCGACGGCCATTGCGTGGCTGGCATCTACCGGCGCTCAGTCATGCTCGCCAGCGGGCGCTATGCGATGCTCGACGACGGCATGGGATTCTCGCTGGTGCCGTGGAAGCCGGTGATCGAGCAACGGCTGGGGCAGCGGCTCGCCGCAATGGTGCAAGGTAGTAATGTGTCCTGGCAGATCGGACGGCGCGGCCATTCCATCTGATGACCCTAGGCGATCCGGCACAGCCATAGTTGATGGTGCCTCCATGAACTGGGTCCTGGCAACGAGCCATTAAAGGCGCCCAATGAAGGTGGAGTAGACTAAGCGGCGAAGTAAATCGGGTTGCCGTAAGCGAGATGTGGGACCATCAAGTTCATCTACTGGTTTTAAAAAAAGCCAGGCTGCACATGGATGATAGCAATCCAATGCTGTTTGTTTCAGGGCACGTAGCCAGACACCTGCAACGCGAAGAGTTCTGCGTATCGTCCACCATTAGCAATGAGCTGTGCATGGGTGCCCTGCTCATACACACGGCCGTCGGCTAAATAGAGGATATGGTCTGCGATACGTACGCTTGAAAGTCGGTGTGAGACGAGTACGTTCGTCTTTCCTTAGTGAGATCGCCGAAAGCGGGAATACTTCATGCTGAGCCTGTGCGTCTAGGCTAGCACTGGGCTCATCGAGAATGAGAATTTGCGATTCGCCCATGTAAGCTCGTGCAAGAGCGATTTTTTGCCATTGACCGGTGGATAGATCCAACCCGTCCTCGAAGCGGCGCCCGAGCATCTGATCATAGCCTTTGGGGAAGCTCTTTTCGGCTGCGAAGCGAGCCCGAATCATGTCATCCATGGCCTTCAAACTTGCCTATACCTATATTCTCCTTGGCGATGAAGTCATAGCGGAAAATCCGGGAAAACGACACCGATTTCACGGTAAATACCTTTAAAATGATACTCTCGGAGATCAACACCATCAAGAAGGATTTTCCCTTCCGTTGGGTCGTAGAGCCGTGCCAAAAGTTGACTATGGTTATCTTTCCTGCTCCACCATTCTCACCGACGAGGGCGAGGCATGTACCGGCGTCTATAAGGAAGTTCACGTTAGGAAGAACCGGCTTGGACGAACCTGCGTAGGCAAAGGTTACCTTACGGAACTCGAATCAGGTACGAATGGCCCCCCGGAGGTGTGCACCGAGATCGAAATCCGGCGACAGGAATACAATGAGTAATGATCGAAGGAGGTGCTGGGACTAACACCTGCCGCGGAAGCCGAAGGGGCTTTCCTGTCGGCCGCAAGCTGCGTTGCCGGAGAGCTGCGGCGACGGGCGTCACAGTCGTTGTTGTATCGACACTTCGGTGACACCCATGGTCGGAGCCGCGATTCCGGCATTGCTGCCGGACACCTTCATGGGGTTCAAGAGAGGGCACGATGGAGCTGCGTCATCTCCGATGCTTCCTCGCCGTAGCGGATGAACTGCATTTCGCTCGCGCGGCGGAACGGTTGCACATTGAACAGTCCCCGCTGTCGCGTACGATCAGGGAGCTGGAAGAGGATTTGGGCGTCCGGCTTTTCGCTCGCACCACGCGCAGCACTCGGCTGACATACGCAGGAAAACTGTTTCTAGAGAATGTGCCACGTGTATTTACTGCGTTGGAGCAAGCGTGCGACAGCGTAAAAGCTGCCGCGAACGGTTTTCGCAACCAGTTGCGCGTGGCTATCTCAGATTGCGTCATACCGTCGGAGTTTTCTGCCTTCTTGGCCTTGTGCCGTCAGGAGGAGCCGGAGATGGAGATACGCCTGTCCGAGGTTCCATTGTCGCAACAAATCAAGGGACTCCATGAGGATCTGTACGACGTCGGCTTTGCCCGGTCGAACGAAGTCGGCGATGGCATCATCGCTGAAGTAGCCTGGAACGATCCGTTGATGGTGGCCGTACCGGCCCGCCATCCGCTACTGGCCTACAAGCGCATCCCGTTGGAGGAAGTGCTGCGCTATCCATTGGTGCTTGGAGACCCCCATGTTTGTGAAGGCTGCGCTCGGCAAGTAGAACGGGTGTTGCGACAAGTCGATCAGGAGCCGCTCATTGCGGAGCGGGTGGCGTCCATCGAGTTGATGATGGCACTGGTGGCGGCGGGGTTCGCTTTGGGCCTCGCGGGCGCTTCACACATCACCGGCAACCGTGAATCCGGCGTGGTAGCTCGGCCGCTGGCCGGGCGCGTACCCATGCTCACGACCTATCTGCTCCGCTTGGATAACGATCCTGCTGATGCGCTTATCCGCTTCATTGCGAGGGTCGGAAGTGTCGGGGCACCTCTCAAAGGTGCGGACGTCGGGTCATTCGGTTCCAACGCCTCGGAGGACGCCGAGCCATGAAAATAGTCGTATTGCTTTTCGTTGCCGTGACGCTGGCCGCATGCAACAGGGCCGCACCCACCGACACGGTGGATTCACTGGTGGCGCACCCCGACCACCTGCATGGGATCGAGCGGCAATGCGCCAACAATGACGCGCGGGTATCGGCTGCGGAGTGCGAACTTGCGTCCGAGGCACGGCGCAAACTGTTCATGGGCAATGGCACGCAGTACACCCCGCCTAAAAACCCGCCGAAGTTCTGAATCGCGGTTACGCAACATAGCATCTCGATTCGTAGCTCGCTACGTCCGCTTGCGCACGGCTGCGCCGGGATGTGCCGCACAACGCCCCGGCGCGCAATCTTGCTTTTTCGATCATTTTCATCACCATAAAAGTCTTTGACCGGTGCTGACCACGGCACCGATGCTCTTGGTTGTGCGGCACGTTTTCGCCGCATGAAGAAAGGGAAAGTCGGAGGCCGGTGTGAACGGTACCAGTGTGCTGTTCGGCCAGGTGCTGACGGTGTTCGGCATCGTGGTCACGGGAACTTGGGGAGCCACCCAATGGACCGCCGCACATCTGGGCTATCAGCTACGCCTGGGCTCGCCCTGGTTCGACTGGCTCGGCATTCCGTTCTATTACCCGTGGCGGCTGTTCCAGTGGTGGTACTGGTACGACGCCTATGCGCCGCACCTGTTCCTGGTAGGCGGGGCCATCGCAGCGGCCAGTGGCCTCTCTGCCGCCGGCGTGGCCATCGGCATGTCGGTATGGCGTGCGCGCCAGTCGCGACTCGTCACGACGTACGGTTCCGCGCGCTGGGCCGACGCCCGCGACATCCATCGGGCAGGGCTGGACAAACCCGCCGGCGTCTTTCTCGGGCTGCATGACCGGCAGTATCTGCGCCATGACGGCCCGGAACACGTCTTGACCTTCGCGCCGACGCGCTCGGGCAAGGGCGTGGGCCTCGTCATTCCCACGCTGCTCTCCTGGCAGGCGTCGGCCGTCATTCACGACATCAAGGGCGAAAACTGGCAGATCACCGCCGGCTGGCGTTCGCGCTTCTCGCACTGCCTGCTGTTCAATCCCACTGATGCGCGCTCGGCCGCGTACAACCCGCTGCTCGAAGTGCGGCGTGGCGCCTGCGAAGTGCGCGACGTGCAGAACATCGCGGACATCCTGGTCGATCCTGAAGGCGCGCTGGAGCGGCGCAACCACTGGGAGAAGACTTCACACGCGTTGCTCGTCGGGGCCATCCTGCACGTGCTCTACGCCGGCGAAGACAAGACGCTGCGCGGCGTCGCCAACTTCCTCTCCGACCCCGCGTGCCCGTTCGAGGTAACGCTGCATCGGATGATGACAACGCGCCACCTGGGCGATGCGCCGCATCCCGTCGTTGCGTCCGCTGCGCGCGAGGTGTTGAACAAGGCGGAGAACGAACGCTCCGGCGTGCTCTCCACGGCCATGTCGTTCCTTGGCCTGTACCGCGATCCGACGGTGGCGGAAGTCACCTCGCGCTGCGACTGGCGCATCGCCGATCTGATCGCCTCCGACCACCCCGTTTCGCTGTACCTGGTGGTGCCGCCTTCGGACATCTCGCGCACGAAGCCGCTCATCCGTTTGATCCTCAACCAGATCGGTCGGCGTCTGACCGAATCGCTCGACGGTAGCGACGGCATCGAGCGGCGCCACAAGTTGCTGCTGATGCTCGACGAGTTTCCGGCGCTTGGGCGCCTGGACTTCTTCGAGACGGCGCTGGCCTTCATGGCGGGCTACGGCATCCGCAGCTTCCTCATCGCGCAGTCGCTCAACCAGATCGACAAGGCCTACGGCCAGAACCATTCGATCCTCGACAACTGCCATGTGCGGGTGACGTTCGCCACCAACGACGAGCGCACCGCCAAGCGCATCTCCGACACGTTGGGCACCTCGACTGAGCTTCGCGCGCAGCGCAACTACGCAGGCCACCGGCTCGCACCGTGGCTCGGGCACCTGATGGTGTCGCGCCAGGAAACGGCGCGACCGCTGCTGACGCCCGGCGAGGTCATGCAGCTCCCGCCCGACGAAGCCGTGGTGATGGTGTCCAGCGTGGCGCCGATCAAGGCGAAGAAGCTGCGCTACTACGCCGACGCCAACTTCAAGCGCCGTGTGCTGCCGCCTCCGGTACTTGCCGACGAGCGCTATGCCGATACGCCGCCCGCACGGCCCGACGACTGGAGCGGGCTGGCGATTCCTGCTGTCCCGGTGGTACCGGCTGTGGACGACCTGACCGAGAGCGGTATCGGCTCGGGCACTTCCGATGACGGCGGCCTGCGCCGGCAACCGGAACTCGCCGACGTTGCCGAATACAGCCCCGAACAGCAGGCCACCGACAGCGACCTGGCGCTGCTAGATGACGACGATCCGCCGCTGCCTGGCGAGTTCAGCCCGGCCATGCAGCGTACGTCGCGATTGGCCTCACTCGATCAACACGACGGGATCGAACTATGAGCCGGTATCGCCTCAACCTCTTCATTGCACCTGAGCACGCCAAGCGTCTCGACGAGCTGGCGGCGAAGAAGGGCGTCTCCAAGTCATCCATCTTGGCGGCAGCGCTCGCATCGTGGCTGTCGCCGGACGCTGGCGACCAGCGCGAAGCGGCCATTGCCAAACGTCTCGATCGGCTCTCGCGCCAGTTCGAGAAGCTGGAGCGCGACCAGAACATCGAGATCGAAACGATCGCTTTGTTCGTGCGCTACTTCCTGACGGTCAGTACCCCGGTTCCGGAGGCTCACCAGGACGCCGCCCGCGCGCAGGGCCGGGCGCGCTTCGAGCAGTTCGTCGAACAGCTCGGCCGCCGCCTGCTGCGCGGGCACAGCCTGGTGCGCGACGTGGTGGAGGAACTGAACCCCGAGGCCGCGCAGCTCGACGCCGCAGCGACTTCGGCCGACGGCCAGGAGCGTGCGGCGTGAACGCGGTCGTTGCGCTCGGGACGTCACTCAGCGCCGCGACGTCGCTGGACCGACGCGTCCGCATGCTGCGCACCGCGATGGGGCCGCTGATCGCTGCCGCGCTTGAAGACCCGGACGTGGTGGAGATCATGCTCAACCCGGATCACACGCTCTGGGTCGATCGGCTATCCACGGGCCGTGCCCCACTGGGCGCGGAGCTGTCCGAAGAGGATGGCGAACGCATCATTCGCCTGGTGGCTGCGCACGTCGGCGCGGAAGTCCATCGCGGCCGACCGCTGTTGACCGCTGAACTCCCCGAGACCGGCGAACGCTTCGAGGGCATCCTGCCGCCGGCGGCGCCCGGCCCGGCCTTTGCGCTCCGCAAGCGCGCAGTGGGCGTCATTCCGCTGGAGCGCTACGTCACCGACGGCATGATGACCACCGAGCAGGCCGCGTTCCTGCGCACTGCGGTACGCGAGCGGCAGAACGTCCTGGTCGCCGGCGGCACCAGCACCGGCAAGACCACGCTCGCCAACGCCTTGCTGGCGGAGATCGCCGCCACGGGCGATCGCGTCCTGGTCCTCGAAGACACGGTGGAACTGCAATGCGTGGCGCGCGATCACGTGCCGCTGCGCACCCGCGCGGGCGTCGTTTCCATGACCGAGCTGGTGCGGGCGACGATGCGCCTGCGTCCCGATCGGGTGATCGTCGGCGAGGTGCGCGGCGGTGAAGCGCTGGATCTCATCAAGGTGTGGGGCACGGGCCATCCGGGCGGCATCGCCACGGTGCACGCCGGCTCGGCGCACGGTGCGTTGCTGCGCCTGGAGCAACTGATCCTCGAAGTGGCTTTGAATCCGCCGCGCGCGCTGATCGCCGAGGCGGTCAATGTCGTCGTGCACCTCGCCGGTCGCGGCAGGACGCGCCGCGTCGAGTGCATCGCCCGCGTCATCGGTTTCGACGCAGCGGGCTACCAGCTATGCGACGCCGTGCCGTCGGCCGCACATCCCGACCCGATTTCCTCTGGAGAACCCACATGAGCCGCGTTCCTGATTCACGCTTTTCTGTAAATCCGCTCGTGTGCCTGCACGGATTGGTCCAGACCGTTGATCGCGGTGTGGCAACGGCTATCGCTCTGTTGGCAGTGGTCGGAACGGCAAGGGCTGCCGGCTCGAATATGCCGTGGGAAGCACCGTTGCAGTCCATCCTTGATTCGATCCAGGGGCCGGTCGCCAAGATCATCGCCGTCATCATCATCATCGTGACGGGTCTCACGCTCGCCTTCGGTGACACCAGCGGCGGGTTCCGGCGGCTGATCCAGATCGTGTTCGGCCTGTCGATCGCCTTTGCCGCGTCTTCCTTCTTCCTGTCGTTCTTCAGCTTCTCCGGGGGGGCCGTCGTATGAGCACGGCGCCTGATCTTCCGGGCTTCGAGGTGCCGCTGCACCGCGCGCTCACCGAACCGATCCTGATGGGCGGTGCACCACGCACGGTGGCGATCGCCAACGGCACGCTGGCCGCGGCCGTCGGGCTTGGCCTGCAACTGTGGTTGCCCGGCATCGCGCTGTGGCTGGTGGGCCATTCACTCGCGGTCTGGGGCGCGAAGGTCGATCCGCAGTTCATGCAGGTCTTCGCGCGGCACCTCAAGCACAAGTCGCTGCTGGACGTGTGAGGACGGCACCATGTTGAATCTCGCCGAATACCGCCAGCGTCCCGCACTGCTTGCCGACTGGCTGCCGTGGGCCGGGCTGGTCGCGCCCGGCGTGGTGCTGAACAAGGACGGCAGCTTCCAGCGCATGGCGCGCTTTCGCGGACCGGACCTGGACAGCGCAACCCAAGGCGAGCTGGTCGCCACGACCGCGCGGCTTAACAACGCGCTGCGCCGCCTGGGGTCGGGCTGGGCGCTGTTCGTCGAGGCGGAGCGCCGGCCAGCGGCCGACTATCCGCACTCAGCGTTTCCCGAGGCGCTCTCCTGGCTGGCGGACGAGGAACGGCGGGCAGCGTTCGAACAAGCCGGCAGTCACTACGAAAGCGGCTATCACCTGACGCTGGCCTATCTGCCGCCGGAGGAATCGCGCGCGCGTGCCGCGAAGCTTCTGTACGAGAACACGCCCACGTCCGGGGTGGACTGGCGCGAACGGCTCGCCGCATTCATCGCCGAGACCGGCCGCGTGTTCGACCTGCTCGACGGCGTGATGCCCGAGATCGCGTGGCTGGACGACGCCGAGACGCTGACCTATCTGCACGGGTGTATCTCGACGCGGCACTACTCGCTGTCGGTGCCCGAAGTGCCATTCCACCTCGACGCGTTCCTGGCGGATTCGGCGCTCGTCGGAGGCCTGGCGCCCATGCTGGGCGACCAGCACCTGCGCGTCGTGACGGTGCGCGGCTTCCCGACCTCGACTTGGCCGGGCCTGCTCGACGACCTGAATCGCTTGGGCTTTGCCTATCGCTGGTGCACCCGCTTTCTATGCCTGGACAAGGCCGAGGCGGAAAAGGAGCTGACGCGGCTGCGCCGGCAGTGGTTCGCCAAGCGCAAGAACGTCGTGGCGCTGTTGCGCGAGACCATCTTCCAGCAGGAGTCGCCGCTAGTCGATACGGATGCGAGCAACAAAGCGACGGATGCCGACGCCGCCCTGCAGGAACTCGGCGGTGACCAGGTGGCGTTCGGCTACGTGACCGCGACCGTCGTCGTGATGGACGCGGAGGCGGACGCGGCCGACGAGAAACTGCGCCGGGTCGAACGCGCGATCCAGGGGCGTGGCTTCGTCACGATCCCCGAGACGCTCAATGCCATCGAAGCCTGGCTGTCGTCGCTTCCCGGCCACGCCTACGCCAACGTGCGCCAGCCGAGCATTTCCACGCTGAACCTCGCGCACCTGATGCCGGTCTCGGCCGTGTGGGCCGGGCCGGAGAAGAACGACCACCTCGACGGGCCGCCGCTGATCGTTACGCGTACGGCGGGCGACACGCCGTTCCGGCTGGTGACGCACATCGGCGACGTCGGCCATACGCTGGTGGTGGGGCCGACCGGCATGGGCAAGTCGGTGCTGCTCGCCGTGCTGGCGTTGCAGTTCCGACGGTATCCGGGCTCGCGCATCTTCGCCTTCGACATGGGCCGCTCCATGCGCGCCACCATCCTGGGGCTGGGCGGCGAACACTACGACCTCGGCAGCGACGGTGCGATCGCGTTCCAGCCGCTCGCGCGCATCGACCGCGAGGGCTATCTCACCTGGGCGGCCGAATGGGTCGAAGGCCGCCTGCGGCAGGAAGGTGTGGCCGTCGGCCCGGACGAGAAGGCCGCCGTATGGTCGGCGCTCGCCAGCCTTGCCGGCGCACCGACCGAACAGCGCACGCTCACGGGCCTGTCCGTGCTGCTGCAATCCAATGCGCTGCGCCAGGCGCTGGCGCCGTACGTGCTCGGCGGTGCCCACGGACGGCTGCTCGATGCCGACCACGACCAGCTCGGCGTGGCCGACGTGCAGGGCTTCGAGATGGAAGAGCTGATGGCGAGCCGCGCGGCGGTGCTCGCCGTGCTGGGGTATCTCTTTGCGCGCTTCGAGGAGCGCTTCGATGGCGCGCCCACGTTGCTGATCCTCGATGAGTCCTGGCTGTTCCTCGACGACCCGGTATTTGCCGCGCGCATCCGCCAGTGGCTCAAGACGCTGCGCAAGAAGAACGTGAGCGTCATCTTCGCCACGCAATCGCTGGCCGACATCAAGGACTCGAGCGTCGCGCCCGCGATCATCGAGAGCTGCGCGAGCCGCATTTTCCTGCCGAACCCGCAGGCCACCGAGCCGCAGATTCGGACGATTTACGAGGGCTTTGGCCTGAACAGCCGGCAGATCGAGATCGTCGCCACCGCCGAACCCAAGCGCGACTACTACTACCAGTCGCGTCTCGGCAACCGCCTGTTCGACCTCGACCTCGGGCCGGTCGCACTCGCGTTTGCTGGCGCCTCCATGCCGCAGGACCAGCGTGACATCGACGCCGTGCGCGCCAGCGCCCAGCCGGGCGACTTCGCCGCGAGCTGGCTGCGTCACCGCGGCCTCGACTGGGCCGCCGACCTCATTCCTTCGTTTCCCAAACCTACGGAGATTCGGCCATGAAGAAGACCTGTCTGGTCGCTGCGGCTGCTGTGTTGTTCACGTGTTCGTCCGCGAGCTTCGCGCAGTGGGCGGTGTTCGATGCGGCCAACTACACCCAGAACCTTTTGACCGCTGCGCGCGAGCTGCAGCAGATCGACAACCAGATCCAGCAGTTGCAGAACCAGGCCACGATGCTGGTGAACCAGGGTCGCAATCTCACGAGCCTTCCCTACAGCGCGCTCGCACAGTTGCAAGCCACGCTGGCGAGCACCAACCAGTTGATCGCGCAAGCGCAGGGACTGTCCTTCAACGTCGCGCAGTCGCAGGCGATGTTCAATCGGCTGTATCCCAGTTCTTACGGTGCCAGCGCCTCCAATGCCCAGATGGTGCAGGACGCGCAAACGCGCTGGCAAACCTCGGTGCAGGCGCTGCAGACCGCGACGCAGATACAGTCGCAAGCCGCGCAGAACTTGCTGTCGGATCAAAGCGTATTAAGCAACGTGGTGACGCAAAGCCAGGGCGCGGTTGGCGCCTTGCAGGCCAGCCAGGCCACCAACCAGTTGCTCGCGCTGATTTCGCGCCAGGCGATCCAGGCCCAGCAACTCGCGGTGTCGCAGAACCGGGCGACGGCCCTGGACCAGGCGCGGGCGGCAGCCGACGAGGCGCAGGCCGAGCAGGTGCGCACGCGCTTCATCGGCAATGGCCCGCAATACACGCCGCAGCCGGTGGACTTCTACGGGAACTGATGGCATGCGTCGCGCGCCACTCCTGTTTGCCACGGTGCTGCTGACCGCTTGCGGCCGGCACGCGCCGGCGCTGACCGTCGACGCACTTGCGCACGACCCGCACCAGCTCTACGCGCTGCGCCGCCACTGTGCGCGCTCACCCATGCGCATCAACCGGGCGACCTGCCGGATGGCGAACGCCGCCTACGCCAAGCGCTTCTTCCTGGGGTTGGGTGGCCCCGATGAATACCAGACGCTGCGCTCCCTCCCGCCAATCCCGGAGAGCTTCGAGCCGGACGCTGCCGGGGCGCCGCCGTGAACGACCTGTCCGTCATCGACCAGTTCCTGGCCGTCTTCTCGCGGTACATCGACTCGGGCTTCGGGTTGCTGCACGGCGAGGTCATGTATCTGTCGGCCACGCTGATCGTCATCGACATGACGCTCGCCGGCCTGTTCTGGGCGATGGGCGGCGAAGAGGTGCTGGCGAAGCTGATCCGCAAGACGCTCTACATCGGGGCGTTCGCCTACATCATCGGCAACTTCAACATGCTCGCCGGCATCGTGTTCCGCTCGTTCGTCGGCCTCGGCCTGCTTGCGTCCGGTTCGACCGTCAGCGTCGGCGACTTCCTGCAGCCAGGGCGGCTCGCCGCGATCGGCGTCACTGCCGGCGCACCGATCCTGCAGCAGGTCGGCACGATGTCGCATGGCATCACGGCGGTCTTCAGCAACTTCGACATGATCGTGGTGCTGCTGTTCGCCTGGGCCGTCGTGGTCATCAGCTTTTTCATCCTGGCGATACAGCTTTTCGTGACGCTGGTGGAGTTCAAGCTGACCACGCTTGCCGGGTTCGTGCTGGTGCCGTTCGCACTCTGGAACAAGACTTCGTTCCTGGCAGAGAAGGTGCTCGGCAACGTGGTGTCCTCGGGCGTCAAGGTGCTGGTGCTCGCCGTGATCGTCGGCATCGGTTCGACGATCTTCGGGCAGTTCCAGTCGCCGGCCGGCACCGATCCGTCGCTGAACCACGCACTCGCCCTCATGCTGGCTTCGCTCACGATGCTGGGCCTGGGCATCTTCGGACCGGGTATTGCCACCGGCCTGGTGTCCGGGGCGCCGCAGCTTGGCGCGGGAGCCGCTGCCGGTACGGCGCTCGGCGCGGCAGGTCTTGCGGTCGCAGGCGGTGCCGCCGTGGCGACCGGGGGTGCCGCAGTGGCGGCCGGAACCCGCCTGGCCGCTCGTGGCGCGGTGGGCGCTGCGCGCACCGCCAGCGGTGCTGCCTCCGCGTATCGCGCGGGAGCCGCCGCATCGGGCGCAACCGGAGCCAGGGCATTCGGGGCGGGCATGGCGAGCGCCGCCCGCGCCGCGAGTAGCCGCGTGGCGTCCGCCGTTGGTGCAGGCGGCGCGTCCCCTACAACCGGCAACAGGGCACCGGACTGGGCGCAGCGCCTGCAACGCCGGCAGCGTTTCTCGCAGGGCGCTTCGACCGCCGCGCACGTCGTGCGCTCGGGCGATCACGGCGGTGGCGGCGCCGCGCCCGAGCTGCGCGATCCCTCGAACGATTAACGGAGACCCATCATGCGCTTTAAACGACCCGGCGTCCGCTACAGCGATACACCCGCACCTGCAACGCCTTATCAGGCGGCCGCGCAGGTGTGGGACGAGCGCTTGGGCAGTGCCCGCGTGCAGGCGAAAAACTGGCGGTTGATGTCGTTCGGCTGCCTGGGCATTGCGCTGCTGATGGCTGCTGGTCTCGTCTGGCAGTCCGGCGAGTCGCGCGTCACGCCCTACGTGGTCGAAGTCGATCACGCGGGGCAGGTGCGTGCGGTCGGGGCGGCGATAACGCCGTACAAGCCCACCGACGCGCAGATCGCCTGGTATCTCGCGCGCTTCATCGCCGACGTGCGCTCGCTGTCCATCGACCCGATCGTGGTGCGGCAGCACTGGCTCGAAGCCTACGGCTACACCACCGACAAGGGTGCGGCGACGCTGAACGCCTACGCCCGCGCCCACGATCCGTTTGCCCATATCGGGCAGGACTCCGTATCGGTGGATGTGACCAGCGTGGTGCGCGTGAGCGACGCCTCGTTCCAGCTGCGCTGGACCGAGCAGCACTACCACGAGGGCACGCCCACGGGCAGCGAGCACTGGACCGCGATGCTCACCCTCGTCATGCAGACCCCGCGCACCGAGCAGCAGGTGCGCCGCAACCCCCTCGGCATCTACGTCAACGGCCTGTCCTGGAGCCGCGACCTGGATGCACCCCAAGGAGCCAAGAAATGAAACGTGCCATGACTGCCATTGCCGTCCTCGGCGCACTGGTCGCGCTGTCCGGCTGCGCGACGCAAGGCAAGCCGCCACCCGCCATCTCGTTGGACGAGCCGGTGCAGGCCGAGTCACTGCCCGAACCAGCCAAGCCGGTCGCGGTGGTGGAGGTGCCCAAGCCCTTGCCGCTGCCGGGCCAAATGAAGCCATTGCCCGGCAAGGCCGACGCAAAGCCCGCTGCGGAATCGGCCGACCCGAAAACACGCGTCGAACGGGCCAATGCCGAAGCCAGCATGGCGCCCACCCGCGAGGGCTACATCAACGCGATCCAGGTCTGGCCGTTCTCCGACGGTGCGCTGTACCAGGTCTATACGAGTCCCGGGCGCGTGACGGTGATTCGCCTGCAGCCCGGCGAGGATCTCGTGACAGTCGCCGCCGGCGACACGGTGCAATGGATCGTGGGCGATACGGCCAGCGGCAGTGGTGCGGATCGGCGTGTCGCCGTGATGGTCAAGCCGGTGCGCGTGGGCATCAAGACGAACCTCGTCATCACGACCAGCCGGCGCACCTATTTGCTGGAACTCACGTCCACTCCCAAAGCGTGGATGGCCTCGGTGTCATGGGAGTATCCGAGGGACCAGATGCTGGCCCTGCAGGCCCAGACGCAGGCTGCCGATGCCCAGGCGCCGGTGGCTGGCGGGCTGTCGCTCGACCAGTTGCATTTCCGCTATGCGATCACGGGTGACGATCCGCCGTGGAAGCCGGTGCGAGCCTTCGACGATGGCCGGCACGTCTACATCCAGTTCCCGGCCGGTATCGCGCAGGGAGAGTTGCCGCCACTGTTCGTGGTCGGGCCGGACGGCAAGGGCGAGCTGGTGAACTACCGGTTCCGCGCACCCTACGACGTTGTGGATCGCCTGTTCGGCGCGGCCGAGTTGCGGCTGGGTGGAAAGAAGGCCGCCGTGGTGCGCATCGAGCGCACCGATGGCGTGGCGGCGGGAGCAGGCCATGGACACGACTGACCGCGAAGCCCAGCCGACGCCGAAAGTCGCGCCCGAGGGGATGGCGTTGCGTGCAGCGCCGCGCGCGGTCACGCGGCTCAACCGGCGCACGCTCGCGGTGTCCAGCACGCTCCTGGTGGTCGCGGTTGCCGCAGCCTCGATGTGGGCACTGCAATCGAAGGGCAGACGTGGCCCGGCCGATCAGACCAATCTTTACCACGTTGATCGCGTCGCCAAGGCCGATGACCTCGACCAGTTGCCTGCCGACTATTCGAAGCTGCCCGGGAAGCCCGCGCCGGCACCCGCCGCGAGCGTGCCTCAGCTTGGGCCGCCGCTGCCCGGTGACATAGGGGCAGCTTCGGCTGTGACGCCGTTGCCAAATGGCGCCGTGGCTCCGGGGCCATCGGCTGAGAGTGTCGATCGGCAACGCCAGGCCGAGGAGATTGCGCGCTCGGCAGTGTTCTTCCGCACCAGCAGCAACAGCGGCAAGCAAGAAGCGGCTGCGGCCGTAGCACCTGCTGCACCGCCAAGCGGTGCCCTGGCCAGCCCGTTCAATCCGATGGGTGCCGGCCCGGCTTCCACGGCGGCACAGCCCAACGATCCGACGGCTCTCCAGAACCGGCAAGGCCAGAAGGAAACGTTTATGGCCCAAGGCGGCGATGCCGCTACGAGCAATACCGGCACCCTGCAGGCGCCGCCTTCGCCGTACACCGTGATGGCAGGCACCATCATCCCAGCGGCGCTAGTGACGGGCATCAACTCCGACTTGCCGGGGCAGATCATCGCCGAGGTGACGCAGCCGGTGTATGACACAGCGACGGGCCACTATCTCTTGATCCCGCAGGGCTCGCGCCTGATCGGCCGCTACGACAGCCAGGTCGCCTTCGGGCAGCGCCGCGTGCTGCTGGTGTGGCTGCGTCTGGTGCTGCCCGACACCTCGTCGATTGCGCTGGACAAGCTGCCCGGCATCGACCCGGCGGGCTATGCCGGTTTGGAGGACGGCGTGGACTGGCACTGGAGCCGCATCCTGGCGGGTGCGGCGCTGTCCACGTTGCTGGGGGTCAACGCCGAGCTGGCCGTCTCCAATCAGAATCAGGCCAACGGCAACACCGTGATCGCTTTGCGCGACAGCGCGCAGGACACCACCAACCAGATCGGGCAGGAGATCACGCGCCGCAACCTGAGCGTCCAGCCGACGCTGACCGTGCGGCCGGGATTCCAGGTCAACGTCATGGTGAACAAGGACCTGGTGCTGCGGCCGTACCAGCCGCTCTTTATCCAGCGAGGTCCAATGCCATGAGCGCACCACCGAAAAAGCTGCGGCTCGGGCCGCTGCCCGACACACAGACCGTCAAGCTGGCCTTTGCGTGTCCGGCCCGGCTCAAGGCCGACCTGGACCGCTACGCGGCGCTGCACGCACAGACCTACGGTGAGGTAGTGGATGCCGTGACGCTGATACCGCTCATGCTGGAAGCATTCATGGCAGCGGATCGGGGATTCAAACGGTCGGGCGTATCGTCGAGTCGTCCTAGAAACGAGAAAGCCGCCCCTGTATGAACAGGGGCGGCTCCGAATTGGTGCCCGAGGTCGGACTCGAACCGACAAGCCTTGCGGCGGGGGATTTTCTTCCCACTTCGGCTTTCGCCGCCGACGTTTCCAAAGAAACGGCGTTCGTGGTCTGGAGCACGCCTTCACCATAGCCTTGCGGCCGTAGGTGCCCGCCGTCTGCTCTCTACACCTTCCCTCGAACCTTTCGGTCCGAGGGCTTGGCTCGGCGTTAGCTCGGACTCTCGTCCAGGGCCTTCACCGAGTTTGACGGGCTTCACCTCGGGGGTTTCCCCCAGAGGGCTCAAATTTGGTCTGAGTCCCCTGCGTCTACCAATTCCACCACTCGGGCAGGACGCACATGATACTTCAACTACCTGCTACTACTGACTTGGAGTCAGCCTGCGCTGCACTGGCTCCCAGTTGGCTCCTAGCTCGAAAACTCGCATTCCCGATCAGGAGCCGCTTTTCCTCGTAAACTTTTGCCTGGCGCGGGCTGGCGGACGATGAACCCAACTTAACCATAGGTAGGAGTACCTATTTTTGAGTCCGCCGCGTCTACCATTCCGCCACACCGGCATTGAGGTGCGAATTATGCCGGGTTCACTGCACGCGGTCGAGTCCGAGCACGCGCATGTCGCGCGTGTAGCCGTGGCCGTCGGGCAGCGGCTGGAACACCGAGCAGCGCAGCATCGGGCCGGCATAGACATGCAGGCTGACGGTGACCGCGTCGTCGCTTGGATTGCGGATGCTGTGGTATTCGTGCGGCGGGATCAGGCTGCCGGCGGAACCCGCTGCGGCGTGGATCGAGCCAATCGCGCTGAACTGCCAACGCTCGTCCTCGTGGCCCTGCAGGTCGTATTGCTGGATGTCGAGCGCGCCGTGCCATACGCCCTCGACGCACCACATGCCGTCGTGGTCATGGATCGGCGTGCCTTGGCCCGGCGCCCAGGTCATCGCCACGATGCAATAGCCGTGCTCCTCGCTGCGATACAGCTCGCGGCGCGCGTAATGTTCGGCGCAGGGGACGAACACACAATCGGGCAGCTGCACGTCGCCTGAGCTCATGAAGTGGCACAGGCTCGCGCGCAGGCTGCTGGTGAGCGCCGCGGCATCGGGCTGGCCGACGGCGAAGTCGATGGCGTCGATGAGTTGCCGGCTACCGGGAAATGGCAGGTTGAGCACGGGGGTCTCCAGTCGTACAGGCTGCGTGATCGTAGCAGCGGGGGGTCATGTGTTGCGCAGGGTCAGCAGGAAATCACCGATCGCGCGACTGTAATTCGGGATGTCGACCAGGAACGCGTCGTGCCCCTGTGGCGAATCGAGCGCGACGAAGTCCACGTGCGCACCGGCTTCGCGCAGGCCGTCCGCAATCTGCTCCTGTTGCTGCAGCGGAAACAGGATGTCGGTGCTGACGCCGATCACAAGGGCGCGCTCGATGCGGATGCGCAGCAGGCCGGCGCGCACGCTGCCGCCGCCGTATTCGGCGATGTCGAACCAGTCGCTGGCGCGCGACAGGTACAGGTAGCAGTTCGGGTCGAAATGCCGCACGAAGCGCCGGGCATGGCCTTCCAGGTAGGACTCCACCTTGAATTCGCGGGCAAACGGCTCGTCGTCGCGCTGCTCCGGGTCGAGCCGGATGCGGGCGAAGCGGCCGTTCCATTCCATGGCCGAGCGATAGGTGATCACGCCGAGCTTGCGCGCCAGGCTCATGCCTATCTCGGGATAACTGGCATCGCTGTACCCGCCATCGTTCCAGCGCGGATCGAGGCGGATGGCCTCGCGCTGCAGCGAGCGGATGGCGATGGCGAACGGTTGCGCCTGTGGCGCGGTGTCGACGCTGATGTGCGCGCGTACGCTGCCGGGGTGCAGCAGCATGTAGGCCAGCGCGCTCATGCCGCCCATCGAGCAGCCGACCAGACAGGCCAGACGTTCGATGCCCAGGCTCCGGATCACAGCGTGGGCGGCGTTGGCCACGTCCTCGAGCGCGAGTTCCGGAAAGGACAGCCGATAAGGCTCGCCGGTGGCCGGGTCGATGGAAGCCGGGCCGGTCGAGCCCTTGTCGCTGCCCAGCGAATTGACGCACACCAGGAACCAGCGTGTGGTATCGATCGCCTTCCCGGGTCCCGCCATGTCCTGCCACCAGCCGGGGCTGGGGTCGGCTTCGTTGGCGGTGAGATGCGCGCTGGGCGACAGGCCGGTCAGCACCAGGATGGCGTTGTCGTGCGCCGCGTTGAGCGTGCCCCAGGTTTCGTAGGCGACGTTGCCGCCGTACACGACGCCGCCGCGTTTCATGGCAAATGGAGAGGGGAGGGGACAATAGCGGCGCGCGTCACCGGCCATCAGCGCGTGGCCTGGTCCACCGGGGTCGAGGTGGCCGGCGCCGGCGCGCTGGCAGCTCGCGCCGCCGCCACGGCAATCTGCTTGGCCACGGCCTGGGCCACCGCAGAGCCTGGTTCAAGCTGCGGCTGCAGCAGGCGCCAGGTGGCCTGCGCGTCGGCATAGTGCCCCTGCTGGAAATCGCTGATGCCGAGCAGCCACAGGCCGCGCTGGCTGTCCGGCTGCAATTGCACCGCCCGCAGCAGCAGCTCGCGGCCGCGACCCTCGATCAGGTGATCCTGGCGCAGCATGGAATCCGCCTCGGCCCAGCCGACCATGGCGTCCGCATTGTTCGGGGCGAGCTGCAGCACGTGGTCGTAGGCTTCGCGCGCCATGGACGGATTGTGCAGCGCCGTGCCGGTCTGGCCGAGCAGCATCCAGCCGGCCTGGTCATCCGGCTCCTGCGCGAGATGGGCGCGGAGCGCGGCCACGGCGTCGTCGATGGAGCGCGGCATGGTGGCCTGCGCATCCACGCCGCGCAGGGCAGCAGGCGTGCCGACGAGCGCGTAGATGCCCGCCACCGCAAGCGGCAGCACCAGCGCCACGCCCAGTGCCAGCGCGAACATCGTCCGCGACGGGCCAGTCCGCCGGCCTTGGCGCAGCAGGGGCACGAGCACGAAGACCAGCGCCACAACCGTCATGGCTGCGGCAATCAGGAAAAACACGGAAGTCACCAGTCATCCCCGTTGTCGATGGGCGGCTCCATGGCCGCACTGGCCTGCCGGCGCCTGCGTATGGCCACCAGCACCACGCCTGCACCGGCCAGCAGGATCGCCGGCGGACCGAACCACAGCAGCCAGGTACCCGGCTGCAGTGGCGGATCGTACAGCACGAAACTGGAGTACCGCGCCACCAGGTACTGCTTGATCTGGTCGTCGGTTTTTCCTTCCTGCATGAGCTTGAACACGATCAGGCGCAGGTCGCGCGCCAGCTCGGCGTTGGAGTCGGCCAGGTTCTCGTTCTGGCACACCAGGCAGCGCAGCTGGCGGGTGAGGTCCTGGAAGCGGACTTCCTGCGCCTGGTCCTTGAACGGCAGCGGCTCGATCGCCTGCGCGTGCGCCACGCCCACGGCCAGGAGCAGTACCAGCATCATCCATACCCGTGGGCAAGCGCGGGCGAGAATGTGGTGCACGCTCAGCATCACCGCGTCTCCTGGGCCAGGGCGGCAATGGCGGGCTTCAGTTCCTGGCTGATGATTTTTGGCGTGAACGGACCAATATGCTTGTAGCGGATGACGCCGTGGGCGTCGATGAGGAAACTTTCCGGTGCCCCATAGACGCCGAAGTTGATTGCCGTCCGGCCTGGGAAGTCGGCAATCACCAGGTCATAGGGATTGCCGTGGGTGCGCAACCAGTCCTTGGCATCCTGCGGCTGGTCCTTGTAGTTGTAGCCGATCACCGGGATGCCCAGGCTGCGCCCCTCGGCCATCAGCACCGGATGCTCCTCGCCGCAGGCGATGCACCAGCTGGCGAACACGTTGAGCAGGTAGGGCTTGCCCAGCAGGCTGGCCTTGCTGACCAAGTGCGCCGGATCGTCCAGCGTCGGCAGGTCGAAGGCCGGGGCCGGCTTGTTGATCAGCGGCGAGGGCACCTCGTTGGGGTCGTGCTGCGTGTTCCACCAGATGCCGAAGCCGAACAAGGCCAGCAGCAGGGCAAAGCCAAACAGCGGCAGGTATCGGCTCATGCCGTGTTTTCCTGCGGGCGCAAGGCGGGCGCGGGCTCGTTGCCTGTAGTGGCCACTACGGCCGCCTGGCGCTTCAGGCGAAAGCGCTTGTCCAGCGCGCAGGTGAAACCGCCCAGCATCATCAGCACGCCACCGCCCCAGATCCAGCGGATGAACGGCTTGTAGTACAGGCGCAAGGACCACGCGCCACGCACGTTGTTCGCATCCATCGGCTCGCCCAGGGCCACGTACAGGTCGCGGGTAAGCCCGGCCTTGACTGCCGACTCGGTCTGCACCTGGCCGCGTGGGTAGGTGCGTTTCTGCGGGTGCATGACCGCGATCTGCCTGCCATTGCGGGTCACGGTGACCGTGCCTTGCTCGGCATGCCAGTTCGGCCCGGTGGTCTGCTGGGCGCCGTCGAAGCGGAAGCTGTAGCCGCCGACCTCGTGCGCATCGCCCGGGGCCATGCGCACGTCCGTGGTTACGCTCAAGGCCTCGGACAGCAGCACCCCGACCAGGAACACCGCCACGCCGAAGTGCGCCAGCAGCATGCCGGCCATCTCGGCCGGATAGCGGCGACCACGTGGAAACTCGCGCCAACGCTTGTAGGCGTACAAGGCCACGCCGAAGCCCACCCAGACCGCGGCGGCAGTGCCGAGAATGGCCTTGACCTGCCCATGCACGAAGAACGCCGCGACGATGGCGCACACCACGGCGGCGCTGCCGATGCGCAGCAGCACGGCTTTCAGCACGGCGGGCTCGCCATGGCCCCAGCGCAGGAACGGTCCGAACGGCATCAGCAGGATGACCGGGGTCATCAGCAGCGGAAACAGCAGGCCGAAGTAGGGCTGCCCGACCGAGATGCGGCCCAGGTGCAGGGCGTCGGCGATCAGCGGAAACAGGGTGCCGAGCAGCACCATGGCCGCGGCGACCACAAACATCAGGTTGCCGATCAGCATGGCGGTTTCGCGCGAGAGCACGTTGAACGGCTTGCCATGGGCGATCTTCGGCGCACGCAGGGCATACAGCAGCAGCGAGGCGCCGATGACGATGCCAAGGAAGATCAGGATGTACAGGCCACGGCGCGGGTCCGAGGCAAAGGCATGGATCGAGGTGAGCACGCCGGAGCGCACCAGGAAGGTGCCCAGCAGGCTGAGCGAGAAAGCCACGATCGACAGCAGGATGGTCCAGGCGCGCAGGCTGCCGCGCTTCTCGGTGATGGCCTGGGCGTGGATCAGCGCCAGTCCGGCGAGCCAGGGCATGAAGCTGGCGTTTTCCACCGGGTCCCAGAACCACCAGCCACCCCAGCCCAGTTCGCCATAGGCCCACCAGCTGCCGGCGACGATGCCCAGGGTGAGGAAGCCCCAGGCAACGTTGGTCCACGGCCTGGCCCAGCGTATCCAGGCCTTTTCCAGTTCGCCGCCGAGCAGGGCGGCGATGGCAAAGGAAAACGCCACCGAGAAGCCTACATAGCCCATGTACAGCATGGGCGGATGGGTGGTCATGCCCGGATCCTGCAGGATCGGGTTGAGGTCGGCGCCGTCGGCCGGCATCGGCAGCAGCCGCCCGAACGGATCGGAAGTGAAGAGAGTGAAGACCAGGAAGCCCACTGCGATCAGGCCCATCACCGCCAGCACGCGCGAGGCAAACACCTCGGGCAGGTTCTGGCTGAACATGGCCAGGGCCAGGGTCCACACGTTGAGGATCAGCACCCAGAGCAGCAGCGAGCCCTCGTGTGCGCCCCACACCGCGGCGAAGCGGTAGTACCAGGGCAGGGCCAGGTTGGAGTTGTCGGCGACGTACTGCACCGAGAAATCGAAGGTCATGAAGGCCCAGGCCAGAATGCCGAACGCCAGCGCGACGAACACCGCCTGGCCGGCGGCGGCCGGTCGCGCCACGGCCATCAGCGCGTGGTTGTTGCGCCAGGCACCGATCAGCGGCAGCACGCTTTGCGCGAGCGCCAGCAGTAGGGCGAGGATCAGGGCAAGTTGGCCGAGTTCAGGGGTCATGGCGGAATGTCGATGGCGAAGAGGGGAGAACGGCTGACGGAAACATGGCGGCGCCGGTTCATGGATCGGGATTGCCGCCACCTGCTGCCGTGCCGGCTTCGGCCTTGATCTCCTTGCCGGCATGCGCCTTGGCCATGGCGTCCTTCAGCTCCTTGGGCATGTAGGTTTCGTCGTGCTTGGCCAGGACCTCGGTGGCGACGAAGTGGGCGTTGTCCATGTGGCCGGTGGCGATCACCGACTGGTCGTCGCGGAACAGGTCGGGCAGGATGCCGGTGTATTCGACCGGCATGGCGCCATCGGCGTCGACCACGATGAAGGTAGTCTTCAGCGAGTCGTCACTGCGATGGATCGAGCCGCGCTTGACCATGCCGCCCAGGCGGAAGGTCCGGTAGCCGGACGCTTGTCCGGACTGCACCTGGCTCGGGGTCAGCAGGTAGTTCATGTTCTGCTGCAGGGCATACACGCCCAAGGCCACGGCCAGGGCGACCGCCACCGTCACGACCCCAACGATGGTGAGACGGCGCTTGTGGGTACGGTTCATGTTGACCTCGACGGCGCCGCTGTGGCGCCCGACTCGTTGCCAGTCGCCGCGTGGGCGGCGTCCTGGCGCACTGCCTGGCGCACCAGCCGTGCACGCAGTTCCTGCACGATACGGTGGCGACGCAGCGTCGGCACCAGGCTGTCGCCAAGCAGCACCGCCAAGAATACCGCGTACGCCGGCCACACATAGGCGGCATAACCGCCCATGTCCAGGAACGCCTGCCAGGAGCCGCTCACGGCGCCGGCTCCGGGGCCACCAGCTCGTGCACCCAGGCCTTGTTGCCTTCCAGCGCCAGCAGGTCGGCGCGCGCGCGCCGGCACAGGCTGGCCACGTAATACAGCTTGGTCGCCAGCGTCAGCACCAGGAGCGGCCACAGCATGTCCGCGGCAATCTTCGAGGTGCCGAAGAAGTTGATCGTGCTGCCCTGGTGCAGGGTATTCCACCAGTTCACCGAGAAATGCACGATGGGTACGTTGATGATGCCGATGATGGCCAGGAAGCCCGCGGCCCGCGCCCCCTGTCGGCGATCTTCGAAGGCGTGGTACAGCCCGATCACACCCAGATACAGGAACAGCAGCACCAGCTCGGAAGTGAGCCGCGCATCCCAGGTCCACCACGTGCCCCACATCGGCTTGCCCCACAGCGAGCCGCTGACCAGGGTGATGAAGGTGAAGGCCGCGCCGATCGGTGCCGACTGCATGGCCACCACTTCGGCCAGCTTGATCCGCCACACCACGGCGACAAAAGAGGCCACTGCCATGACGGCGTAGATGAACATGCTCATCCACGCGCTCGGCACGTGGATGAAGATGATGCGGTAGGCATCGCCCTGCTGGTAATCCGGCGGCGCCAGCACCAGCGCGCCGTACAGACCGATCGCGCCGGCGACCAGTGCCAGGCCCATGGCCCATGGCCACACGGCGCCGGCGAAGCGGTAGAACGTGGGCGGCGAGCTGAGGCGGTGCAACCAGAGCGGAATCCAGCGGGTCATGGTTTCAGGCATCCAGCGCAATGCGCAGCGCGCCAGCGCATGCGAGTGGGGCGAAGGCGATGGCCAGCACCAAGATGGCGGCCAGCCAGCTGATCGGCGCCAGCCATGGCAGGCCTTGCTGGGCCGCCGCGACAGCACCGGCGGCGAAGATCACTGCCGGCATGCACAGCGGCAGCAGCATCAGGGCCAGCAGCATACCAGAGCGGCGGGTGCCGGCGGTCAATGCCACCAGGATCGCGCCAAGCAGGCTGAGCAGGGGCGTGGCCAGCAGCAAGGCCAGCAGCAGCACCGGAATGACCGGCCCGGGCAGATGCAGCATCGCCGCCAGCAGCGGCGCAATGACGATCAACGGCAGCGCGCTGGTCAGCCAGTGGGCGAGGATCTTCATGCCCAGCAGCAGGGCCAGGGGTTGTGGTGACAGCACCAGTTGCTCCAATGATCCGTCCTCGATATCGCTGGTGAACATCGCATCCAGCGTCAGCAGCATCGCCAACAGCACCGTCACCAGCACGATGCCACCGGCAATGCGCTGCAGCAGCGTGTCTTCCGGCCCCAACGCGAACGGGAACAGTACCGTCACCAGTACGGCGTACAGCACCGGCATGGCGATGTCCCCGCGGCGACGCCAGGCCAGGAGGAGCTCGCGCCGCAGCATGGCCGCGCAGGCCTGGCCAAGGCCGGGCGGGCTCACGCCTGCCCTCGTGCGCGCCGTACGCTGGTGGCCGACCGAGTCGGGAGGCGTGGGTCGCCCAGTCCCGCACATTGCCGCGCGGGTGCCGGCGTGGACGCGGTGGCGGATGCGCGTCGTGGCATGCGTGGCCACACCTCAGGCCCCCAGGCGTATGCGCCGCCACCGGCCATCATCGGCGTCCGGTGCAGTGTGCGTGGTGACCAATGCAGCACCGCCGGCTGCGGCGTGTGTCCCGAGAATGCGGTTCACCAGGGTCGTGCCCACGCGGTCGAGGTTCGCATAGGGTTCGTCCAGCAACCACAGCGCGGCGGGCAGCAGCAGCAGCCGGGCCAGGGCCACGCGTTTCTTCTGGCCGGCGGAAAGGCGCCGCACCGGCTCGTCCTCGTAACCGCGCAAGCCGAGTTCCCGCAGGGCCTGACTCGGCTCCATGGCGGGCCGTGATCCATGCAGGCCAGCGGCGACACGCAGGTTTTCCCGCGCCGTCAGATCGGCCTTCAGTCCCAGCTGATGGCCGATGTACAGGATTTCGCCGGCGCTGTCGTCCCGTTCCAAGGCCTTGCCGCGCCAGTACAGCGTGCCTGTGCCCACGTGCAGCAAGCCGGCCAGTACACGCAGTAAAGTGGTCTTGCCACTACCGTTGGCGCCCTCGACCCAGACCAGTTCACCGGCACACAAGCTGAAACTTTGCGGTGCGAATACCGGCAGGTCATGGCGCAGGAAGGTGAGTGCGTGCACCTCGAGCAGGGACACGCTGGCGGTTTGGACTGTCATTGCCGTGATTGTCCGCAATGCTGGCGGCGCTTGTCCATGTGGCGTGCTGTCGCTGAGTTCAAGGACGCACGACGTACAGGCTGGCATGGTCTGCGCCCCGGCCGCGCAGGTAGGCATTCTGCCGGAAGGCAGTGGCCAGCGCGTCGAGCGCCGCGAATTCCGGACCAACCACGAATAGACTGGGCTCGTACCAGCCGTCGGGTCCAATGCCGATGGCTGGCAGGCTCAGCGTGTTCCGTGGCAACTCGCCCAGGAGCTTGCGCTGTGCGGCCTGGTTCGGCTCATCCGCGCGCCGGATCGATCCCGGGTTCCATGCCGTGATGAAGGCCCAGGGCTGCGTGCCGACCAGTGCCTGCAGAGTGGCTGGCAGTGCCTGCTCGATGACAATGGCAGGCCACCGCACGCGGTCGACGCAGACCAGGTAGGTGCTGGCCCGATACTGGGCGAGCAGAGCCTCATCCATGCGGGTGGGCCGGAAATGGCGGCAGCCGCGCGCGCAAGGCTGCCAAGGCGGCATGGACGTCCATCGGCGCGCCGTGTCGAGCGACTTGTTGGTCGAACGGTGTGCCGACCCGGGCTCCGATCAAGATGATGGGGGACTGCTGCATATCGCGCTGGGCGCCGGCACCCGTGGCCGCTCAGAAGCTCATGAAATAACCGCCGTTGACCGGCAGGTTGGCGCCGGTGATGTAGCCGGCGGCGTCGGCTGCCAGGAAGGCCACGGCGCGGGCGATGTCGGCCGGCTGTCCCAGCCTCCCGACCGGGATGCCGGCGATGATCTGCTCGCGGATATCGGCGGGCACGGCAGCGACCATCGGCGTGTCGCAGTATCCAGGCGACACCGTGTTGACGGTCACGCCCTTGCGTGCGGTTTCCCGCGCCAGGGCCATGCTGAAACCATGCACGCCGGCCTTGGCCGCCGAGTAGTTGGTCTGGCCGAACTGGCCGGTCTGGCCGTTGACCGAGCTGATGTTGACGATGCGCCCGAAGCCGCGCGTCAGCATGCCGTCGATCACGTTGCGGCACATGTTGAACACGCCATCGAGGTTCACCTGCAGCAGTTCGTGCCAATGCTCCGGGCTCATCTTGCGCAGGCTGGCGTCGCGGGTGATGCCGGCTGCGTTGACCAGGATGTCGATGCTGCCATGCTGCCGTTGCAGCCGCGTGGCCAGTTGCGCGCAGGCATCGAACTTGCTGACGTCCGCAGCCTCGAAGCCGATGGCGCCGTCCAGATCGGCCACCTCGTCGCGGAAGGCTGCGACGCGTTCGGCGCGTGCGGCAAGGTCGACTGCCGTCACATGGCAGCCGGAGCCAGCCAGTTGGCGGCAGATCTCGGTACCGAGTCCGCCGATGCCGCCGGTCACGACGGCATGGCGTGGTGTCGCGGAAAGATCGCTCATGGGTTCGCAGCTCAGTGGGAGGTATGGCTGGCGGAGCTGGCCGGGACCGTCAGCAGTCCGGCTGCCGTAAGGGGCCGCTCAACGCGTCTTCTTGTCGCCCTGGCCTTTGCCGGGGGGCGTCGGCGTCAACTTGGCCGCCTGCTCCAGCACATTGCGCTGCATGGCATTCCACGCGTCCATGTTGCGCGCGGTCAGGTCGTTCAGGGTATTCCAGGGGGTCTGGCCCATCAGGCTGTCCAACTGGTTGCGGAACTGGCTCTGCTGGTCAAGGAAAATCTGCAGGCTGCGTTCGAGATAGGGGCCCATGAAGCCCTGCAGCGAATTGCCGTAGAAGCGGATGATCTGGCTCAGCAGCCGCGGCGACAGCATGGGCTGGGCTTCGCTCTCGTGTTCGGAGATGATCTGCAGCAGCACCGAGCGGGTCAGGTCCTCGCCGCTCTTGGCGTCGCGCACCTCGAAGGGCTCGTCGTCCAGAACCAGCTGGCGGATTTCCTCGAGCGTGATGTAGCTGGAAATTTCCGTGTCGTACAACCGCCGATTCGGATACTTTTTGATGATGCGCATGTGTTCGCTCATTGCACTAAATTAGCAGAACATATTGCGCTGCACCAGAGGCTGGCGTGCTGTTGCCAGCGCAGCAAATCCTCGTCCGGCGGGCTTTCGCGGGCACCGGTTGCACCCGCGCATGCTGCACGCCGGCAGGGCTCGTCGCTGCATGGGCCAATGCGCGCATGCCGCCGCATTCAGTCTTGCTTTGCGTCCAGGCCGAACACGCGGCGTGCATTGGCCGTGGTGGCGGCAGCCAGCGTGGACAGGGTCTCACCCCGCAGTTCGGCAATGCAGCAGGCGATGTCGGCCACACGCGCCGGCTCGTTGCGCTGGCCGCGGATCCCCGCATCCGGCTGGTCAGGTGCGTCGCTTTCCAGCAGCAGGAATTCGCTGGGCATGCTGGCGACGATCTGGCGCAATCGCCGTGCGCGCGGATAGGTGACCGGGCCACCGATACCGAGACAGAAGCCCAACTCCCAGAGTCGTGAAGCCTGTTGTTGGCTGCCGGAGAAGCTGTGCACCACGCCCCGCAGCCCGCCGACTTCGCGCAGCGTCAAGCTGACCTCTTCAAAGGCCGCGCGTGCATGCACGATGACTGGCAGCCCACGCTCGCGGGCAATTTGCAGCTGGGCCCTGAAAAAGTGCCGCTGGAGGTCGCGGTCCGGGCTCTGGGCATGGAAATCCAGGCCGATCTCGCCGATTGCCACGGCATCGCCGGCGTCGAGCCATGCAGACAAGGCCTGCACATCGTTGGGTGCATGCTGGTCAGCGAACAGCGGATGCAGCCCGTAGGCTGCATGCAAGCGATGGTTGCCGGCGCACAAATGCCGGATGCTTGCCCAGCCGTTCCGGTCGACCCCCGGGATGACGAGCGTGCCGATGCAATTGGCCTGCGCCCGCGCCAGGACTTGCGCCCGGTCCGCGTTGAAGGCCGCATGGTCGAGGTGGACGTGGCTGTCGACGAGGGCATGCATGGACGTTCGGGTACCTGTGTGGGTGTATCGGGCTGTGTTCCCGGGCTCCCGGCCCTGGCCGATGATCTAGCTTTGATTCAGTCACATGAGGGTTCAATGAGCGCATGGCGACGATCGTGTCGCCAAACCGTGACGGGCCATACATCAAGGGAGAGGCAGATGAACAGAATGCTGGTCAATGCGTTGAACATGGGGATCGCCGTGGCTCTTACCGTTGGGATCTCGGGGTGCAACCGGGATGCCGACGCCGGTATCGCCGGCAACATCGCGCCATCCGCGGCGGGCACGGTTGCCGAGAGCAATGCCGCCAACCCGACACCTGCAGCACGCACCGCGCCGTCGGCCCAGTATGCCAAGGTGGTCAGTGTGACGCCGGTCCGCGAGTCGACCAAGGTGCCCAAGCAGGTCTGCAGCAACGAGACGGTGACCCAGGCGGCCCCGTCCCGTGATGAGCACAATCTGGTCGGTACGGCCATTGGCGCCGTTGCCGGTGGTTTGCTCGGCAACCAGGTTGGTGGCGGCAAGGGCAAGACACTGGCCACGGTGGCCGGAGCGGTGGGCGGCGGCTATGCCGGCAACCGCATCGAGGAAAACCGCCGCCAGACAAACACGACATCCAGCGTCCAACAGCACTGCGAAACCGTCCAGGTTGCCGGTCCCGAGAAGATCGTCGGTTACGACGTCGCCTACGTCTACAACGGTGTCACCCGCACCGTGCGCATGGACCATGACCCGGGCGACCGGGTGCAGGTGAAACAAGACGTCAGCGTGGTTCCGGTGTCGCGCTGAGCGAGCGGCGGATTCAGCTGACCATCCCACTGTAAGGAGAATGCGCATGCACATGACCACAGGCAAATTCGCAATGGCGGCTGCTTTTTCAGGCGCCTTGGCCATGGCTGGTTGCGCCAGCCAACCCTACGGCAACAGTGGCCGCTACGATCGTGGCTACACGCAGTCCAGCCAGTACGGCGGCTCCACCCGCTGCGCCAACTGCGGCGTGGTACAGGAAGTGCAGCAGGTTTACCTCGACGGCGGCAATGGCAACGGCGGGACCTTGGGTGCCATCGTTGGCGCCGTGGCAGGCGGCCTGTTGGGCAACACGATTGGCAAGGGCGACGGGCGCAAGGCGGCAACCGTTGGCGGTGCCGTGGCGGGCGGCATGGTGGGCAACCAGATCGGCAAGAGCAATTCTGGCGGCAGCACTGCATGGCGCATCGTGGTGCGGCGCGACGATGGCCAATACGTGACGGTCACGCAACGCGAGAATCCCGGCGTGCGCAGCGGTGACTACGTCGAGATCCGCAACGACCACGTTTACGTACGTTGATCCGGCGTGTTTGTGGTGGACGGCCAGCCGTCCATGGCCATTGACGCGCACCTGCTGCAGATGTGAACAGGCCGCCCCGTTGGGCGGCCTGTTGCACTTACGGCAATGGAGAAAAGACGCCCGCTCAGTTCACGACGTAGAAGGCATGGTCGCCAATCGTGACGCTGGGGCGCTTGAACGACCAGTCGGGTACCACGGCAAGCGTGGCGAAGTGATCGGCATGTGGCACGAGGATGTGGCGTTGCGCGACGGGCAAGCTCCAGTTGTGGATCGACTGCCCGGAAATCGCCCACGCCTGCTGGTACGCCTCGAGGTTGCTGATCGCGAATGAGCCGGGAGTGGTCGTCGTCGCAAACTGGTGCGGTGCGGTCACCACCTGGCACAGTGTCTTTCCCCAGTTGCCGCGATCGCGGCGCCGCAGGGCGACTTCGGCCACGGCCGCCTGGCCGTTCGCGCTCTCGCCGCGTGCCTCCAGATAGACCGTGGTCGCCAGGCACGCATGCTCGGCTACGGGTTGGGGCATCAATGTGGTAAGCCACAACAAGATGGACAGGGTCATTGCGTTGCCTCCAGTTGGCTGAACGCACAGGCAGTAGAAACCGGTGTGTCAGGGGGCGGTCGGGCAAACGGGCCATTCCGCCTGGATGGATCAATTCCGCGCAAAACAGTGCAACAACTGCTCGACCACGGGCTGTGGTTGAAACGGTGATGCAGCACCGGTGTATGACGTTTTGATTGGGCTCCTGTGTGCAGCGTCTGCTGCAACTGCCAAGACACTTCCAGCACGCATGCCGGTTGCATGGAGGAGACAAGCCATCCGGCGTTGAAGCCGGGTCGCGCCGATTCGGAGTCTTCCGATTCGTCGCGTGATTCGAATGTCGTCAAGACATCCCGCAGAGAAAGCTACCGAAGGCTAGCGGCATGCAACGGCGCTGGCAAGTGGCAATTGTCGTTTGTTCACTAGGCGGTCATTTTTTCCGACCCCGCCCCTGCGGGCAAAAATGCACTGCGGCAATCCATCAGGCCGGCCAAACCCGCTGCAACTGTACTGTTGATTCAGATGTATAGACGGCTGGACGTCCATTCTTGAAATCCATCACTGCGCTTTCGTCGAGCACGGCAAGCGCCTCGAACCCGGGGTCGACAGGCACGACGTCGAGTACGCGACCGGTTTCACGGTTGCCGGCGCACAGCGCTTCGCCGGCATGCATGGCATCTGGGGAAGCCAGGCTGCACAGGTGTTGCTTGTGTGCGCCACGGAAGTGCAGGCGCGCGACGATCTCCTGCCCGGGATAGCATCCCTTGTCGGTCACCACCGCCCGCAGGCGCAGCAACGACAATGCCGGAGCCAGCCATTGGCCGAGTTCCGCTGCGGGCAGCCAGGGCCACCCCGCACGCACTTGCTGCGTGCACCAGTCGGGCATCTCTTCGCCTGGTGCAGCGAGGTACATGCCGTGCCCCCCGCAGCCCAGGCCGAGCGTCCCGCGGCTGCCGCAAAGCCTGTGCAGCGGTGCCGCTGGTC
>Ga0209941_1000738_pt1 | contig 31735 bp, 25 predicted proteins | sample ThiBiot_300_plan_FD_183945 | JGI IMG/M metagenome (GOLD analysis project Ga0209941, IMG submission 183945) | Wastewater bioreactor microbial communities from Cape Town, South Africa - Thiocy_solids_1 (SPAdes) | ecosystem: Engineered > Bioremediation > Thiocyanate > Unclassified | place: South...
AAGCACGCGCTGATCTGTTCGACTACCTGGAGCGGTTCCACAACCCGCGCATGCGTCGTAGAGTTGCCCGGCGTGACCGAGAGTTTTCAGCCTTAATCAAACCGTCCGCGGAAACGGGGTAGAACCCGAACAGGCTGTTTACGTGTTCGGTTTGGCGAGGGCGTCGTTGATCCAATTTATGCATCGTACTTTCTGAGTCACCCAGCTTCACGCGAGTGGGTCGTACGTCATGCAGTTGGCGCGACAATGCCAAATCTCAACACGTCGATTTTGGCGGCTCTTCCGTTCCTTATGCCGCCGCTGGACGAACAACGCGCCATCGCCAGCGTCCTTGGCGAGCTGGACGACAAGATCGAACAGAACCGGCGCACGGCACAGGCGCTGGAAAAGCTGGCGCGGGCCATCTTCCGCGCCTGGTTCGTGGACTTCGAACCGGTCAAGGCCAAGGCCGCCGGCGCCACCCACTTCCCCTCCATGCCCCAGCCCGTCTTCGACGCGCTGCCCACCCGCTTGGTCGATTCCGCCATCGGCCCCGTACCGGAAGGGTGGGAGGTGAAGCGGCTGTCGGATGCCTTTGAAGTGAATCCCAAGCGTGCGCTTGGCAAGGGCATGGTTGCGCCTTACCTCGACATGAAGAACATGCCCACGACCGGACACGCTCCAGATTTTTGGACTGAGCGAGCGTTTGGTTCTGGGATGAAGTTTCAAAACGGCGACACGCTGGTGGCTCGCATCACCCCGTGTCTGGAGAACGGCAAGACCGCATTTGTCGATTTTCTGGCGGACAACGAGATTGGATGGGGCTCAACCGAATACATCGTGTTGTGCCCGAGAACACCGTTGCCGCCGGTTTTCGCATACTGCCTTGCGCGAACCCAGGAATTCCGTGAATTTGCTATCCAGAACATGAGCGGCAGCAGTGGACGACAACGAGTCCCTGCGACGGCGATGGATCACTACCAACTGGCGGTTCCACCGGAGGATGCCGCCGTGGCATTCGCAAGCATTGCCGAGCCCATGTTTGACAGCATCCGGTCAGGAGTGAATGAATCCCGCAAGCTCGCCGAAATGCGCGACTACCTGCTCCCCAAACTCCTAAGCGGCCAAATCCGCGTCCGCGACGCGGAGCGTGCCTCCGTCACGGTGGCGTAGCCGTGTACCTCGTCGTGTGCGTCCCGTCCTCGCGCGCCAATGGGGCGTTGGATTTGGCCGGTGGCCGAGGGTAAAGTGAGCTTGTGCAACACGGAGACACGAATATGTCCGCTTCCGCAAAAACCGTACTGCAAGAGGCGCTGCGGCTTCCGCCGGGCGAGCGCGCGGCGCTGGTGGAAGGCCTCATTGGCAGTCTGGATCAACCCGACCCGGCCATGGACGCCCTGTGGCTCAAGGAAGCCGAGGATCGCATGGCGGCTTATCGTGCCGGTGAGCTGGGCGCGGTGGATGCCGAGCAGGTCTTTGTCAAACTCGGCCAGCGGGTGTGAAGGTTCGGCTGCTTGATCCCGCGCAGCGCGAGTTGGTCGAAGCAGTCGAGTATTACAACAACGAGCGGGCGGCCTTGGGCAGCGAGTTTCGGAATGAAGCGTGGCTCGCCATTCAGCGCATTCGGGAGTTTCCCGATGCCTGGTCGCCGTTGGGTGGCCACATTCGCAGATGCCAGTTGCGGCGCTTTCCCTATGGCGTGATCTACGAGGTCACGACAAATGAGATCGTCGTTATCGCGGTGGCTCATCTGCATCGCCGTCCGGAATACTGGCGTTCTCGAAAGCGATAGTCTGAACGATGGGTACGGGGAGCACCAACGTGGGAGCACGCAAATCGGCCGGGCGACTCATTCCTCACGAGAGACGTGACGTTTGACTTCCGCCCAAGGCGCGCCCTCGGTCGGGTTGCGCTCGAAATATGCCATGCGGCGATCCAGTTCATCGGCCTGCCACGCCGGCAAATCAACGCCGGCAGTGTCTTTTGCCACGCTGTCCCAAATGGCTTCTACGAGCTTGATGCGCTCGGCAACCGGCAGTTCGAGGACGCTGTCAATGTTGATCGCGTTCATGGCATCGATGATAGCGCTTCGTCCCGTGCGCGGCCAACGCCAAGCCCAACCGTTTTGCGATGGTTGCCTGCCTGGGGACAATTTACTCCGACTGCACGGCGGCGATAAGGAACCGATCCTATGACCCATCCTTCGCCCACCGAGCAGTTGGTGGAAGATGTAGCTGCCATCCATTTCGGCGCGATCGGTGCCACCGTCAAACGCGGGGTGGACAACGACGATGCCGCCGAGCGTGCCGGTTCGGAACACTGGCTGTTGCAGGGCCGCCTTGCGTCTGCATTGCAGCGACTGAATCCCCAGCTTCCGCATGAGGTGCTCGAAGGCGTGGCACGCACGCTTTCACACCCGCCGCACCCGACGCTGATCCAGAACAACCGCTGGTTCCACGGGTTGCTGGCCGATGGCGTGCCGGTGGAATATCGGGACGCAAAGTCGGGTGAGATGCGCGGCGGTCGTGTGCGCCTGGTCGATTTCGACAACCCGGTGGCGAACGACTGGCTGGCGGTGCGCCAGCTCACCATCACCAGTGCATCGGGCAAGCACATTCGCCCGGATTTGCTGCTGTTCGTGAATGGCCTGCCGGTGGTGGTGATCGAGCTGAAAGACCCGACGGACGAGAAGGCCGACCTTGGCGTGGCCATCGACCAGCTCAAGCGCTACATGGATACCGCGCCCGACCTGTTCGTGCCCAATGTGTTGTGCGCGGTGTCGGACGGCATGTTGACGCGGGTCGGTTCCATCACCGCCGGCCCCAGCCGCTTCATGCCGTGGCGACCGCTGGCCGATGAAGGCGGTGCGCCGATGCTGGAAGCGCTGATTCGCGGCCTGCTGGAACCGCGCGCGCTGCTGGACTACCTGCGCGCCTGCGTTACCTTCGAGGAAGACGAGCGCGGCGACATCATCAAGAAGGTGGCCGGGTATCACCAGTTCCGCGCCGTGCGCAAGGCGCGCGCCAGCGTGCTGGCGCATTTGAAGCCCAAGGGCGACGGGCGCGGTGGCGTGATCTGGCACACGCAGGGTTCGGGCAAGTCGCTGACCATGCTGATGCTGGCCGGCGCGCTGATTCGCGAGCCAGCCATGGCCAATCCAACCGTGGTGATGATTACCGACCGCAACGATCTGGACGATCAACTGTTCGACACGTTTGCCGCCGGCCGCGCCTTGCTTCGCCAGCCGCCGGTGCAGGCGGCCAGCCGCGAGCACTTGAAAGAACTGCTCGACCGCGCCGCGGGCGGCGTGGTGTTCACCACTATCCAGAAGTTCGCCGAAGCCCACGGCGTGATTTCCGAACGCAGCAATGTGGTGGTGATGGCCGACGAAGCCCACCGCAGTCAGTATGGCTTTGTCGAAGGCGGCGCGCGCTGGATGCGCGAGGCGCTGCCCAACGCCACCTTCGTGGGTTTCACCGGCACGCCGCTGGAAGGCGACGACAGGAACACCATCCACGTGTTCGGCGAGTACGCCGACGTGTACGACATCCGGCAGGCGGTGGAGGATGGCGCCACCAGGCCGCTGTATTACGAGTCGCGCATCGTCAAATTGCGCGTGGACGATGAGGGCGCGCGTGTCGCCGAAGAACAGCTCGACGAGATCGCAGCGGTTGCCCATGCCGACGACGCGGCGGAAGACCGCCCTTATCGCGTGCGGCTGGAATCGCTGGTGGGCGCGCAGGAGCGTATCGAACGCCTGGCGGCCTTCATCGTCGAGCACTGGGAGAAGCGTCGCTCGGCCATGGAAGGCAAGGCCATGGTGGTGACCATGAGCCGCGACATCGCCGCCCGGCTGTACGAAGCCATCCGCGCGCTACGGCCGGACTGGCACGATGCCGACGACGAGCGCGGCGCCATGAAGGTGGCGGTCACCGGCAGCGGTGATGATCCCGAACCGCTCGCCAGCCATGTGCGTACCAAGGCCGCCCGCGAGCGTCTCGCCGAACGCTTCAAAGACCCGGCCGACGAACTGCGGCTGGTGATCGTCTGCGACATGTGGCTGACCGGCTTCGATTGCCCGCCGGCGCACACCCTGTATCTGGACAAGCCGCTGGCCGGCCACAACCTGATGCAGGCCATCGCGCGCGTGAATCGCGTGTATGGCGACAAGCCCGGCGGTTTGATCGTGGACATGCTCGGTCTCGCCGACCAGTTAGCCGATGCGCTAGCCACCTACACCCGCGCCGGCGGTACCGGCGAGGCGGTGCGGCAGGTGCAAGGCGAAGCCGTGCCGGCGATGCTGGCCGCGTTCGAGAAACTGCGCGATTTCTTCCACGGTTGCGACTATGCGGCGGCATTGGGTGCCGAACCACGCGACGTGCTGCCGATCTACCTGCGCGCCATCGACCACGTGCTGGGCGAGAACGACGGCTGGCAGCGATTCCGCGCGCTGGTGAAGGAGCTATCGACCGCGTTCGCACTGGCCGTGCCGCGGCCGGAGACCACGGAAGTCACGCCGCACCTGGCGTTCTTCCAGCGCTGCGCCGCGATGATCCGCAAACGGTTGGCCGATGATGACGGGCGGCACGCCACCACCAGCCGGCAACGCGACGTGGACGCCGCGGTGCGCCAAGTCATCGGCGGCGCGGTCGATGCCGATGACGTGATCGACCTGTTTGCCGTGGCTGGCCTTGAAGAAGCCCGCCTGGACATTCTTGGCGACGACTTCCTGCAACGCGTGGCGGCGCTGGAACAGAAGAACCTCGCGCTGGAAACACTGCGCAAGCTGCTGAACGACCAGATTCGCATCACCGAACGCAGCAACATCGTGCAGAGCCAGAAGTTTCGCGAGGCGCTGGAGGACGCGCTGTCGCGCTACACCAACAAGGCCATCTCGACCGCCGAAATGATTTCGCGGTTGATCGACCTGGCGAAAAGCCTGCGCGAAGCGAAGGCGCACGGCGAGCAGCTGGGCCTGAGTACCGAAGAAACCGCGTTCTACGATGCGCTGGCCGACAATAGTTCGGCACGCGAGGCCATGCAAAGCGACACCCTCCGCCTGATGGCGCGCGAGCTGGCCGAGATGGTCAAGAAAATGCCCAAGCTCGACTGGACGCAGCGCGAGTCGGTGCGCGCCACGCTGCGCCGTAACGTGCGCCGGATGCTCGCCAAGTACGGGTACCCACCCGACCTTGCCGAAGGGGCAACGCAGTTGATACTTCGGCAGGCCGAGTTGTCGACCGAGAACGGGGTGTAGGGACGCGCGTGGCATTGTGAAAGGAAAGGTGGGCGAAGGGCCGTACCGCCCGCTGGTTCATGGAAATGAGGCCAACTGGCGGCATTTCGTTTATTTCGTATATTGCGGTTATTTTGTTTACGAGGTAAACTGTGTTCCCCAAGAGAAGACTTGGAGAGGATGAAGCCGCCATGTCTGCGCTATTGAACGAACAACTCGTCACGCCCCCGACCACCCCCGAAGAATCAAAGCTGGCACGCGAAAGCAGCCGGCTGTTGGCCGCGTGCATTGGTCATGGCCCAACGGCGCGGCTGCGCGTGATCGACGGGGATGGCGAAATCGAAGTGCCGGTGGCTGCGCTGTGGATGCTCGTCGACATCCTGAACAACATGGCGGCCGGCAACGCGGTCAGCCTGGTACCAATCCATGCCGAACTGACCACCCAGCAGACGGCCGACTTCCTCAACGTGTCGCGCCCGTATGTCGTCGGGCTTCTGGAACATGGCGACTTGCCGCACCACATGGTGGGGACGCACCGGCGCGTGTATTTCCGCGACCTTATGGCCTACAAGAATGCCCAGCTCGCCAAGAGCAAGGCGCAACTGACCGAGTTGGCTCGCGAAGCCCAGGAACAGGGCTTCTACTGATGTCGAACTTTGTCGCGGTGTACGACGCCTGCGTGTTGTATCCGGCACCGTTGCGCGACTTGCGGATGCAACTTGCGGTAAGCGATTTGTTCCGTGCACGCTGGACAACGCGCATGCCCGTGTGTGTCGGGCGTGGCGCATAACGCAAAACCCCGTGTTCGCTAAGACACGCAAAACCGCCGGCGGTTTAGGCAACCCGTAGGCAACGGATACAAAAAGACCACCGCGAGGGTGGACTAAATGCTTGAATCTGTTGGTCGGGGAGACAGGATTTGAACCTGCGACTTCTACGTCCCGAACGTAGCGCTCTACCAGGCTGAGCTACACCCCGTGGGAGCCGCGTATGGTAGTTGCCGCCTGGCTGCTTGGCAACAATCCGCGCCGTGTCGGCTGCCCCGACAAGCTCCAGGATCAAGGCATCTGCTAATCTAGCTGGCCGCTGGCGCGCCGCAGTGGCAGCGCCGCGCAGAGTCCGCATCGACGAGGAGTCCATGGCGCTTACCCCGCCCCGTACCATGCCCGGCGTGCTCGAGCTGCTGCCGCGCGAGCAGATCGTGCTGCAGCGCATGCTCGGGGTGATCCGGCGCAACTACGAGCGCTTCGGCTTCCTGCCGATCGAGACTCCGGCGATCGAATACTCCGACGTGCTGCTGACCAAGAGCGGCGGCGAGACCGAGCGCCAGGTGTATTTCGTGCAGTCGACAGGGGCGCTGGAGCAGGCGGACCGGCATGGCGGCGTTCCCGAGCTGGCGCTGCGCTTCGATCTCACCGTGCCGCTGGCCCGCTACGTGGCCGAGCATGAGCGCGAGCTCAATTTCCCGTTCCGCCGCTACCAGATGCAGCGGGTCTATCGCGGGGAGCGGGCCCAGCGTGGGCGCTTCCGCGAGTTCTACCAGTGCGACATCGACGTGATCGGCAAGGACAACTTGTCGGTGCGCCATGACGCCGAAATCCCCGCGGTGATCTACAGCGTGTTCAGCGCGCTGGACATTGGCGCGTTCACCATTTCATTGAACAACCGCAAGCTCATGCGCGGCTATTTCGAGAGCTTGGGCATCGCCGACGCGGGGCAGCAGATGCTGGTGCTGCGCGAGGTGGACAAGCTGGACAAGCGCGGCGCCGAGGCAGTGCGCGCCACGCTCACCGGTAGCCAGTTTGGCTTGGCGGCGGAGACGGTCGAGCGCATCCTGGCCTTGGTGCAGGTGCGCTCCACCTCGCTGGCCGACGCGCTGGACCAGCTCGACCGTCTGGGCGGTGGTCCGCCGGCGCTGGAGGAGGGCCGCACCGAGCTCAGGCAGGTGCTGGAGCTGATCCGTGCGCTGGGCGTGCCGGAAACGCACTATGCACTGAACCTGTCCATTGCGCGCGGCCTCGACTACTACACCGGTACGGTGTACGAGACCACGTTGAATGCCCATCCGGAGATCGGCTCGGTGTGTTCCGGCGGGCGCTACGAGAATCTCGCTGGCCAGTACACCAGGTCGCATCTGCCGGGCGTCGGCATTTCCATCGGCCTCACCCGCCTGTTCTGGCAATTGCGCGACGCGGGCCTGCTGCACGATGCAGGCAGCACCGTGGACGCCCTGGTCACGTACATGGACGATGCCCATTTGCCGGCCTATCTGGCCCTGGCCGGCGAACTGCGCGCTGCCGGTATTGCCACCGAGGTGGTGCTGGAGGGTGGCAAGCTCGCCAGGCAGTTCAAGTACGCCGACCGCGCCGGCATCCGCTATGTGCTCGTGCTCGGCGAGAGCGAGCTGGCCAAGGGTGTGGTCACGGTCAAGGACCTGCAGCGCGGCGAACAGTCCGAGGTGGCGCGCGCCGCGCTGGTCGATGCACTGCGTGCAGGGTTCGCCGCCCCCTGATCCCTCTGCCAGGAGCAAGCATATGAGCCTGATCCGTGTCCCTGTTTCCCATGGCGAGCTGATCGACAAGCTCACGATCCTCGAGATCAAGGCCCGGCGCATCGGCGATCCGGCCAAGCTGGCCAACGTGCGCCGGGAGCTGGAGCTGCTGGAGTCGACCTGGGCCGCGAGCGAGGCGGCCAAGGTCGACATTGCTGCCGAGCGCGGGCAGTTGCTGGCGGTCAACGAGCAGCTCTGGAGCATCGAGGACGCCATCCGGCGCAAGGAGCTGGCCCACGCCTTCGACCACGAGTTCATCGAGCTGGCGCGCTCGGTGTATTTCCGCAACGACGAGCGTGCTGCCTGCAAGCGCGCAATCAACCTCAAGCTCGGCTCCGAGCTGGTCGAGGAAAAGTCCTACCAGGACTACCGGGCAAGCTAGGAAGGCCCTGGTCTACCGTGGGTCGTCAGTCCCGTGCAGGTGGAAATCCAGGGCTTTTCGTTGGCACCGGAACCCGCTGGGTGTGCGGATTCGGCGGCGCGAGGTCGCTGGCGGCGGCCTCGAAGCGCTCGATGACGTCGTCGACGCCGATCAGGTCCATGACGCCCGGGCGCTCGATCTTCTTGCCCCAGGGCAGCTCGCTGGCCGGCTTGCCCAGGTAGCGGCGGGCGGCCGCATCGTACTTGTCGACACACCAGCGCCGGTCGGAATACGGCCCGGAGCGGTTCGGGTTGCTTGCCGCATGCAGGCCGAGGACGCGCGTACCCACCGCGTTGGCCATGTGCATGGGTCCCGAATCCGGGGTCAGCACGAGCTGCGCGCGCGCGAGCAGGGCAAGCAGCTTCTTCAGTGTGTCCTTGCCGGTCAGGTCGAGCGGCGCCATCCGCGCGTTCGCAAGGATGGCATCGGCCATGGCGCGCTCGCTGGCGCTGGGGCCGCCCACCAGCACCGTGCGCCAGCCGCGGGAGGCCGCGTGGTCCATCACGGCCGCGTAGCGTTCGGGGCGCCAGTTGCGCAGCGCATGGCTGGCGCTCGGGCTGACCATCAGCGTCGGTGTGCTGCCCGGGATGTGCGTGGCTGCCCAGGCGCGATCCTCGGCGGACACCGGGATATCCCAGCGCACGTGTTCCTGCCGCAGTCCCAATGGCTCGCAGAAGCTGCCAATGGCGTCCAGCACGTGTTCGCCGCTGCGCGCCGGGATACGCTCACCGATGAACCAGCCGTGCAGGTCCCTGGCGCGGGCACGGTCGTAACCGATGCGCCGGTCGGCATGGATGGCCAGACTCAGCAGGTTTGAGCGCAGGGCAACCTGCATGTGCAGCAAGGCGTCGAAGCGGCGTCCGTGCAGGGCCCGTTGGATCTCGCGCATGCCGGTCACGCCTGCGGTCTTGTCGAAGGTGACGAACTCGACGCCGGGCAGGTCGCCCACGAGCCGGCGCTCGAGCCTGCCGATGATCCACACCAGCGCCACCTGCGGCCATGCCGATTGCAGCGTATGCACCAGCGGCACGACGTGGGTGACGTCGCCAATGGCGGAAGTGCGCAGCAGGCAGATCGAGGCGGATGGGTTCACGGCGTGGGTTAGAATCGACAGGTGCTTGAGGCGGACTCGCGTTGGTGGATGGCCTGATGCAAGAACGAACCTGCAACGCGGCAGCCACGGCTATTGTCTTTGACGCGGCGCGGTTTGAACACATCACGCCCGACTGGTTCGTGCCAGCTTACTGGGAGGCGCGCCACGCGCTGCATTACCTCAGCGGCGGCCGTGGTGGCGTGGCTGCGATCGACACCCCTGCCGGCGAGTGCATCCTGCGGCACTATCATCGCGGTGGCCTGGTGGCGCGCCTGTTGGCGGACCGCTACCTGTGGCAGGGCGCGGCGCGGACGCGGAGCTTTGCCGAGTTCCGCCTGTTGCAGGAGATCGCGAAGCTCGGTCTGCCCGGACCGCTGCCGATCGCCGCGCGCCATGTGCGTCATGGCCCGTGGTATACCGCTGACCTGATCACCCTGCGTATTCCCCAGGCGCGCACGCTGTCCGAGGTGTTGGCCGACGGCGCCTTGGACGCGACCGTGGCGGCGCAGATTGGCGGTGTGGTGGCGCGCTTCCACCGCGCCGGTGTCTGCCACGCCGACTTGAATGCGCACAATATCCTGTTGAACACCGAGGGCGCGCACCTGATCGATTTCGACCGTGGGCGCCTGCGTACGCCACATGCCGCATGGCGCCAGGCCAACCTGCGGCGGCTGCAGCGTTCGCTGCTGAAGCTGGGCGCGGCCAGCGACGGCGTGCCCGCGTTCGAGGTGGCCACCTGGCAACCCCTGCTGGCCGGGTACCGGCAGGCGTGGGCGGCATGAGCTGGCAGCTGCGCTTTCTCGGCGTGGGTGATGCCCATGCCGGCGCCGCACTCGGCACCGCCGCTGCCGTGCTGGAGCGGGATGCGCAGCCGATCCTGCTGATCGATTGCGGGCCGGGCACCGTGGCACGCTATCTGGCCGCCTACGATGTCCTGCCGCAGGCGTTGTTCATCACCCACACCCATCTCGACCATGTCGGCGACATGGAGCAGCTGTTTTCGCGCTTGTGGTTTGCCGACAAACCGCACGCAGGCCTCAAGGTGTTCGTGCATGCCGGCGTGTTGTCCTGGCTGCATGCGCGGGTTGCGGACTACCCGGGTGCTGTCGCCGAGGGCGGGGTGAACTTCTGGGAGGCGTTCCAGCTCGTGCCGTGCACCCGCGGCTTCTGGCTGGACGGATACTGGTTCGACTTGTTTGCCACCCGCCACCACGTGCCCGGCACCTCATACGGGTTGGCGCTGCAGGGTTGTCTGGCCTATACCGGGGACACGCGGCCGATTCCGGAGATACTCAGGCTGCGCGCGGCGCATGGCGAGCTGGTGGCGCATGATTGCGGCTTGCTGGCGAACCCGTCGCATACGGGTGTGGACGACCTGGTGCGCGAGTACCCGCCGGAGCTGCGCTCGCGCCTGCTGCTGTACCACTACGCGAACGCCGGGGCTGGAGCCGCGATGGCCGAGCGGGGCTATCGGGTAGCACTCGCTGGGCAGCAGATCACCTTGCCGGCTCCTGCTCCACCGCGCGCGGATGCCGGTTGAAGCGGCCCGGTTTCGCTTGCCCGTACTTCGGCCTCCCGCTATCCTTCCCGGTTCGCGTCGGCCCATTCGCTCGATCGGGCAGCCAGCGTTTCCAGCGGCCGTGCTGTGGTCTGGTCCGGTGCTGCAAGTTGCGATAAAGGTTTTGTGCGTGTGGAGAGGTGTCCGAGTGGTTGAAGTATGGGCACCACTGGAGTTGTGTATACGGCTTATCCCCGTATCGCGGGTTCGACGAATTCGTCGGGAACGAATTCGGACAACCGCAGGTTGGCCCCGAGCGACAGCGAGGGGTGAGGCCCAGGAGGGGCCGAACAATCCCGCCCGGTGCTGCAAGTTGCGATAAAGGTTTTGTGCGTGTGGAGAGGTGTCCGAGTGGTTGAAGGAGCACGCCTGGAAAGTGTGTATACGGCTTATCCCCGTATCGCGGGTTCGAATCCCGCCCTCTCCGCCATTACTTGATAAAAATCCCTGCTTTTGCAGGGCTTTTATTGCCCGAGCCAATCAACTGTCGTACACCCGTTCGCTTGCGTTGCCAGCAACGCCGCTGTGGTGCCCCATACAGGTCGGCAACGGCCATCAGGCGTGCCACCCGGTTGCGGCTGGTGCATTCGCCTTCGAACGCCAACCGCTCGTGCGTACGCGGCACGCCGATGCGACTTGCATCGCCCGCGGTTGTTCCGCTGTTCCAGGTCCGCGTGATCGAGCCTGGCCCGGGGGCACATCCCACACGATCATGCGGAGATTGCCGCTGCCGTTGTGCACTGTCGTGATCACCGTGCGCCCGATCACCGACAGCGCGACTTCACCGATCGTGCGGGCCTGTGGGTCGCTGTCGCAAATGCGCGTGACCTCGGCATCGGTCTGGGCGCAACGCCACGCGATCAACTCCAGATTCCCGGAACCGTTCCCGGCCGCGGTGAGGGTTTCGCTGTCATTGAACGCGTCGATGGCGAATGCCACCCTCGCCAGGACAATCCTGCTCTACCGCTGGACAAATCTGCAGAGGTCCAGAAGTCGTCGGAGGATCTACCCGGTCCCCCTCCACGTGGCCAAACACGGCCCGGTCGGCGGCCTCGGCCGGGTAACGCATTGCCGCCTTGCGCTTGCGCTATCTGATCGGTGAGGGGAGTGGAACCTCGCGGCCGAACTCCACGTAGTAGTAGACGAACTTTCCGGCTTCAGGGGACGCGACGCCCGCGTCTTTCTTGACTGCGTAGCCAAAGGCACCAAACCACCGCGTGTCCGGCTGTGCGAGCCGGACGTGGAGATAGTCGCCGAAGCGCGTCGGCGCAATCACGGGATTGCCCGACGCGTCCTTTACAACCTTCCCATCGTCGCCGATCTGCTCGCGAAGCACGGTTACGTCGCTCGCCTCGCCATACCAGACGACCCAGTCGCCGAGGATGCCGACGGCGTGGCTGCCGAACAACGTTGTACCACCGCCCCAAGCCAGCGAGATGCCGACTTCGCCGTCCGAGTTGGTCGCGAGGCTCGGATAACAGTACGCGTGATCGCCGTTCCAGATGGCGAACTGATCGACGCGCTTGTAATCCGCACCGATGTCGAACCGCACGACTTGCACGTGGGCAAACGCAAACCGTGGCCCACCATATCCGCCGTCACTCGCCGCCGCGGTCCAGGCGAACCACAGCTCGTTGCCGCGACGAGTGGCTCCGATGATTCGATGGTCCTCGCTGACCCAATCAGGATTGTCCGGAGCTTTTGCGACGACGTTGCCGTCACCGAGTCGAGGCCAGTTCAGCACTTCACGCTCGCGCCAGGCGTAGTTTGGATCGCCGCCCACCGACGAGTAGATCCGCATATGCGAATTGTCGACGTGCTGTGCCCAGTAGAACTCATTGTTGGTCACGTTCTGTGCCGGCGAGCCCGTGAGGGTATTTGCGTCGTCGATGAACCCGAACAGGAAGCTCAAGCCCTTCCCCGCGACCATGTCACCAAGCGGCAGCTCGTAGAACAATTTCCCCGTCCTGCCGACGAACACGTTGGTGTTGACGTGAAGAAAATCCCTGCCATAGGTCAGGTCGGGGAAATCCATCCACGACGTGCCGAGCCCAAAGGTATCCGGCGTGAAGTCCCATTGCCGCGTCCACGCCTGCTTGCCTCCGGAGAACTTCTTGAGATCGGCCTGGCTCGCGATTGCGATCTTCACGACATTGCGGTTGGCCTGCGTGCCCGAGCCTTTGAACGACTGGACGTACAGCACAAAACAGTCGATGGCTGGAATGTAGTGGATGACCTGATCACCGGCCCAGCCACCGTACACGATGTCTGCGGCGAAGATCTTGGTGAAGTCGAGGTCGGTGAATGTCCTGCCTCCGTCGACCGACAGCTTCAACCACAAGTTGCCCGACATCACCACAACGTCTCCGCCGCGCGCACCACTCATGTCCGGCGGCCAATTCTTTGCGAGCTCGGTCGCGGTGAACGTACGGAAGCCGACCGGGCCCGCCGCGCCAGGCGGCGTTGGCCCGGGACCGCTGCGGAAGTCCAAGGGCTTCGGCGTGGGCTGGCGCGGATCGATCAGTCCTGTGAACGACCCCAACGGGACACCCCCGCGTCCGGCATCTTCGTCGTGTCGGGGTCTTTCGACGAAGATCCAGGGATGGTGCTTTTCCGAAGTCCGCACCAGCGGAACGTAGCCGCGCGACTTGGCTGACCAGCCGTCCCCCCTCCTTGCTCCACCGCCCGGCGGGCATGGGACGTACTTGCATATGTCGTCGTCATGTTCCGCGGGCGGACAGCATTCATCCAACTGCGCAAGCAGCTTCGCGTGGCGGTCGTATTCCAGCGCAGCCGCAGGGTTCACTGTGCGATACATCTCGAAGAGCCCTGCCAGAGATGCGGCAATCGATTTCAGTGCGGCACCGTTTCGATGCACTTCGTTTGCGGTGACGCACGTCGTCCGTGCGATCCTGTCGAGCAAACAAGTGATCTGGTCGCAATCGCAATGGCTCGTCGGCTGGATCGGCGGACGGTACGGACTGTCGGGCGGGCCTTGGTCGCCGCTTGCGGGTTCCTGTGGCGTCGATGGCATGGGCTTGTGGTGCGGATCGTTATCGGATGGATTCATGACGTTTCCCTGCAAGGAAGCGGGTCATAAGTGCACGCCGTCAGGACAGTGCCGCCCGGCGAACCGGGGTCGAGGTTTCACTCACTTCGTCGAAGCGGATGCTTGCCCCATGCGCAGCCGCAGTCGAAGCCGAGCCGCATCGAGAAACGGGGCGAGCATTGCAAAGGCAAGGGAAATGGCCAGGCCCCACTCGGTTGATCCGTTGCCGCCGTCCGGCGCGAGGTCGAGGACGTGCTCGATCCAATCGGGTGTTGTAAGCGTCAGCACAAGGACGATAGCGCTCAGCACACCGAGGGCCATTTCGATCCAGAAGCGTGACGTCAAAGCCCCGGACTTCCCAATGGCCGCGGCCGGCGGTCGCATCTCAACCTGCAACAGGTCTTGGCTTTCATCGGTCATGACTTTTGCCCCCTCTGCCTGAATGCAACCAAGCAACCCTCGAGCCGCCGAATGAGCGGACCCGCAGGCCTCATTCAAGTCGCGCAGGCTCAACCAGGATTGCCGATACGGCATCCGGCGTTCGGTTCCCCTGAACATGCACGGCTTGCCTGGAGCCGTTCGTTGCGCTGGTCGGGGAATGGATTGCCGGGGAAATCCGCACTTGCGGCTGCGAATGGATACGTCGGTTCAACGATCGGAGGTTTTTGGCCGCGGAAGCCGCATTTTGTGCCTGACGAACGTGACCAACTAGGACAATTCTGCTTGATCGTTGGACAAATCTCCGGAAATCCAGCACGTGTCGGCAGGTGTGGAGCGGGGCGCTGCCAGTCGAACGCGTCGCTGATATTCGGACGCAGTGACACCACCCAGCCGTCGGAACGCCCGCGAGAAGTACGACGTGTCGTTGAAACCCGAGGAATAGGCGACCTGCGAGATCGCCATGTGCGGTTCCGCAAGAAACGCCCGGGCCTTGGCAATGCGGAATTCCAAAAGGAAATGCGCAAAGGTGCAGCCCTGCTCGAGCCTGAACGCCCGACTGAATTCGGATGGGCTCAGATGGCAAAGCTCTGCGAGAGCGTCACGACAGAGGTCCTCGTCGAAGTGTCCGGCGATGTAGGTCACTGCAAGCCCCGTTTTGCGCGCAACCGAGGGCGGCCTTTGCAGGTGGCCAGCCGGCTCGATCAGGTCCGCCGGCAAGCCTTTGCCACGAATCGGGGTTTGACGTTCGGCTTGCATGCTTGCAGCCAATAACTCGATGCTGCGGGTCAGTATCCGCTCACCGAGCGGCTTGACGCGATAATCCCAGACACCTGAGCGGAATGCCCAGACGGCAAGTGCCTCGGAGTGGTACTCGGTGAACATCAATACAGGAAGCGCCGGGAATGTTCGTATGAGCATCGGAACCGCCCGCAAACGGGCTTGATCCGGGTAATCGAACTCGATGCATGCGATTTGGGGGCGGAACTGCCGAATCGTTCCAGGGACGCTTTCGAACCGGTCGACCCGTGCTACTTCATAAGCTGCGGGTACTGACTGCAAGAGCCCGCGAACGGACGATTGCCCGCACAGGTCGATCCACAGGAGTCGAACAGTGCCCATAGACACACCAGGCAGTTTGTCGATAGCGCGGATACCACGGCTCGGTGCCATTGTGCCACCTGGAACGGGACTCATGAGCGCCTTTGCCTTCAAAGCCTCACATGGCTTGGCGTGGGGGCGGGACCGCGGGTTCGCACACTGGCGCCAAGGTTCGACATGGGCCAGCGCGGATGGCCAGGGGCACGCAATCCGGGGACACGCACGCACCTCCCGTCGGCTTGCGGAATGAGGGCGAACAACAGAGAATAGCCAGCTGGCGGACGCTCTTTCCGTCGTTTGCCGATGTCTTGCCGGCAGACAGGCTGGTGTCGTATCCAGGCGGCTACGCCATGACGTTCACGGTGGCCCCGTCGGTCCCCCCGCGACGATAGTTCGTGAACTCCGCCAGGTCCGGAAGGAAGCAACGGCAGCGAATGATTCGGGTGCCGGGGTGTGGCTGGCGGGGCCGCCTCCATCTTCGGGCTCGCCCCATGGCGGGCACACGACCGGGCAGGGCTCTACAGTCCGCGCAGCTCGATCCCTTCCCGGTCCACGCGTAACACCGACCCATGCTGGTACCAGTCGCCCAGCACGATGCGCTGCGCCTGGCGTCCATCGAGATCGAGCGTATGGACCGCCGGACGGTGGGTATGGCCGTGGATCAGACGGGTGACGCCGTGCCCGCGCAGGGCGCCGGCCACGGCCCCGGCGTTGACGTCCATGATGCTTTCGCTGGTGCTGCCGGTATGGCTGCGACTGGCATCGCGGGCCTTGGCCGCAAACGCGCGGCGCGCTGCCAGGGGTATGGCCAGGAACTGCGCCTGCCATGACGCCTGGCGTACCTCGTTGCGCCAGGCCTGGTAGGCGAGGTCGTCGGTACACAACGAGTCACCATGCATGAGCAGGGTCGGCGTGCCGCCGATGTCGTGCACCACGGCGTCATCGAGCAGGGTGAAGCCGGCGCGCTCGGCGAATTCCTCGCCGAGCAGGAAGTCGCGGTTGCCCACCATGAAATACACCGGTACCCCGGCATCACGCACTGCGCGGGTGGCGGCGGCGATGCGCCCAGGCAATTCCGCGTCGTCGTCGTCGCCGATCCAGGCCTCCACCAGGTCGCCAAGGATGTACAGGGCCTGCGCACTGCGCACCTCGTCGCTGGCGAGATAGCGCTCGAACAGCGTGACGAGGTGAGGACGCGCCAGGTCCAGATGCAGGTCGGCGACGAACAGGCTGGCCATGGTCGGGGCCGTCACTGTCCCTGGTGGCCGCTGGTGGGCTTGGCCGCGCCGCTGTGCGTGGCGGCGGATTTGGCCGCCGCGGGTCGGGCCGTGACAGTCGCCGCCTTGGCTGGCGTGCCGCCGGCTTCCTGCGCATCGCCTTCTTCACCGACGACGTGCGCGCTCTCGATGATCACCAGCGGGTTGGGCACGTCGCCGGAGAATGGCCCCAGGGCCCTGGTCGGCAGGGCGGCGATCTTGTCCAGTACGTCCATGCCCTTGGTGATCTTGCCGAACACCGCGAAACCCCAGGTGAGACTGCTCTGGTTGCCGACAAAATCCAGGCGCAGGTTGTCCACCAGGTTGAAGAAGAACTGCGCGGTGCCGCTGTTGGGGTCGGTGCCGCGCGCCACCGCGATGGTGCCGCGCAGGTTGCTCAAGCCGTTGTCAGCTTCGTCGGGGATGGCTGGCCGCGTGCGCTTGGGGCGCAGGTCGCGGGTGTACAGACCGCCCTGCACCAGGTAGCCCGGTATCACGCGGTGCAGGACCGTGCCCGCATAGAAGCCGTCGCGCACGTACTGCAGGAAGTTGGCGACGCTTTTTGGCGACTTCTCCGGATACAGCTCGATGGTGATGGCGCCCTGGGAGGTTTCGAGCACCACCTGCGGCAAGGCCGCGGCAGCGGTCTTGTCCGGCTTGGCCGCCTGGGCCGCAAGCTGGTATGGCAGGCCGAGCAGGAAAAGGACGAGCAGGATCTTGAACATGGCGACCGGGCCAGTGGAATGCGTCCCATGATAGCGGCGATCGCCTGACTGATCGCCTGGCGTTCGCCACTGGAGACAGGGAGGTCAGGTGGTCATGCGCGCTGCTCGCGCCTGGACGGCAGTCCGCCCGCGCGGGTGGACAGCTCCAGCTTCAGTCCCAGTTCGGCCAGGGGCTGGCGTTCCTGCAGCAGGTCGGCCTGGGTCAGCGGGTGTTGATCCAGCCAGTCGTGCGGCAGCTCGAGCTGCAGGCGATGACGGGTGGCGTGCAGCTGCATCGGCGGCAGGGATTCGGCGCGGCGTGCACGGCGGAACAGTACGGCCAGCCGCAGCAACGCGGTCACATAGCGGGCCAGCTGCCGGTGGCGTTGCGGCAGCGCCCGCACCAGGGCCTTGTCCGGCTTGCGCCGGTGCGCCTCGACCACGGCGGCAAGCAGTTGCTGTTCCTGGCGCGAGAAGCCGGCCAGGTCCGCGTTGCGCAGGATATAGGCGCCGTGGTGCTGGTGCTGGCTGTGGGCGATGGCCAGGCCGATCTCGTGCACCCGCGAGGCCCAGGACAGCCATTCGCGGGCGTCGGCGCCAAGCTGCCAGGCGGGGGCGACCTGGTCAAACAGCTGCAGCGCGGTGGCTTCCACTCGCCTGGCCTGGGCCAGGTCCACTCCGTAGCGGCTGGCCAGCGCATCGACGCTTGCCGTGCGCGGATCGTTGCCACCGGCGCGGCCGAGCAGGTCCCAGAGCAGGCCTTCGCGCATGGAGCTCTCGCACACCTCCATGCGCTCGATGCCGAGTGCGGCAAACGCCGCCTCGAGTATCACCACGCCGCCGGCAAGGATCGGCGTGCGCTCCTTGACCAAGCCGGGCAGCTTGAGCTTGCCAATGTCGCCCTGGCGCAGCAGCTCCTCCCGCAGGGCGGCGATCGCGGCGCCGGTGATGCCCTCCTCGCTCAGTCCGAGCCTGTGCACGATGGCGCCGATGGACTTGGCGGTTCCCGATGAGCCATAGGCTTCCTGCCAGCCGGAGGCGTGATAGTCGCCGGCAAATTGTTGCAGCAGCACGCCGATCTCGGTGGTTGCCCGTTCCCACAAGGGGCGAGTGAGTTTGCCGTGCGGAAAAAAACGCAGGGTGGTGGCGACGCAGCCGGCCTGCACGCTTTCGGTGTGCAGTGGCGCCAGGCCGCGACCGATGATGAACTCCGTGCTGCCCCCGCCAATGTCGATCACCAGGCGTGCCTCGCGCGAGGCAGGCAGGTCGTGCGCGGCGCCGAGAAAGATCAGGCGTCCTTCCTCGCGCCCGGAGACGATCTCGATGGGCGCGCCCAGCGCCGCCTCGGCACCCATCAGGAACGACTCCGGATGCGCCAGTTTGCGCACCGTATTGGTGGCCACCGCGCGCACGTGCTGCGTCGGCAGCCCGGCCAGGCGCTGGCCGAAGCGTGCCAGGCAGGCTGTGGCGCGGTTGCGCTCGGCGGCGGCCAGGCTGCCGTCGGCACGCAGGCCCGCGGCCAGGCGCACGCTGTCGCGCAGCCGGTCGATGACCCGCGGCTGCCCATGTTCCACGCGCGCCACCAGCATCTGGAAGCTGTTCGAGCCCAGGTCCACCGCTGCAATCAGTTCGCCGTTGCGGATGGGGTTCTGCTCGAGTGAACGCACGGCAATATCCGGGGCGGGCAAGGCCCTGATTCTGCCACGCCTGCGATGCCCAATGCCTGTTTCGGCCCCGTCCTAGGCACCAAAGCGACGCAGCAAGCCTTGTTGGGCGCTGTAGGGCGTAGCCTGGCCTGGTTGCGCCCGGGTGTAGCGGCCCTGGCTGTCCAGCAGCCAGGCCTGGGTGTTGTCGGCCAGCGCATTGGCCAGGGTTTCCTCGAAGGTGCGCGCGGCGAGCGCAGGGTCGGAGATCGGGAAGGCAATCTCGATGCGACGCAGCAGGTTGCGTTCCATCCAGTCCGCACTGGCGCAAAACAACTCCGGGTTGCCATCGTTGGCGAACCAGTACACGCGGCTGTGCTCGAGGAAGCGGCCGACGATCGAGCGCACCCGGATGCGCTCGCTGATGCCGTGCAGGCCGGGGCGCAAGGTGCACGCCCCGCGCACCACCAGGTCGATCTCCACTCCGGCCTGCGAGGCGCCGTACAGCGCGGCAATCACGTGGGGCTCGTTCAGGGCGTTCAGTCGCGCCATGATCCGCGCCGGCCGCCCCGCATGGGCGTTGGCGGTTTCGCGCTCGATACGCTCGATCACTCCCGGGTACAGGGTGAACGGCGAGTGCAGCAGCCGTTTCAGCCGGATGATCGGGCCCAGCCCGGAGAGTTGCTGGAATACCTTGTGTACGTCCTCGGTGATTTCCGGATCGGCGGTCATCAAGCCGATGTCGGTGTACATCCGGCTGTTGAGCTGGTGATAGTTGCCGGTCGACAGATGGACGTAGCGGCGCAGCCCGCTGCGCTCGCGGCGGATGATGAGCAGCATCTTGGCGTGGGTCTTGAAGCCCACCACGCCATGCACCACCTGCACGCCGTTTTCGTGCAGGCGTGCGGCCAGATGGATGTTGGCCGCCTCGTCGAAGCGCGCGCGCAATTCGATCACCACGGTGACGTCCTTGCCGTGCCGCGCGGCATCCACCAGCGGCTCGAGCAGCGGGGTCTCCTCGCCGGCGCGGTACAGGGTCTGCTTGATGCCCAGGACGTCGGGGTCGAGCGCAGCCTGGCGCAGCAGGTCGATGACCGGGTTGAAGCTTTCGTAGGGATGGTGCAGCAGGATGTCGTGTTGCGCGATCTGCTCGAACAGGCTCTTCCTGCTGCGCATCGGCTCGGGCAGGCGCGGCGTGAACGGGGCGAATTTCAGCTCCGGCCGGTCCAGCCAGGCATGGATCTGGCCGATGCGTACCAGGTTGACCGGTCCGTCGCAGCGGTAGACGTTGCCAGCGTCGAGCTGCAGGTTGGCGGCGAGCATCGTGGCCACGTCGTCAGGGCAGTCGATGCCGATCTCCAGTCGTGCGGCATGGCCGTAGCCGCGCGCCGGCAATTCCTGCTTGAGCGCCTGCGCCAGGTTCTCCACCTCGCCCTCGTCGACCAGCAGTTCGCTGTTGCGGGTGACCCGGAACGGCCAGGCGCCAAGCACCACGGCATCCGGGCAAAGCCGCCCGGCGTAGGCGCACAGCACCTCGGCCAGCAGCACGAAGTGGTCACCGGGTCCGCCAATTTCATCGGGCAGGCGCAGCAGCCGCGGCAGGCTGCGCGGTACGCCCAGCAGCATCGTGCGCGTGGCATCCCCGGGCGCGTCGGCAGCTCGCATGACGATGGCGATGTTCAAGGTCTTGCTGAGGATCCGTGGGAAGCGGTGCGCCGCATCCATCTCCAGCGGCGAGAGCATGGGCAGCGCGCTGTCTTCGACGTAGCCCTCCAGCCAGCGGCGCTGTGCCGGACTCCATTGCTGGCGGGTGGAGAAATGCACCTGGCTGGCCGCGAGCTCCGGCTGCAGTTCGTCGCGCCATACCGCGTAGGCATCGGCGATCAGCTCCAGCACGCGGGCGCGGATACGCCGCGCCAGCTCGGCCGGCGGAATGCCGTCTGGCCCGGGCAGGGCCTGCCCGCAGGCCAGGTAGTACTGCAGCATGGCCACCCGGACCTCGAAGAATTCATCCAGGTTGCTGGCCACGATGCTGAGGTAGCGCACCCGCTCCAGCAGCGGCACGCCACGGTCGTGGGCCATGGCCAGCACGCGGAAGTTGAATTCCAGCGCGGCGAGCTCGCGGTTGAGGAACAGGCCGGTGGCGGCCGGTTCGGCCTTGCTCGCGCCGTCGGCTGTTACTTCAGACATGACTCATGGACAGGTGTTCGCGCCGGAGGTTGCGCGCCTTTTCTGGCATCGCCCATTCTGGACCATGGCCGGTGCGCCTGCCATGCGCGTGGCCAGGTGATGCGCGTTGGCATGTCGCCGGCGGGCTCAGGCGCGCCCGGCAAACTCGCCAGTGAGCGTGCTCACCCACACCTGCTCGTCGACGCCGATGTACTCGGGCACCGCGACTTCGATGCCGGTCTCGAGCCGCGCCGGCTTGTTGCGCTTGGTGGCGCTGGAGCCCTTGAGCGCCGGGGCGGTCTCGACCACACGCAGCAGGACGCTGCTGGGCACCTGCAAGGCCACCGGGGCGTCGTCGATCAGCTGCACGTAATAGCCTTCGACGCCCTCGACGATGTAGCCGGCGTTGTCGCCCACCAGCTCGGGAGTGAGCACGTACTGGGTGTAGTCCTCGCTGTCCATGAACACGAACGCGTCGCCGTCCTTGTAGGAGAAATCGGCGGCACGGCGCAACAGTTCCATTTCCTTGAGGTCGTCATCGGCGCGCAGGCTGAGGTCGAACTTGCGCCCGCCGGGGATGGAATACAGGGTAAAGCGGAAGGTGACGTTGCCGCCACGTGCGGTCGGCGAGCTGCGTTCGATGTTGTGCACCTGGTACACGGTGCCTTCGTGCTCGATGACGTGGCCTTTTTTGGTCTCGGCGGCTTTCATGGTTCGGGTCTTGGGAAGGTGGCTGGGCTGCGAACACGGCCAGGTGCGGCCGGTGACGGACTTACTTCGGTTGCAGGCGTACCGCGCCGTCCAGGCGGATGGTTTCGCCGTTGAGATAGCGGTTGCCGAGGATGAAGGCCACGGTGGCGGCAAACTCCTCCGGCTTGCCGAGGCGGGAAGGGAAGGGGATGGAGGCGCCGAGGGAAGCCTGCAGTTCCGGGGTCATGCCGTCGACCATCGGTGTCCAGAAGATGCCTGGGGCGATGGTCAGCACGCGGATGCCGAAGCGGGCCAGCTCGCGCGCCATGGGCAGGGTCATGCCGACCACGCCGCCCTTGGATGCGGAATACGCAGCCTGGCCGATCTGGCCCTCGTAGGCGGCGACGCTGGCGGTGTTGACGATGACCCCGCGCTCGCCGTCCTCGCCCGGTTCGTTTGCCTGCATCAGCGCGGCACCGGCCTTGGCGACGTTGAAGCTGCCAATCAGGTTGACCCCGATGGTGCCCGCGAAGGTGGTCAATGGCATCGCGCCCTGCTTGCCGAGGACGCGGCCGGCGCCGAGGATGCCGGCACAGTTCATCACCACGTTCAAGCCACCCATGGCCGCGTGCGCGGCGGCGGCGTTGGTGGCGACGTTCTCCTCGGAGGTGACGTCGGTGCGGTAGAAGCGGGCGGCGTCGCCCAGGGCGCTGGCGGCCGCCGCGCCCTTTTCCCCATTGACGTCGAACAGCGCGACCTGGCCGCCGTGGGCCACCAGGTGCTGCGCCACGGCGTGGCCAAGTCCGGAGGCGCCGCCGGTGATGATGGCCTTGACCTGATCGAGTTGCATGCAGCTGTCCTTGAGAATCGCCTGAAGCCCGTCATCTTAGCGGAGCTGGCGCTGGTGCAGCTTGCAGTCCTTGCGGTCTTATCACACGATAGCTGCGTTGGATCGATCCAAGCCAATTGGGAACCCACTTGAATCGCCCGCATCGAATTACCCTCAACGACATTGCCCGGGCGTGCGGCGTGTCGCGTTCGACGGTCTCCCTGGTGCTCCGCGGCAGTCCGTTGGTGCATGCCAACACGCGTCAGCAGGTCGAAGCGGAAATGCGTCGTCAGGGCTATGTCTACAACCGCGCGGCAGCCACCTTGCGCCAGCGGGTGTCCACGGCAGTGGCCTTGGTCATCAACGATCTGTCCAACCCGTTCTTTGCCGATTTTGCGGCTGGCGTGGACGAGGTTCTGGGCGCCAAGGGCTACGTTACCTTGCTCGGCAGCAGCAACGAATCGCGCACGAAGCAACGCCAGGTGCTCGGGTCGTTGATGGAGCACAACCCGGTTGGGATTATCCTCTCGCCCGCCGAGACCAGCAGTGTCGATGAAATCGAGCTGGTGATCGGCAAGGAAACGCCGCTGCTGGTGTTCAATCGCCAACTGGTGGAAACCCAGCCGTCCGGCTTCAGCTATGACTTCCTGGGCCTGGGCAATCGCGCTGGCGTGCGGGCCGCGACTGAATACCTGTTGTCCATCGGCCATCGGCACATCGCCTTCTACGGCGGCCACGCGGATTCCAGTTCGTGCCGGGAGCGTCGGGCCGGCTACCAGGATGCGCTGCGTGCGTCCGGCATCGAGGTGAAAGCGGAGTGGCTGATCGAGACAACGCCAACCCGGCTCGACGCCCGCGCGCAGGCGGACGCGCTCCTGGCCCTCGAGCCTGCAGCGACGGCGGCCGTCTGTTACAACGATGCCGTGGCGTTGGGGCTGATGCTTGGCCTGACCCAGTTGGGTCGTCATCCCGGCAATGATTTTGCCGTGATTGGTTTCGACGACATCCCTGAGGCGGCAGTTGGCATTCCGCCGCTGTCGACCATGAACGCCGACCCGCGTGCACGTGGCCGCCAGGCCGCGGAACTGCTGCTGCAACGGGTCAGCGATCCGTTGCAGATGGAACGCCGCTCGGTGATCGTCGACGTGCAGCTGATTGAACGCGAGAGCACTTCGCCCCTTGTGGCCGCTCCCGCCGAGATGGCCGCATCACCACCAGGCTGACGCGCTGGGTCGCCATGATGTTGCGGCGCAGCGTGTGGTTTGCAGAAGACTCATGCTAAAAAGACAACGGGAATTTGGATCGATCCAAAACATAAGGCTCGGCGCAGGAAGCGACCTCGTCCATACCGTATCAGGCGCGTGGATGCTGGGTGAGCTGGGTTTTTTTTTGCAATGGGAATTGGATCGATCCAAACCGAATCGCCCACCATTCGTGGTCAGAGGGAGACCGAAATGAAAGAGGCATCACGTACGCGCGCCCACCACTCGTTGTTTGCCGCCATTGCCGTTGCCTTGGCCGCGTCGACGGTTCCGGTGGACGTTTTTGCGCAGCAGGATGTGCAGGCCCAGAACCTGAACACGGTCGTGGTTACCGGCTCGCGGGGCAGCATCCGCACGGTGGAGAACAGCCCCGCCCCGATTGACGTGGTCAGCGCGGATGATCTGGTGGCCACCGGCAAGGGTGACCTGGTGCAGGCGTTGCTGACCAAGCTTCCGTCGCTGAGCCTGCAGACCTATGGCAGCGGCCTGGACGGTCAGGTTCGCGGTGCGATGCTGCGCAACCTGTCGCCCGGGTACACCCTGGTCCTGGTCAACGGCAAGCGTCGCAATGTCAGCGCCTATACCAGTGACACCAGCTTTCCCGGACAGAACTACACCGACCTTGCCTTGATCCCGATGGCGGCCGTCGACCATATCGAAGTGCTGCGTGATGGTGCCTCGGCGATCTATGGCTCGGATGCGGTCGCTGGCGTGATCAACATCATCCTCAAGTCGAACACCAGCGGCGGCGTTGCCTCGGTCGAGGGTGGCAGCAGTTTTGACGGCGGCGGCACGCGGGGCAAATACGGGGTGAACTTCGGCCTGCCGCTAGGTGAAGGCGGGTTCTTCAACGCCACACTCGGCTATACGGACCAGCAGGAAGCGTCCCGCAACCGCCCCTATCGCGACACCTACCTGGTGTATCCGGCCATTGCAGCCGGTGGCGGCCTGACCAAGCTTTGTACCTACAACAGCCTGTGCCCCGGGACAACCGCCAATCCGGATGAAAGCAAGCGCAACGAGGTCAAGGACTATTCGTACAGCACGCCAGCGTACACCTTGAAGTCGGGTGCCTATAACCTCGAATATGACCTCACGAGTGCGATGACCCTGTATTCATTTGCGACCTTCAGTGATCGCCGCATGAGTACGCGCCAAGCCACCCGAACGCCGTATACCACGTGGCAAAGCAACCTGGGCCTGTACCAGAGCATTTATCCAAACGGATTCACGCCACGCGCGGTCGGCAAGGAGCAGGATTACACCGGTGTGCTGGGCCTGAAAGGCACGGTGGCGGAGTGGGACTGGGATGTCAGCTTCACGCGCAACAGCGACGATTACAAGGTCTACACGCAGCATTCGGCCAACTATTCCTACGATTATCCTGGCGGCCCGACCGACGTGTATTCGGGAAAGCTGGCCTACACCCAGAACGTAGGCAACGTGGACCTGCATCGCAGCTTCGATGTCCCGGCATTCGCAGAGCCATTGGGGCTGAGCGCCGGGGTGGAGTACCAGCAGGAGGGCTACACCCGTGGCGCGGGTGAGTTGGCGTCTTGGACCGGGAAGGGGATCACCGCCTACACCGGCTATCCGGCGGCCGACGCCGTTCACGGCACCAGGCACAGCACGGCTGCCTACCTGGGCGCGGCGACGAATGTCACGAAGCGCTGGTATCTGGATATTGCCGGGCGCTTCGAGGATCACTCCGACTTCGGCAACGTGTCCACTGGGCGGCTTTCCACCCGCTTCGATTTCACCCCGCGCTTCGGCATACGCGGCACCGTCAGCAACGGCTTTCACGCCCCGTCACTGGCCGCGCAAAATTTCCAGCTCACTTCGGATACACCGACCCAGCGCTGGATCAATGCACGCGTATCGTCCCCGGTGGCCACGGCATTGGGTGCGGTCCCCCTCAAGCCGGAGAAGTCGAAGAACTACAGTCTGGGCTTTACCTATTCCCCGGTCGACAGCGTGCACCTCGCCGTGGACGCCTACCAGATCGATGTCCGCGACCAGTTGGGCATGTCGACCTACGTGGGCTATGACGCCACGGATCCGAACCGGGTTGTCGACTACTACGGCAACGTGCTGAATGCACACCAGATGGGCGTCATTGACGGGCTGCTGGCTCCTGCGGGTTACGTGATCACTCCGAGCAAGGGCCTGTTCGTGAGCTACTTGCGCACGGTGGGTGCCACGCGCACCCGCGGAGTGGAGTTCACCGCGGATGGCAGCTTTTCCACTGACGTCGGGGTCTGGACCTGGAACTACGCACTCAATACGGTGCGCACCCAGGTCACCCGCGAGGAAGGAATTTCACCTCTGCTGGCGGACCTGCCGTATGTGGCACTGCTCAACCAATCGACCATCTACAACATGCGTTACCGGTCGCCGCGTTACACGCAGATCGCAGGCCTCGACTGGAAGTTGCGTGGATTCAATGTGGGCGTGAATCTTACCCATTACGGTCCGGTCAAGCGTCTGGCCAACAACTACAAGTACTCGATCAGCCCAAAGTTGATCACATCGCTTTACGGTGGTTATGACTTTGCAAATGGCTTGGGCCTGACCGCCGGGGTGGACAACGTCTTCAACGAAAAGCCGAGCAAGTTGCCGGCCCAGGCGATGAGCGCGAGCAACCGGGCCACCTATGCCTGGATGTACGACTCCGGCGACTCCATCAATGCCATGGGTGGCTACTATTTCGTTCGTCTCGATTATCACTTCTGATTTCGTGGTGGCAGCATGAGCAAGAAGAACGACGAACGGCTGGGCGTCGTCGACAACATCGAGCGTCGTGACTTCATCAACGGCGTGCTCAAGGGCTCGGTGGCGCTGGCGGCCTCCGGGCTCGCGCCGGGGGTGCTGGCATCCGCTGCCGGGATGTCGGCCCCAGCTGCAACCAGGGGCGCGGGAGCCGCGGCGACGGCGGCGACCCAGGGCACGTATCCACCGGTCCTTACCGGCATGCGTGGCAGCAGCTTTCCGGCCTATGTGGCCGGCCACGCCATGCGTGACCATACGCTGCACATCGACAAGGAGCCGATCGAGGACACGGGCGAGCAGTACGACCTGATCGTCGTGGGGGGCGGCATCAGCGGCCTGTCCGCCGCACTGTTCTACGTCCGTGACAGTGGTGGCAAGGCACGTACCCTTGTTCTCGACAATCACGATGATTTCGGCGGCCACGCCAAGCGCAACGAGTTCGACTTTGGCAACCGTACCGTCATATCCAACGCGGGCACGTTCGACATCTCTCCAGGCAGCGAGAACGCACGCAGCTTCATGCAGTCGATCGGCATCGAGGACATAGCCCAGCTCAATCGCGAGAACCAGGACACCTATTTCTACCAGCGCCTTGGCATGGGACAGCGGGTCTATTACGACCAGGCCACGTTTGGTCAGGATCTGCTGATGGATGACCCGGCGCCGTGGATCGAGTTCATTGCCCTGCACGATCCGAACGTGCCGCCGGACCAGGCCAAGCGCTGGGCTGACTTTCTCGCCCGTGCGCCAATGAACGAGCAGGCACGCAAGGACGTCTATCGGCTGTACACGGCCAAGGCGGACTTCCTGCCAGGCATGACGCCAGCCGAGCGCGTGGCGAGGCTGCGCAAGATGACTTACCGCGACTATCTGCTGAAGGTCGCCAAGGTCGACCCGATGGTGGTCAGCTACCTGCGCGACCGCACGTTCGGTAGTGCCCGCGGCCTCTCAGGCATGTCGGCGATTGCCGCCATGCGGCGGGGGATGCCCGGTTTCATCGGCATGGATCTGGGGCCGGAGTATCCGCTGCGCACCATCCCGAACCAGCCGTCACCAGCAACACGCAAACCCCTGCCGAAATACCACTTCCCCGATGGCAACGCGACCATCGCCCGCCTGATCGTCCGCCAGCTCATTCCCGAGGCCTTGCCCGGAAAGACGCTCGCCGACTCGATGCTGCAGCGGGCCGACTATGCCCGCCTGGACCTGGCCGGCAACCAGAACCGGATCCGGCTGAGCAGCACGGCGGTCCACGTTGCCAACAAGCCGGGTGGGGTGGAAGTCATCTATTCCCGCGACGGCAAGCTGTACCGGGTCCGCGCGCGGCATTGCGTGCTGGCCTGCTGGCACCATGTCATTCCCTACATCTGCCCCGAACTGCCTGATTGGCAGAAGGAAGCGCTGCGCTACCAGGTGCACGCGGTGAACCTGTGGGTGAACGTCTGGCTGCGCAACTGGCGTGCCTTCAAGAAGGCTGGCGCCTGCTTCATCAATGCGCCCAACGGCTATTACTCGCAGATCCTGCTCGAATGCCCGGTCGATATCGGCGGCTACAAGCGTTCGACCTCGCCCGACGAACCGACGGTGCTGACCATGCTGCGCGTCTTTGAGACGCCGGGCCTGTCGGTCAAGGACCAGTACCGCGCTGCCCGCGCGGAGATGTACGCCACCGACTTTGCGACCTATGAGTCCAAGCTGCGCGACCAGCTCACGCGCATGCTTGGTCCGTACGGGTTCGACGCTGATCGCGATATCGCCGGCATCACCCTCAACCGGTGGGGACACGGTTATTCCTATATGTACTCGTCGGTCTTTGACGAATTCCTCGACCGGGGCGAGCAACCCCCTCACGAACGGGCGCGTCTTCCCTTTGGCAACGTCACCATCGCCAATTGCGATGCTGCGGCCCGCGATTCGACACCCGACGCCATCGATCAGGCCCGCCGTGCGGTGAGCGAACTGCGCCTCAACATGCGCAACAGCGTGAGCTACTGATCGTATCGTTTCCGGATACCCGATTTGGCCCAAAGGGCGGTGCGCCATGCAAGGTAATAACAGCGACGTGCTATCTGCCGCCAACCTGGCGCGTACTGCGGTCGTGCCGCTGGTGCTGGTGGTCAGCCTGTTCTTCTTCTGGGGCGCGGCGGCGAGCCTGAACGACATCCTGATCAAGCAGTTCAAGAAGGCGTTTGAGCTTTCCGATTTGCAGGCCGGGCTGGTGCAGAGTGCGTTCTATCTCGGCTATTTCCTGTTTGCGATGCCGGCGGCGATGTTCATGCACCGCTACAGCTACAAGGCGGCCGTGGTGCTGGGCTTGCTGCTCTTCGGCGCCGGCGCGTTCCTGTTCTACCCAGCTGCGGAGATTCATACCTACGGCCTGTTCCTGCTTGCCCTGTTCGTGATTGCCAGCGGGCTGGCCTTTCTGGAAACCTCCGGAAATTCGCTGGTGATCATGCTTGGCCCGGCCGAGGGTGCGGCGCGTCGGCTCAACCTGGCGCAGGCGTTCAACCCGCTCGGCGCCATCACCGGTGTGGCGATCGGCTCACACTTTATTTTTTCCGGTATCGAATACAAGGAGCAGGAACTGGCCGCCATGGCTCCGGCCGCGCGGGACGCGTATCTCGCGACCGAGTCCATGGCAGTGCAGATGCCGTACCTGATCATCGGCGTGCTGGTGGTGATGTGGGCGGTCCTGATCGCGTCGGTAAAGTTCCCGGTGATCCCACGCACGGCGCAAAAGGAAACCGGCACCGGTGCGCAACTCCGCGAGTTGCTGCGCAACGGGAACTATGTCTTCGCGGTGATCGCCCAGTTGTTCTATGTCGGTGCGCAAGTCGGGGTCTGGAGCTACCTGATCCGCTATTTCCAGGATGTCATCCCCGGGACACCCGAGAAGACTGCCGCCAGCTATCTCACCTTGTCGCTGGTCCTGTTCATGTGTGGTCGCTTTCTCGGCACCGTGATGCTGCGCAAGGTGGCTCCGGCGTACCTCCTGGCCGCCTTCGCGTTGGTCGATGTGCTGCTTTGCGCGGTAGCCATCGCCTTGCCAGGCCATGTCGGGCTGTATGCCCTGGTCGGGGTCAGCCTGTTCATGTCGATCATGTTTCCGACCATTTTCGTGCTCGGCCTGAGCGGACTGGATGATGACCATCGCAAGCTGGGCTCTTCCATGCTGGTGATGGCCATCATCGGCGGCGCGCTGTTGCCGGTACTGATGGGCGGCGTGTCCGACCTGGCCGGCATCCACTGGGCCATGGCGGTGCCGGCGGTGGGCTTCCTGGTGGTCCTGGGATACGCCTTGCGCGCGCCGCGCGCGCTCCAGTGATGGCGTGATCGAACCCGCTGCCCGTGCTGGCGCGCCATGGGCCCTTTTGCTTACGGAGATCCAATGTCTGATATTCCATCAATCCTGCTCAATGACGGTCACCGGATCCCGCAGCTCGGACTGGGTATCTGGCAGGTACCCGATGCCGACACTGCCCGTGTCGTGGGCACCGCGTTCGACCTTGGCTACCGCCATGTCGACGGCGCGGCGGGGTACGGCAATGAAGAAGGCCTCGGACGCGCGATCCGTGCCTCCGGCCTACCGCGCTCCGAGCTGTTCATCACCACCAAGTTGCGCAATCCGGACCAGGGCTTCCACGAGTCGCTTCAGGCGGTCGATGCCAGCCTGGCCAGGCTCGGCCTGGATTACATCGACCTCTTCCTGATCCATTGGCCGTGCCCGCGGCATGGCCGCTTCGTCGACAGCTGGAAGGCGCTCATCGAAGCACGCGGCGCCGGCAAAGTACGCTCGATCGGCGTGTCGAACTTCCGCGCGGAGGACATCGACCGCATCATCGACGCGACGGGGGTACTGCCCGCGGTCAATCAGATCGAGTTGCATCCCTTGCTGCAGCAGGCCCAGCTCAGGGCTTATGGAGCAGCGCACCAGATCGTCACCGAGTCGTGGAGTGCGCTGGCACATGGAGGGGAGCTGCTGGTTGACTCCGGCCTCAAGGCGATTGGCCGCAGGCACGGCAAGAGCGTTGCCCAGGTCATCCTGCGCTGGCACATGCAACTCGGCCTGGTGGCGTTTCCGAAGTCGGTCACTCCAGCGCGGATTGCGGAAAACATGGCGATCTTCGATTTCGCGCTCGACGACAGCGACATGGGATACATGGCCCGACTCGATGCCGGGACCCGGCTGGGCCCCGACCCGGCAGATTTTGAAGACATGAGCTGAGCTGCGGCATGGGTACGCAGCGAGGGATCGCCTGCTTCGGTGAGGCCTTGATCGACATGCTGGCTGAGCCACCGCACAGGCCAGGCGCAACGCGCAGCTTCCGGCAGTTCGCAGGCGGGGCTCCGGCGAATGTTTCAGTGGCAGTGGCGCGGCTTGGAGGTCGAAGCAATTTCATCGGCATGCTCGGCCAGGACATGTTCGGTGATTTCCTGCTGCAGAGCCTGCAGGATGCCGGGGTGGCCACCGGCGGTGTCGTGCGTACCGATGCAGCGGGCACGGCCTTGGCCTTCGTGGCGCTGGATACGTACGGCGAGCGCAGCTTCAGCTTCTATCGCTCGCCGGGCGCCGACATGCTGTTCCGCATTCCGCATTTCGACCGGGTGACGTTCGGCGACATCAGCATGCTTCATGTGTGCTCGGTCAGCATGACCGAAGAGGAGATTGCGCAGGTCACTTTTGAAGGCATGCGTCGGGCTGCCGCCGCCGGCGCGATCGTCAGTTTCGACATGAACCTGCGGCCGATGCTGTGGCCGCGTGATTCCGATCCGGCGCCACGCCTGTGGCAGGCATTGGCGCTTGCCGATGTGGTCAAGGTTTCGCGCGAGGAGTTCGATTGGCTGTGCCGGGCGTCTGGCGGAGATGATGTGAAGGTCTTCGCGCGGCTGTGGCGCGGGCGACCCCGGCTGCTGCTGATCACCGACGGCGGCCGTCCACTGCGTTGGCGGACGCGGGGGGATACGGGAGAGGTGCCGGCGTTTCGGG